>Ga0325403_1001260_pt1 | contig 20682 bp, 12 predicted proteins | sample PopdelMetagenome_19_FD_205665 | JGI IMG/M metagenome (GOLD analysis project Ga0325403, IMG submission 205665) | Populus deltoides microbial communities from Bellville, Georgia, United States - Xylem-PdKOR-R4 | ecosystem: Host-associated > Plants > Phyllosphere > Stem > Wood/Secondary xylem... | reverse complement strand
ACATCTACTAACAAAATACATATACTAAAAAAACAATAAAATTGACATTTAATTAAATGTTAAAATTTAAAAAGATATAATTACTTACAAAAATTGATAAAATCCGTCGGTAAATCAGAACACGCGCAGATGTTGTGACCACAAAACTTCAAGAAATATAACTTGTTGTGCTGATATGAGGAAGATTTTTTTTTTTTTTTGGGAGGGGGGGCTGGTTGTTTGCAGATGGGGAGAGTTGGGATGAGGAAGAAGAAGGAGAAATAGGGGATGAGAGGGTCGGCAGTGCTGTCATATATTAACTTTTTCCGACGGTTTTACCGATGAAATGTCCGTCGGTGATTCTGATGGAAACATAGACATGTCACCGTACGGATCTGCCATTTCAAATCCCTCGGTGAGTCCGTCGGAAATTTAAATGGCGAACCGGTCGCATCACTTTACGGGCACTGTACGGGTAGTCGTTTTTGAATCCGTCGGAAAAAAAAAACCGCCAAAACCCCCACGTCAGCGACCCGTCTTTTTTTAAACTCAAAAACTTTTCCATCCGTAATTCAGTCGGTAAATACCGACGGAAAATGTCCGTCGGTAGTTACCGATTGAATTACGGACGGAAAAGTTTTCGTTGGTTTTTACCGACTGAATTACAGACGGAAAGTGGCCGTCGGTAATTTTGACCTCAAAATACTGACAGAAAATATTCCGTCGGTAAAGCCGTTGGTATTTAGCGAATTTCTGGTAGTGATTTTTTGGATTCAAAAGGAAGGATTACCCCTTGATATTTGCATGACATGCCTGGGATTTGATCAATTTTGAAAGTCTTTCAATGATTTTTTTATTATATTTATTCAATCTTAAATTAAAATAAATTATTAAATATTAAATGATTTTTTTTTTTTAATGAAAAGAGAAACATCATCATTGCATTATTCCAGTGACCAGCAATCCCTCTCACACGAAATAATGTTTTTTCAAGGGGAATTAGCTTTTGTTAAATTAACCCTTAGTGATTATTTAAATTTTAATTTACCTTTTCGTGTCACCCCTCCCCTTCAAAGTAGGATTAATGGGTATATATTTCTTCATCTTTTTTCTTTCCGGGGCATTCATTGGATAGAAGGTATATGAACATCATACATGATTGTTTCTGTTGGCTAGCTACTGTATCCCAAAGATATATAAATTCTCGACGTCTTTTTCACTCTCAGGCCCCATATATATGGTTGTTGGGGACTTTTGTGCGCAAATAAATAAATAAGGGCAGAGAAGGTGGGGAGTATTAGACTGTATGCTGTCCATTTAGCTAAAAAAAACACCAAAATGCATCGGACTTTTGTTGTACACACATACTCAATTTATTATGGATTGCTAAAAAAATCAATTGACATGGTTTTAAGGGTAAGAAAGTTTTTTCATCATGATACCTTTTTCATTTTTAAATTTCAACAAAAAAAGATCTTTTTACATATTTGATGCACAATGCAATGACTTTAATGTCCATAAGAGGAAAAAAAAACTTGGGTCAAGGCTTTCTAGTCATTTCATGATTTTAATGCGTAGTGAATTTACCACATTGCCCTTAAAGGGAAAAAAAAACACATCTAATGGTTAGAGGGGGGCTTCAGACTTTGCAATATATTTTTTCTTTTTGTGAATACAAATTTAGATGAGGAGCAATTGAGTCTCTGCATATATATAACTTATTTGTTTGGGAGGGTCAAAATTAATATAACAAGATATAATATTTGTTTTAATGTATTGTATATGAGTTGTAAAAAAAACTTACATAATTTAGTTTTATTCAAATAACTTACTATAAACATATAATGACCTTTGTATAAGGTAAAAGATTCAAAATAATACCAAATTGAATCAAAGCAATGAAGTTAATTTCATCTTCATAATGTATCCATCACTTTAATGTTGTTGGCCTTTATACCTATCAAATATAAACATACAAAGTATATAAGAAACATTAGCTAAAGCGGAGCATTATTTATATTTGATAAACTTTGAAATAAAGCAAAAAATAATAAAGAATGATTCTTATATATTTATTTTAATTGTGCTCGTCGTTCTTTCATAGAATAGAAATCATCGATTATCATATCAATTGTGAATCTTTCAACAATTTTTTTTTTCTATATAGACAAGAAAACCATCCTCCATCCAATTACGAACTCTTGTTTTAACAATCTTCATCGCTGAAAAAGCTTCTTCAGTAGTTGTTGTCGAAACAGGAAGAGTCAAAATAAGTCGAATCAACCTGTTAACTAGTCCAATGAGACTGAAATCAATGTTTTACCAGTCAGCGGATATTCAGACATCGAAAATTGATATGGCCTCAGATTAATATATGTCCTTCGAATTTCATCTTGTTGATTAACTGGGTATTCTCAAATTTGAGGACAATTGCTTAAATCTCTAATTAAATGAGCAATGTCGATTCTAGTAAGAGGTTGCTCACTAATCAACGCAGGTTCTTTGTAAACTAAAGCGCATTGGGGCTGCCCAACCATAACTTTAACATTACACATTGGAGTTGGTTCACTAGGCTGTGAGTTATTGATATTTTTTCTTTTTTTTTCAAAAAAAGAATCAATTCTTCTTATTTTGTTCATAGTTCAGCCTAAAATCAAAACATATATCGTGAGAAAAAATTGATAATTTTGGTGGCTCTGCTAAAAACAAAACATAAAAAAAAAATCCAAGTATAATCAAAACAAACCAATAAAATATATCTAATTAATTAGAAAAAAATCATTATAACAAGAATTAAAAAAAATTGGTAAAACTAGTAGATCTGAGAAAAAAAATGAAGCAAAAATAGTAGAATTATATATATATATATATATATATATATAATCTCATCAAATTATTAATAAACATCTCAAAACAAAACAAAAATAAATTTTAAATTTAAGTTACCTTGTGTTGTTTGATGAAAGATAAATTAATTGGTGGCTCTGCTTTAATTTTTTCGCAGAAAAATTTTACTTACTATTTGTATTTTTATTTCTATTTTTGACCAGCTGCAAGATTTATATTAGGTTGCGCAAAGTAATAACTTTATATTTGCAGGATTTATATTAGGACTGCGCAAAGTAATTCAAAGAAAAAAAATCACACTTAATTACTGTAAAAAAAGCCCACCTTTTTAAAATAAAAAATCTCCTCCACACTTAATTACCAAATAGTAAAAAAAATTAAAATGTTTAGCACAGGGGGCTCGGGCCCCTGCTAACCCCCCTTACTTCCGCCCCTATCTATAAGGTTATTAAAAAAAATAAAAGGCATGCGCACCAGCAAATGGGAGGCGTCTGTGCCATTTAGACGACATGTGTGATGCATACTGGTGATGAAATACCACCGTCCACAATGACATTAGAAGAGGCACGATGTCCACTTCACAATGAGCCTTTTTCCTCTCCCTTTCTCTTTTCTCTCTCATTGTCTTGATTTTTGCATTGGTTCTTCCAAAGATCAATTATATCATCCAGTTTATATTCATATCAATTTTGGTAACAATTCTTTTAATTGTTCTTTCTTTTGCTTTTGATGCACTTTATTTATTTTTTAATTTCATCCTTGGATATTTTATTTCATTTAATTTTTGTATTTAATTTGGTCCTCATTCTTTTGATTGCTATTTTGTTTTTTATAATTTTCTTGTTTTATTTATTTTTTTCAATTTCATCCTCATCATTTAATTTTTTTTACCCAATTTTGGTTCTTGTTCTTTTTATTGCTATTTTTTTATCCTTTTATTAATTTTAATTTTGGCCCCTCATTATTTTCTTTCATTTTGTTTTTATTTCAGATTTGTTCCTCATTATTTTAATTGTTGTTTGTTTTATTTTTAAATTTTTATACGATTTCTTTTATTTTTTTATGTCAGATTTGATCCTCATTATTTTGATTTCTATTTGTTTTATTTTAAAATTTTGTACAATTAGGGGTTTTGCATGATGATTTTTTTTATTTATCTTCTATGAGATAATTCTGATCTCAAGACTCAAGTTATAAATTTTGAAGATTAGCTAGATTTAACTTCATATATTTTTTTATGCTTTTTTTATAATTGATTATTTTTTCAATTTTATCCTTCTATTTTAGGTTATTGGACCTTGATCTTGGTGATTTTTTTCACTTTCCTTTTCGTTGGGTTATTCAGGTTTCATGTCTCGGGTTGCGAGTTTGTCAAGTTAACTTAGATTCATTCGGGTTATTTTTTTACATTTTTTTTTTTGAATTTTTGTTTTCACTTTTCTTTATGTGGGGTTATCCATGTCTCATATCCCAAGTCGCGGGTTTGTCAAGTTGACCCAGGTTTACTTGAATTTTTTTTTCCAACATTTTATTTATTTATTTAACTTCGGTCTTTTTTTCTATCCTTTTTTTTAAAAAGAATCATCTCGGTCTCATATCACAAGTGGCGGGTTAATCAAGTTAATCCAAGTTGACTCGTTTTTTTCTTCTACATTTTTTTTAATTTGTTTTTTTCTCAATTTTATCATTCAACATTGGATTATTGGGCCTTAAGCTACATGATTTGTTCACTTTCTTTTATGTGGAGTTATTCCGATCTCATATCCCAGGTAGCTGATTATCCCGGGTAGCTGATTAGTTGAGTTAACCCGAGCTGACTTGGGTCTTTTCTTTCTTGATGTTTTTTTTTATGAAAATAGTCTTTTTTTCATTTTCATCATTTTGCATTAAATTATTGGCTTTTTAACTTTATAATTTTTCTGCTTTTCTTTTATAGGGTTATCCGAGTGTAGGTTAATGAAGTTAACTTAGGTTGACTCGAGTTTTTTTAGCTTTTTTTATTGATTTAACTTCAGTCTTTTTTTGTATGTTCTTTTTTAAAAAATTTAATTTTCTAATCCCGATCTCATATCATAGGTGGTAAGTTAGTCAAGTTAACTCAGGTTGATGTAACTTTTTTTCTTTAATGTTTTTTTTTTTGAAATTTTTTTTCAATTTTATCATTCAATATTGAGTTTTTGGACCTTGAGTTTCATGATTTGTTATGTTTTATTTTTTTTTTAGGTTATCCTAATTTCATATTCTATATAGCAGGCTATTCGAATTATTTCAGGTTGACTCTGATTATCATCAAACATTCTTTTTTTTTTGTGAGGACAAGTTTGTCCTGGTCCATGGGGAAGCGTACGACATCATTCTAGTATATGTTAAAAAGCATATTTTTTTTTTTTGTTTTTTCATATAAAGATCAATATGAAATACACCTAAAACATCATAATACCAAACAATACCAAATAGACACTAATGACATGTTTAGTAACATAATAGAAGTTGTTTTTTAAAATATTTTTCATTTGAAAATGTATCAAAATAATATATTTTTTAAAAAAATATTTTTAATATCAACACATTAAAATAATCCAAAAATATCAAAACAAATTAATTTAAAACTGTATAAAAATTTCAATAACATGACTAAACCGCAGTACCATGGTTTAAATTCAGCAAAAATTGTACCGCAACTGACCGGTCATTTAGCTTTCAGAAAGATGACACCCAAAATGCTATTTCAGGCCAGCCCAACCAGCATTTCCTCCGTCTCCCAAAACTTGTCTTCTCCTTAGACAAGGTACAAGTAACATCACATCGTGCACACCCTTCCGTTCATAAACCATGGTTGGGATATATAATGAGCCCTCAAATGGCTGACTTTACAGGGTGTTACACCCGTTGATATGACTCTTCTGTTTTTATATCAACATAGGAAGCATTGCAATTGCTTACAGGACTCCACGGCCCCCAGAGGCCCAGAAAAGAGAGCTTCACTTAAAACCGTTAATCAAGAAAGAAATTTTAATCCTTGTTTTTGAAGAATTGATGGTATCGTTGAAAAGAATATTCACGGTCACATAAAGATGGCAAAGAATGATTCCCCAACTTGATTAGGGGGATAAATACTTCTACAGAAAAAACGTAATCACTTGATTATATTGTATGCCTATTTCTTGGCATATTTTATACAGTACTCTACCATTCCATCCTACCACCCTACAGTAATCATTGGTTCGGATTTGTATTACCAGCTAAACCGCCATGGCGCTGCATAGCAACCACTGGCTCGCCGCATCTGGGACAGCGGAATGATGGAGTTGCAGCACATCGTGTTCTAAGGCAGTAGTAGCAGTACCTAGCAGCAGGAAAAAAAAATCAGATTTTGGGGGAGGGGGTAGAGATACACATTCTGGAAATTCAGCCACGCTGGAAAAGGTACTTCAAAACTGATTAAGTTAGCCAAAAATATCATATCCAAACATCTGATTGTGGTGGTATGTGTTAAGGAGAGAAATAAATCAGAAAGTAGACTTGGCCTGTGTGGTACAACAAAATTTGAGCCAAGCATGCCCAGAGAAGGGCAATGCTAAGGATTTTGGAAATTTGCAGTATTTGTGACCAAAGCCAGTAGGCTTACAGGGATGGGGAAATCATAATTATGTCCTAGGATTTTCTCATGCAGTGTGTAAAAAATTTGGTGGAAAATGATCTACATTGTTTAAGCCTTAGCCCGTGTGACAAAAGTGGTTCTTAAAAGTCGATTTAATCAAAGCAAAGGAGAAAGCAGTTGTATACCTGTGCTGACAGGGAAGAGAAAGAAATGGAATTGTTGGAATTGCCTGGCAAATTGGACAAGTATCATCATCTACTTTGGAGCTTGAAGATTTATCCTTGGAAAATGGGCTAAGAAATTTTTTAACAGACGAGGAGTTAAGAAGAGGTAGAAGTAGCAGCAACATCTCCTGCAGATAAGCCAAAGAAGGACCACATTTATCAGCGCAGATGGTATTATGGCTGGTACATAAACTTTGGCAATTCAAACAGCAGCTAAAAGAGACAACTCCAATCATGTCTAGTAACAATGTTTATCTGTTTAATAAGGTTCTGCTTCGGAAATACAATCTTTTTGGGAATGAAACAGCATTCTCACTAGCTGTTAATTCACACAACTAAGATAGTATGCTCTATTAACACAACTACCAATGAGAATTGAAACAGCATAACAATGTCAATTCAAAGAAACTAAGAAAAGTACACCGAGTAAAACACGAATAAAGGATACATCTTGAAGTTGGTCACTCACACATAACGCAGATTTATTGATCATACTGGAGTAAACTGTTTTTACCCCTGTAGAGTTAGCCATCCACTCCAGCCTTATAGATCAAATTTCACTGTTAACTCTACAGTTCCAAAAAAGTTCTAATTTGGCACTTAGCTGTTGGATAGCTAACAGCATCTCATGGAATGCTTACCTTTTCTAGTTTTTTGCTGTCATTTGTTTCTTATTTTTCTCTTAATTTTTACTCCCGTAACATCATAAATGTGATAGTATTCCACAAAACCCTTGAAAGTCCAAAAATACTTAACAAAGAATTCAAAAGGAAGTCCTGCCATTAGTTTCCATTAGTTATTTAATGCTAAAGGGGCATATATGTAAACTCTTTTGAAACTCTAAGGTTGACATTGGGAAATTTTAAACTGGGTTGAAGTAGAGCATTGCAGAATCTACAAGGGTTAGAATATAGCTTACCCAATATATTGTCTACGCTGTCTTCATGAACATACAATAAGGGATGTGTTCAACCAATTTATCATGATCACTCATTGATTCCAACGCAAAGACAAGAAGTACAATCAATAGTTACCTTGTTGAAAACTGTGGCTTCCAATAAATTGTGAGCCTATAATTGCTAGATTAGTGTTTGTTCACTATAAGACATAACCCCCACCAACGGTTATCCTTTTTTTTCAGGGATACAAAATAATCATGTTTAATTATGTTTGCCCGAACACAATCCAAAAATTGGTACAAAAGGTGCAAAAGTTTCTAGGTAATAGGCCATCCTTTTGGAAACTCCAAATGGAGCTTGTAATAAATCTTAATCATTTATTCTTTTAACCTTTCCTCCTCGATCCATCTACAAACAAGCCTCATTCTGGTCACCATATGTGAACTCATGGAGTTTGACTTTGGTCCCTATAATATCCAGTTGAAAAGTAATTTACTAAAACCTGGTTAAAAATATTAACAGGTTCAAAAAGTTATAACTGATAACTTCGCATGCAAAATTTCCTTGCATTCATTATTCTTAACTTTATATCTAAGTCGGGGGATCCAACTTCAATGAAAGAAACCCAAATGTGAGTAGTTAAGGAGGGATAGTTATGGACCAAACTAACATTGCATCACAGACTAAAACAGCACTTGAGAAGTGCAAGACAAAGACACTTCATACAACGCTTGAAAACCCCACACCATTTCCTTGCCCTTTGTGTTATTGGATATTAATAATTAAAGAATTCAAACACTAAGGAAAGACAAAACATATCATATCATAACAATAGCAAGAAGAGATCATCCAAAGTGTGAGAAAGAAATTGATCTAAAATATCATAACAACAGAAACAAGAGATCATCCAAAGGTGGGAGAAAGATACTGATCTAAAAAGGACCTAACATGCTAAAGAAAAATTAGTTACCGAAAATTCATTCCACACTAATTGGCGATTCATGTACTCAAAGCTAACTGCTCGGTTCATATTAGGGCTTCCGTAGACAAGCCTTGCTTGCAAGACTCTTTCAATGAGGTTTCTAAATCTGCATTAAAACAAGACATAAATTTAAAGAATCATCAAATCCAATTATGTGATTAAGTGAATAATCTTAGTGGATTCTCCCATCATGATATCTCGTGATAGTAATCAATCCATTTGATCATCATATTAGGCTGACAGGAAAAGAGCAGATATTGTGATTAAACAAGCAAATAATAACTGAATATGCATTTCCCCAAATAGTTGTGTGTGTTTCCTCTCTTACAAAGAGAATTTACATGCACAGCTTCACTTCATACTACTAATGCTAATGGAAATTAATATTCAAGAAACTACAATATACAACATACCATGGCTTCACTTCAAACTACTAATACTAATGGAAATTAATATTCAAGAAACAACAATATACAACATACCGTCCTGTGTAAAGAAATATTAGTAGGTTGCCAAATGAAGCAGCTTTATAAAGTCCCTCAACACGTTGTATCAAAATCCAAGCACGCCTTGCCAGTGGCCTCTGAAAAATACACAAAGGATAAGTACATTTCGATATTCACTGCCATTTCAGAGAATTGTTCTTCAGAAGATTTTTTTTACAAAAAAAAAAAAAAACCAACAACAACAACAACACTAATGGTAGCTGTACCTGTTCAGAATCACCCCACCTACGAAAAGCAGAGAATGACTGTAAGCGAGCCCAGGTGTACTGACCACCAACAGTGGCAATGCAATACCAGATTTTCTGTGCAATGGTCAGTCCAGGTCCTTCCAAACCTGTTCTAACTATAAGCAAAATAACACACCAAGTGGAAGTTAGAATATTAAAGAGGGTGAAGTAATGCTGGCATGAAGAATTATCAGGGAACTTCATATGTGCCTTCCTCAGCTAGAATTTAAAACATGTCTCTAGGGCCTTTCGCTCCTTTGCACGTCAGATATGAAAGTTTAGTGAGAATATATATATATATATATATATAAGAACAGATCCATTTGTGAAAATGCATGGAATATCATTTCAAAGGGGAAAACAGATCACACACTTCTTCAATTCCCACATGATCCTCAGAAAAGGGAATCAAGTTTCATAAAGAACATGTACAAAAATGTTGAAATTTATTTAACAGTTCTACAGGAGAAAAATAGACATAGCAGTCATGTCCATCCATTTCATTTTCCAGAAGAGCATTTACAAAACCAGCAGTTCTCAAAATGAAAGTTAGCTATCCAAAAGTAGACACAGATACATTTGAATATGTCTTCCGGTTCAACAAGAAAGGAGAACCATCAAAATATATATAAAGCCAGGGAATTTCTGTTTTAATTGAAGTTCAATTTATAATGACTGAGTGCAAATAGTGATATCCAAGAAGCAAGCCACATCTTTAATTTAATAATCAACTAGAAATGCATCACAGAATTTAGAAAATTTATACAATCATCACTTAAAATTAGTTTCAGAAAGAAGTGGATGGAAATGTAGGGAAAAAACTGGAGCAGGAGTTTTCTACTTGTTCTGCTTCAATTTAATAGGAGGAGAAGAGGAACCTAGGCCAGGAATTAACCCCTCATTCTAATTAAAATGTCTGCCCCAAATTTTGTGGTCAATGGAAAGGAAAGGAATTGCTTTCTTAACTCCCTGTTATAACCTCATTACTTATTAAAAAAACAATCTCACCCTTCCACCCTAACAGCAGACACGTAAACTTGTAACCAATGCATTTCCCTACCATCCATTAAACAAACAAGAGAAAATTAATTTACATTCCCACTTTGGAATCCAAAAAAAAAAAGAAGGGTAATTAATTTCCCTTCCCTTCCCCTCCCCTCCCTTAATCCCATCCCTTCCAATCCATCCCTCCTAAATTCCCAAACACACTATCAAGTTATGTAATCAAAATTTGTAAAGAAGGCATGTATTTCATTTCTAAATCTGCATAAGCAACATAGCCATTGAGGACAATCTATCAGTCAAAAAATCACCTAATACTGAGTTACTATCTTAAATCAACACCATAAGCATTACAGTAATGCGCAGACCTGCCTACCTTTTCCTCTTGATTCCATTGCACGTTCATCTCTGTACCTCAGGTCCATGAGAGCATTTCCTGGGGTAGGCTTATCTACCCAGATAGAGAACCTCCAAATGAGAAACTCAAGGAAAGCATCAAGTTCCGGCTCATATTGAAATAACATCCCTGGCTAATCCCAATAAAGGGAAGAATCAAATTAAAGATTGACACCAGCAGCATAATATCAACATGTTCACTAAAATCAACTTCGCAAATTAAAACCAAAAACCATACCTTCATTAGAGAAAAGACCTTAACCAATTGTTCCTTTAACATAGCTGACATTTCAATGTCCAATCTCGCAGCATCAAATTGATTAACTCTAGAAATTGAAATCGGTATCATTGACTGCCAAGGAAATTAAAACATCAGAAATAAAATAAAAATGATATAAACAGCAATCATTCATGTACTGAAGTAGCCCAAAATCTTCAGTGAACTGAACCCAGATGGAAAAATTCAAACTTGCACTCTATAATTTACATTGGGACACGGAAATACCCCTTATCGTGATTCCCAGGATGAACTTCTGGTAAGAAATTGAGAAATGTTCTAAATTTGAATTTAGCTATAGCAAATTTACGTCTTGACAACTGAAAATTCACAATATTTAGAACCCAAAAAGCAAAATAAATTAACGAAAGGAAAGAAAGAAAGATTCATATTCTTCATCTTGCAACAAAAACTAGATTAATAAAACTTAAATTCTGCATGTAACTCCAAGAAACAAGAGAAATGAATGGGCAAAAAAAAACGTAATTTTTATTAAGAGGAAGGTACCTGGTGAGAAAGAGCAAGAGGTTTCCATTGAGGAAGCAATTTTAGATAAGTGTGAACCCATTCATCCTCTGGTGGTGGTTGTCGAAGATTAAGAGCAGCCATTATTTATTTATTAATTAATTTTTTTGTATGATGATGATGATGGGTTGCTAGGGTTTCTGCTCTTCCTGATTGCTTCAAAAATTGAAGCTTTGAGAGAGGGAGAGAGTATGGATGATGGTATGGTATTAAAGCTGTGCACTTTGGGAAACAGTTAAAACCAAAGAGATGGGCAAGTTCCTGTCTGCAGGCATACACCACACCAACTCTGTTTCTGTTTTTATTTTACAAGTTCAACAAGAAACAGAGATGTGGGAAAGTAGTGGCAGTTATTAATGAGGGATTACAAGGGTGCTTTGGTCTTATTAATGCTTTGTTAGAAACATGTGAATCTAGTTTTTCCAGATTCTAGGGGGATCTATAATGATAACAAAAATATAGTACGATTATATTGATTTGATGGAGTTAAATTATTAAATATAATTGTTTATATACGGCATACAATAGACAAAAAAAAAAAACAAATTAAATTAATTATTACAAGAAAAAATTAATTTATTTCAATTTATTTTAATTGAGATCTTCAATTAATCTATTTATCTCTTTAATTGATTATGTGCTCCATAATTTTTCTAACAAAATATATTAAAATAAAAGAGTGTGCTATTTACTGTAACTCTAAACCAAATAGCATGGTAAATTATAATAGTAAAATTATTATAATTTTACTTTCATAATAAATAAATTTTACATTAGTGGTCATAGGTTTCTTTTATTTTATTTTTTAACCAAAAAAGTTTATGTTAGGGTCAGTTTTGAGTTTTTAATTTTTAATGTGCACTTTCATTATTTTTATGCCTTTTAGCCCAAAAAAAAAAAAAACCTTTCATTCAGTTATATTTTTATCTTATCACCTTGATTTTTTTTGTCATTATTGATTGGATTGAGGAATAAATTTATACTTTATATATATTATAAATATTATAAAAAAAAAACAGTTGAAGCGTGTTGCACGTGTTAATATGTAAAGGATGGACGCATCTTTGGTCGGTGCGCGGCCAAACAATGGCTTTCATGTAGATGTTTAAAGCGTCTCGGCAACTCATCCGCCTTTGTCGCTGTGTGTCTTGAATGGAGCTCCATTTTAGCATCTATCTTCCAAAATTCAAAAGTTATCTCTCAATTTATTTTGTCATCAAATTATTTTCTTATTTTTTTAATTTTTTCCTTAATTTTTTTGTGAAGTTTTTATTTTTATTAATTTTATTCTTTAATCTCAATTTTTCATGTGTTATTTTTTTAGTTTAATCCTTATTCTTTTGATTTTTTTTCAATCCTGATATCAAAAAATCTTAGTTGTCCTCTGATCTATTTATGTTTCAGTTTTTATCCTTAATTTTTTAATTGTTATTTTTTTATTCTTTTGTTTGATTGGATTTTTTTAAAATTTTTTACTTTAACATTTAATTGGTTGGGAATTGGGTCTTGTTGTTTTTCCATATGGGATGCTTCTGGTTTAAGAAGTTAGCATAGATTATTAAATATAATTGTTTATATAGGGCATACAATAGAAGAAAAAAGAAAACAAATCAAATTAATTATTGTAAGAAAATATTAATTTCCCTTAATTTATTTTGATTGAGATCTTCAATTAATCTATTAATTATTGTAAGAAAATATTAATTTCCCTTAATTTATTTTGATTGAGATCTTCAATTAATCTATTTGTCTCTTTAACTGATTATGTGCTCCATAATTTCTCTATATTCTAACAAAATACATTAAAATTGAAGGGTGTGCTATTTACTGTAACTCTAAACCAAATGGCGTGGTAGATTGTAATAGTAAAATTATAATTTTACTTTCATGACAAATAAATTTGACTTAACTGATGATAAGGGTAATATGATTCTTTTATTTTATTTTATTTTATTTTAATAATTAAAGTACAAAATTAGCCTAGGAACTAAAAAAGTTTATGTATGTTTTTAATTTTTAATGTGCAGTTATTGTTAAGCCCTTTCAACAAAAACATGTTGCACGCGTCAATGCGTAAAAGATGGTCGCACCTTTGGGTGGTGTGCGGCCAAACGATGGCTTTCATGTAAGTGTTTAAAGTGTCTTAGTAACCCATCCACCCTGGTAAGCGTGTGCCTTGAATGGACCTCCATTTTGGCATCTAACCCTTCAAATTTCAAAAGTTGCCCCTTAATTTGTTTTGTTTTCAGATTTTTTTTCTTATTCTTTTGGTTTTTAATTTTTGTCCTTGACCCTTGTGAAGTTTTTATTTTTATTTAATTTCATCATTTAATCTCCATTTTTCATGTGTTATTTTTTTAGTTTATTCCTCATTCCTTTGATTTTTTTCAATCCCAATATTAAAAAATCTTAGGGTGTCCTCTGATCTATTTCTTTTTTCAATTTTAATCCTCAATCTATTAATTGTTATTTTTTTATCCTTTTGTGTGATTGAATTATTTTTTTTCAATTTTCTCCTTCAACATATAATTGGTTGGGAATTGAGTCCCATTGTTTTTCCATATAGGGTGCTTCTAGTTTAAGAAGCTAGCATTGATTAACATCTTTTTTTCATTTTTTTTCAATTTCATTATTTTAAAAAAAATATTGGCTTGTCATCTTATGAATTAGGCTATCAAGTTGCCTCGACCTTTATAATCTGAGTTATAGATTTGTCATGTCAGCTCGGGTTGAATCAGACTAGGTTTTTTTTGTCCTTTTTACCATAGTTTGTCGTTTCGTATTTAATCAGCTAAGAATTAAGTTTCATCATTTTTCCCTTTTCAAAAAATATTTTTTTCTTCGGTTATTGTAGCCAAATTTTTTTATTTAGTTTATTTGTTGTCGCTGTCTCTTTTTTATCATCTAATTAAAATAAAACCAACTTATTTGACTTAGTCAAGTCTATAATCCAAGTTATGATTTTTTTTTCTTCTTCAAAACACACCTACTGCACTAGAGCATCATTTTTTTATAGAAAAAAATGTAAACCCCTTGATAGAATTTAAGCAAGTAGTAAGAATGATATTATACTAAATGAGTGGAAAAAATATTTATTTTGCTCGGAAGATAACAAATTGGAGAAGTTGAAATAAAACTGTGTATGTCATATAATTCAATGAAAGTCGTAATAACTTAGCTTAGATTTAGAATAAACAGATGATAGAATCAGGAAAATGAAATTTACCCAGAAACAAACGCTTAAGTCCAAAGAAAATTCTAATTAAAAGAAAAGAGTGAAATTGAATGAGAAAAAAAATGGTATAGCATTAAATTACTAGAAAGAAAGAGTTTAGTGAGGTAAAATATAAATAAAGCAAACATATAGGGGCAATGTATAAATAAAGAATTTATGTGGGGTCAATGTGATTAAAGAGGAGGAGCTTTTTTTAAGAGATGGGGTCAGATGGATTTGGGGAAGAGAAAGGAGCTTGTACCTTTTGCAGGTAAGCCACCTCTTTCTAAAAAAAGAAGGAGGTAGGCTTCACTAGGGACAGTTATTTAGGGGAAGGGGTCCCAATACAGGAGGATCAACTAGTAGATTTTCCTAGTATAACAGGGGAGGATTTACTCCTAGTAGAGGTAGAGCTGGAGTAACACAGGGTAGCAGTTCATCAAGGACTACTACTCGAAGATCATTTACCTTTCCATGTTGTGATATTTGTGGATGGTTTCATCTTGGAGATTGTAGGGTAACTATAAGAGGTGTTTTATTTATAGGTAGGAGGGCCATCACTTGAGAATGTGTTCATATTTGAAGGAGGGATGTCATTTATGTGGAAAATATGGGCATTTCAGGAGAAATTGCCCAAATAGGACTTTGGCATCGAGTCAGCAGTGGTCAGAGATAATAAATAGGCCCGGTGGAGAGTAGATGAGACCTACCTAGTCAAGAGTTGGTACCTATAGGGTTCAAGCCAAGGACAGGGTAATAAGACTCAGGGCAGAGTATGGATTAGATTGTTGTTAGAGTCGTATCAGATATGGTGGCAGGTATAATCATTGTAATACTCAGAAGGGTTATATATTATTTGACCCAAAAGCGACACATTCTTTTGTATCTTGTAAATTTGTCAATAAATTGAATGTACATGTAAGAAAAATAGTGAGGGAGTTATTTATTAATACACCTTTAGGGGAGGAAGTGGAAATAGAAGATGTTTATGAGGGGTTTACTATTTTGATAAAGGATTATGAGTTAAAGGTAGATTTAATAGCACTAAATATGCTAGATTTTGATATAATTTTAGAGATGGGTTGTCTAAGTATGTACCTTGCTAAGATGGATTGTTATGCTAAGATAATTATTCTTAGAATGTCAAATAGTGGTGAGGTGGAATTTACGGGGGAGAGAAATACGGTGTTCAATAGGTTGATTTCAATGATGACTACTAGGAAATTAATAATAAAATGGTGTGAGGTTTTCCTAGCATATTTAAAGGATGTCTAAAATAGAGGAAAGAAGTTTTAAAAATCCAGTAATATGAGAATATCCTAATGTATTTCCTGAGGAGTTACCGAGATTACCTAGTAGACGAGAAGTTGAGGTAACTATAAAGGTGTTGTCAGGCACTACACTTATTTCCCAGGCCCCACACAAAATGGCCCTTGTTTAATTAATATAGTTGAAGGTACTACTACAAGAATTGTTAGAAAAAGGACTCATTCGACCCAATACTTCACCTTAGAGAGCCTTTTGTTCTGTTCGTAAAGAATAAGGATGGTACCCTTCTGCTTTGTATTGATTATAGGTCGTTGAATAAGGTGACCATAAAGAATAGATATCTCCTTCCTATGATTGATTTATTTGATCAACTCAATGGAGCACGAGTATTCTCAAATATAGATCTGTGATCAGGGTTTCATCAATTGAAGATCAAGGATCAAGATATACAGAAGACAACTTTTAGGACTCATTATAGCCATTACTAGTTACATGACCCCCGCGATGCCGCGGGTCAATTTTTTTTGCATAAAAATATTAAAAAAAGCTAAGATATAAAAGTGTGAGGTCTTTTTGCAAAATTATACCCAAGAGTCTTGGATGTGACTGCAACGCCTGACCCAAGAGTAATATTTATAATATTAAAAGTAACATTAAACTTGCATGACCCAAGTTTAAGTAAGTCTGACTACAATACTAGACTCAATAGTCTTGGATGTGGGTCTGGCTGTAAGGTCGTGTCATAAAAGTGTTATAATTAAATAGATTAATTAAAAAGAAAAAAACAAAAAAAAACCAAAAGGAAGAAAAAAACTAATGAAGAAAAAGAAAAAAATCCGAATTAACTAGACTAACCCTTCAAACCAAGTTAACCCGTCAAACCTTGGATTCGTGTCGTGAAAGTTTGATAACTAAATAGAAGAAAAAAATTTTGACGGGTTAACACAGAATTAACTGGGCTAGCCCGTCAAACCAGGTTAACCCGTCAAACCCGGGATCCGTGTCATGAAAGTTTGATAACTAAATAGAAAAAAATTGAACATTAACAGACTAAATTAAACGAAAAAAATTAATTAAAAAGAAAGAAAACAAACAAACAAAAAGGCATCACCCTTTTCATTGTGAACTGCACTGTACAGTCCACAGTTAAAGACATAAAAACAGTAAAAAAGAGAAAAAAAAAGAAAACTAAAGGTATCAGTCGATAACTAAATAGAAAAAAATTTAATATTGATGAACTAAATTAAATAAAAAAATATTAAAGAAAAATAAAAAAGAAAAGAAAAAAACTTTATAAAAAGAAAAAAACTAATGAAGAAAAAGAAAAAAAAATCTAAATTAACTGGGTTAACCCGTCAAACCTGAGATTCATGTTATGAAAGTCTGATAACTAAATAGAAAAAAATTTAATATCAACAAACTAAATAAAAAAATTAATTAAAAAAGAAGAAAGTATCAGCCTTTTCATTGTAAACTGCATTGTGCAATCTACGATGAAAGGCATAAAAATAAAATAAAATAAGCAAAAAAAAAACTAAAAGCATCAGCTTTTTCACTATAGACTGCATACAATATTAAAAGAAGAAATCGGAAGAACAAAACTAATGAGGAAAAAGAAAAAAAATCTGAATCAACTGGGTTAAACCCACCAAATCAGGTTAACCCATTAAACATGGATCCATGTCATGAAAGTGTGATAATTAAATAGAAAAAAGATTTAATATTAATTAAATAAATTAAAAAATATATTAATTAAAAAGGAAAGGGCAAAGAGAAAAAAACTTACAGGAAGAAAAAAACTAATGAAGAAAAAGAAAAAAAATGAATCAATTGGGTTAACCCGTCAAACCTGGAATCCGTGTCATGAAAGTCTGATAATTAAACAGAAAAAATTGAATATTAAGAAACTAAATTAAAAAAAAATTAATTAAAAAACAAAACAAAAGAAAAAAGACAAAAAAAAAGAAACTAAAGGCATCAGCTTTTTCACTGTGGATTGTACTGTGCAGTCCACAGTAAAAGGCTTAAAAAGGAAAAGAGAAAAAAAAAAAGGGCATAGGCCACGGGTTAATTTTTTTTCTTACATAAAAAATTTAAAAAAAACCTAAGATCTAAGAGTGTTAAGTCTTTCTGCAAAGATATGCCCAAGAGCCTTTGGTCTAGCTGCAACACTTGACCCAAGAGTAATATTTATAATATTAATAATAATATTAAACCTACATGACTCAAGTTTAAGTGAGTCTGGTTGCAACACCGGACCCAAGAGCCTTGGATGTGTGTCTGGCTGTAAGGTCGTGTCATAAAAGTGTGATAATTAAATAGATTAATTAAAAAAAAACAAACAGAAAGAAAAAAACTAATGAAGAAAAAGAAAAAAAATGAATTAACTGGGTTAACCTTTCAAACCAGGCTAACCCATTAAACCTGGAATTCGCGTCATGAAAGTTTGATGACTAAATAGAAAATAAAATTAACGGGTTAACCTAGAATTAACTGGGCTAACTCGTCAAGCCCGGGATACGTGTCATGAAAGTCTGATAATTAAATAGAAAGAAATTTAACTTTAACAAACTAAACTAAACGAAAAACATTAATTAAAAATAAAAAAAGCAAAAAAAAATTCTGGGTTAACTCGTCAAGTCAGGTTAACCCGTCAAACCTGGGATCCGTGTTATGAAAGTCTAATAACTAACTAAAAAAATTAACATTAACAAACTAAATTAAAAAAAAAATCATTAAAAGAAAAAAAAACACAAAAAAAGCAAAAAAAAAACCCATAAAGGCATAAAAAACAAAAATAAAAAATGTTAAAAACGATAAAAAAAACAGCTCAACGTTTCACTGTGTACTGCACAGTGAAACACTGAGTAGTTTTAGTATATTTTACAATGAGTTCCTATTAAAGCCAATTGGGCTAACTAATGCTCTAGTAATATTTATAGACTTAATGAATAGGGTTTTTAAACCTTATTTGGATTTTTTTGGTGGTAGTGTTTATAGACGACATCTTGATATACTATTATGAATTTCAATGGAGACTTTGAGTAAGTGTGAATTTTAGTTGAATGAAGTGGTATTTTTGGGACACGTGATATCAAAAAATAGTATACATGTTGATCTTAAGAATGTAGAAGTAGTTTTAAAATGGGAAAAACTAATAAATGTGATTGAAATTCATAGTTTTTTTTTAAGCTAACAGGATATTATAGGAGGTTTATAAAAGGGTTTTTGGTTATAGCCTCCTTGTTGACTAGGAAGGAAGTTAGGTTTGAATGGTTAAGAGATGATGAAAGCTTCTAAGAGTTGAGGAAGAGATTGACCTCAACTCCCATATTGATAATTCTAGAAAAACAAAGAAGATTTATGGTTTATAGTGATGCTTCCATTAAAGGTCTAGGTTGTGTGCCAATGCAATATGGTAGGGTAATTGTCTATGCCTCTAGTTAATTGAAGCCATATAAAGTGAATTATCTAGTACATGACTTGGATTTAACAGTTGTAGTGTATACCTTAAGAATATAGAGACATTATTTATATAGGACTCAGGTATAGATTTTCACCGATCATAAAAGTTTAAAGTACTTGATATCACATAAATAGTTAAATGCCAACCAGATAAGATGGATAGAGTTAATAAAATATTATGATTGTATTATTGATTATTATCCTAGAAAAGCAAATGTGGTAGTTAATGCCTTGAGTCGAAAGAATAATATAATGATTATTGGTGTATTAGCTAGAGACAAAAAGGAACTTTTAGAATTGACTAAATACGGAGTATAATTGAGTATGGGAGTAAGGGGATCACTCTAATAAAATTGATAGTACAACCACTGTTGAGAAATAGAATTTTAGAAACTTGGAAAACCTATAATGAGTTAGTAAAGACAAAAAGGATAATAAAGTAGGAACAAAATTCATTGTTTGGTATATTGAAAAATGAAATGGTAGCAATGGGAAAAAGGATTTGTATACCAAATGATAGAGCTCTAAAAGAAGAAATTCTTAATGGGGCACACGAGTCTAGACTTACAATTCATCCTGGAAGTACCAAGATGTATAGGGATCTAAAAGAGAATTACTAGTGGCCTAAGATGAATAGGGATCTAAAAGAGAATTACTAGTGGCCTAAGATGAAAAGAGAAATAGCTAAATATATAGAAAAATATATAGTATGTCAGCAAGTAAAAGTAGAACATCAACAACCTTTTAGAAAATTGCAACCTCTTTCGATTCTAGAATGGAAGTGAGAGAATATCACTATCAATTTTGTCTCGAGTTTACCAAGAAGCAAGAAGGGTAATGATGCAATTTGGATGATTGTGGATCGATTAACTAAGTCTAATTTGTTCTTATTGATGAGAATAAGTGATTCTATTGATAAATTGGCTAGATTATATGTTAATGAAGTGGTTCAACTTCATGGGGTTCCAGTATCCGTAATCTTTGATAGAGACCCACACATCACTTCAAGATTGTGTCCAAGTATACAACGTGTTTTAGGCATAAAGTTGAACTTAAGCATTATTTTTCATTCACAGATAGATGGTTAGTCTGAAAGAACCATTCAGATCTTAGAAGATTTATTAAGGTCCTGCATTCTAGAATTTGGGGGACACTGGAAAGAGCATTTGTCATTAGTGGAATTTTCATACAACAATAGTTACCAGGTTACTATTGGTATGGCTCCCTATGAAGCATTGTATGGAAGAAAATATCAAACTCCTGTATGAT
>Ga0325403_1001256_pt1 | contig 20697 bp, 9 predicted proteins | sample PopdelMetagenome_19_FD_205665 | JGI IMG/M metagenome (GOLD analysis project Ga0325403, IMG submission 205665) | Populus deltoides microbial communities from Bellville, Georgia, United States - Xylem-PdKOR-R4 | ecosystem: Host-associated > Plants > Phyllosphere > Stem > Wood/Secondary xylem... | reverse complement strand
ACATTCACAAGAAATGAGCTTTATTTTTCATTATATTAAAATAGAATTATATGATATATATTTATAATGGACCTTAAACTGTCCAAAAAAAACCCAGTCATCCAAGAAATATTAATAATATTTTTTTTATTATATCGCGGTTGACCCGCAACCCTTTAAAACAAAACAAAAAATAAATTCTAAAAAGGCAGATATCATTCTTCCGCTTCGCTCCATACGCTCTGTAAAACACAAACTACAACGGACTGTATTTCGGGACATATCTATGATTCTAGTCAGTGGAATTTACGAGTGATATGGGGAGACGATCTGTAATTCACTCATCTGTCTTAAAATGTCTCATCCACCAAGAATACTATCGTGGATTGGCAAATGGAATCGGTAGCAGTCTTGATGCTCTCTTCCTGAACAGATTGAATCACGGCGTACTGAGCATCGGTAGACTCTGTACTCCTCAGCTGTAAAGTACATAATATGTGCTCAGAGAATGATGATCTTGCTCCTTATCTAGACATTTGCGATCTCGGAGTTTTTGCATTCATTTTACTCTTTCCATCCCCTTATCTTGGAGTTTTTGCTCTTTTTGTAAATTATTTCCTAGCTCAAAAAGGATTCTACTACTTGCTTGAAAATAATACTAATCAAATCAATTTATAACTTAGAACTCCTCAAGTCAGAGACCAAGTTCTTTGAGGTTGAGTTGTTGTCTCCAAGGCTATTTCTGTCACATATAAAGCCTCTTAAATCTCGACTTTTCTTCTCCTTTTCCTTATAGGAAACTCTCTTTGTTAAATGATTTCTTTTATGGATTTTTTTTACCTAAATATAAAACAACAAAATTAAAAATTATATATAAAAAAAAAGAGTTTATGCATATTGGACCTAAAAAACCAGCCCTGTGGGTCTTCTAACCTAACCCGCACTTCTAGACCTGGCTTTTTTTTATTTCTTAATAAGGTGGATTTTTTGAAAATATTATAATGGATCCATGCATGTAAATAGACTATTGGTAAAATAGACACAATATATTAGTATGAATAAAAAATAATTGGCAAGACAACCTACCTCATTTCAAAAGCTTTATAGGGTTAATATTTTATCTTTATCATGACTATTTCATTACCTTAGAATTGTTAAAAAATATATATATATATTTTCTAATGAGGAGGTGACTCCTTTTTGAAAAAGAATATGAGAAAGCTTAGTAAAATTGAACGGGTAGTCATCCGGTAATAACTATCAGAACCTGCCAAATAAAAAACAAAAATAAATAAATAAAAAATATTGGGTAGTTATTGATATAAGGATAAAAAGGATGATCGATTGGCACTGTAAATAAATAAATGTACTAGTGGATCGTCTATTTTTTTAAGAGAAAAAAAAAATCAATTAGATGGAAAAGGTCAACTAATTAATATGAACATAGAGGCACATTACGTATCAAGATTGGTACATCATGAATTGAAAAATAAAGGTAACGTATAAAATCTAAAAATCATTTTATTACAATAATGTATCCATATCCACATATATATATATATATATATATATATATATATATATATATATATATATATATATTGTCACTATCAATAAGAAAAAACCTGTTGCGATAATTTTCAAAAAATATATATTTTTTTAAATAAAAAAACAAGATTGTTCGTGGACTAAGAATTTGTCAGACATGATTTAAGAGAAGTAATTTTTAACTTTGAATCATAATTCAAAAGTTATTTTTCTATAAATAACTAATAATTAATAATAATAATAATAATAATAATAATAATAATAATAATTTTAAATGATATAAAGTTTAAAGTATTTTTGAAAAAATGGCTCAAATATTTTGTTTTGAAAAACAAATGTAGTATAAGAAGAATTTATAAATTAAAATTTTTTCACTTTTTAATAAATCAAGATTTTCGCTTAATCGTGTAACAAAGTTTTAATCCAAGTCAAAAGTTATTTCTGACCAAACATGTTAATAACTATTTTAAGAATAAAATATTAAAAAATAACTCAAATCAATTTATAAAAAAACTCATAACAAACAAATTCTAATGCATATGCCTTATGAATTATTATGATTTGTTAATCACCAGTCCTTGTATATATATATATATAGGGCTCCACCATTTAGGTTGACAAGAGCAAGAGACTTCAAGAAAGAGAGAGAGGCTGAAATATACAGGAAAGGGGCTCTCGCTGCCTGGGACTATACACAGAGATACGGTCGTCTGATCTCCCTCAGGTCAGCACTAACTTGTCTGATCTTTTTTGGGATTTGGCTCATTATATGTTTAAGCAAAAGATTTTTTTTAAGTTGATTTGCTTAATCATCTTTTAGTTTTCCAGCCTGTATTGTTCTATGCATGTTGAGGCCTTAAATTTCGTTGTTAATGTCATTGAAGCTGCTGAGGTTCGACTTTAGATTACTATTGGTATTAAGATAGTTGTAGGGCAAGGCTTGATTAATTAGTGGTATATTATAATTTCACACCGCATAAGCAAAGCTCAAAATCAACTCATGTTCTTAATTGTTTAGGCTATTTAATATTATACCATGTAAAATAAAAATCTTAAAATTACTATCAAAACTCATAGGAATAGAAACCTGGAAGAACTAATGTCATGTTGAAGTTGGAAAAGAAGCTTAGGGTATGGTAGCTAATTTATAAGAACAAGAAGAAGAAGGAGAAGAATGTTTTTTATTAAGAGTTTTCTCAAAAGATATATATACATTTATATCTCTTCTGTATATCTTTATGTACTTGTGCATAATGCTTAAGATTACAAGTCTATTTATAGATCTTAATTTCTAAATTATCAAGGAATTAAATTATTCAAAGGATTTCTTAATCTAATAAGGAATCTAGCATTCTAATTAAACAAGAATTCTAATAAACTAGTCTACTATAAATCCTTCTTCATCAAAGATTCCTCCTTTAGCTAATATTAAAACTTTTATAGACTCTAAATTCTATCAGTCTAAATCCTAGTTGATATTGAACTTCAACACTTCCCCTCAATATCAATTGTCATCATTCTTTCATCTTTTCTTTCTCTTCACAATGTCCTACCTTAATAGCATTGATGTTATTCGTATTTTATCATTACAAAAAAATGATGAAGGTAGTTTCACCATTGTACTTAACATTAATTTTATTTTTCCAAACCTCATTTGTGTTTCTAAACTTTTAACCAGATTCTTGACTTTTCCAAATGAGATTAGCTTTTGGGCTTGCACATCTTCAATTTTTTATAGCTTACTTTTAATGTTATCAATTAAAGCAAAAACTTCATTGTAATTAATTCCTTGCTTTTGACTATAGATTTTTTCTCTCAATCTTGCCTTGTGTCTCTTTTTTCTCTTTTGACATTCTTTTTTTTCTCTATAGATCCACTTAACAACTATTGGCCTCTTTTTTTTTTTTTTTTTTGTCTAGGAACCAATTTCCATGTGTTATTTTTCTCAATTGATGTAATCTCCTCATCCATAGCAATTCTCCATTTTCTATCCTTTATTGCTTCTTCAAACATAATAGAATCACATGTAGCAAGGTGACAATTTAGTGTTACATCATTATCAATAGGATTAGTTACCTCATATAAGTCATCAAGGCTCCTCATCTTTCTTGGAGGACTTGGTGGAGTGCCACTACTTGAGCTTTCACTAGAAGAAGAAGAAGCTGAGCTCATTGGTGTTTGTGTTTGTGGAGGTGTGACTATAAGTTCTTGATGATCTTCACATCTTTCCTCATCTTCATTATAAATCGGTAAGAAGTCATATTTCTCATCATCATTTAGCTTCCAATCCTATGCTCTTTCCTTATTAAACTCAACATCTCTACTAATCATCATTTTTCCTTCATTAGGGTTGTAAAGCTTGTATCCTTTGGACTTTTGGTCATAGCCCACAAAGATCATCTTTTTGTTTTTTTCATCTAGCTTGGCCCTTACTTGATCATCTATATGTACATAATCAATGCTCCCAGAAACTTTCAAGTCAAAGACACTTGGTTTTATTCTACTTCATGCTTCTTGTGGAGTCATGTCATTCATGCTTTTAGTATGACATCTATTTAACAAGTAGATAGCATAATTTATAGCTTCATCAAGCTTCATGAACTTGTCTTTGTCTCCACACATGTGGTTACCGACTTTGTTGTCTAGGTGCCACATATTTTCTTTGTCTTGCATTCTCTCATTATTATGCACTAGTAGTAAAGTAGCTTTCTTCTCTTTTTCTATCACAAGATTTGCATTATCCTTGACCCTCTTGGTTGGACTCCAGTAATCCCTAACATAATGACCTGTATTTTGATAATTATAGCATTAACTTTTAATTTGTCAAACCTGTTGTCAAATCTGGATTTCGGATTGCTACTGCCAGTTAAACCGGTTGACCAGTTCTCTTCATTTGGTCGACTAGTTGATTTGTTGAGGCTGCCTTAGTCTCCTCTTTCAAATCTTCCTCTTCCTCCTCCTCCTTAGGAATATCCAGAACCATCTTGCTTTGAAAAAAGTGATTGTGCACCCACATCCTCTTGAATCTCATTGACTTTTTCCTCGTGGGCTTGTAATTTTCCCAAGAGACCTTGTATTGAAAAAAAATTCATATTTTGTGACTCCTTTATCGCGATCACCACATAATGAAACTTCTTTTACAACGAGCGTAGGATCTTCTCTACCACACGTGTCTCTTCCATGTGCTCCTCATATCTCTTCATTTGATTGTATATGGTCAATACTCTTGCAAAGTATTCTAAAATATTCTCTTATTCAAGTATATACAACTTTTCAAAGTCACTATATAGTTTTTGAAGATGTACATTTCTCACATTGTCAGCTCCTTGGTTTGATTCTTGCAAAACTTCTCATGCTTGCTTGATGGTGGTTGTATAGGCCACTATATTTAGAGTGGTGTCATTTAGACATTAGTGGATGATTGTTAGTGCTAGTTAATCATTCCTTCGTGCCTTTTGTGTGGCTTTCTTTTAGGCTGAAGTCAACGTTGCTTCATTTATAAACTCTTCAAAGCTTTTTTTCAACCGTCTCTCATACATCTTGGGAACCTAAATAAACTTTTATTCAAATACATCAAGTTTGATAATTGTTCTTTATCAACCTAGTACATTGAAATAGAAAGTTTGAATTGGCCTTGTTAAATAATCAAACTTAAGTTCTGATACCACCTATTAGAAAACAACGATGGGGTGTGGTAGCTAATTTATAAGAACAAAGCTAAAGAACAAGAAGAAGAATGAGAGAAATGGTTTTCTATTAAGAGTTTTCTTAAAAGATACACCTTTATAGCTCTTCTCTATATATCTATCTATACTTGTGTATAATGCTTAAGATATAAGTCTATTTATAGGCCTCAAGTCTAAAATAATTAAGGAATTAAATTATTCAAAGGAAATCCTAATCTAATAAGGAATATAACATTCTAATTAAATAAGAATTCTAATAAACTAGTCTATTATAAATCCTTTTTCATTAAGGATTTTTACATTAACTAGGATTCCTCCTTTAGCTAATATTAAAACACTTAAAAACTCTAAATTTTATCAGCCTAAATCCTAGTTGATATTGATCGTTATATATGCTTTAAACAACTACTCATCTGTGGAAAAATACTTGGTGTATAGATTCATGGTGGAAGGAACTTTGGAAACCTTTACTGTTCACATCATTTTTCTAAAATCAATAAAATATTGAATCCATTTAACATAAAATTAAACATTGTCTAAAATCCATTTAACATTATTATTTCAATCCAAAATCTTAAATTATTTGATGAGATCAAAGGATATGGTCCTATAATAATCTCTGATTTATCAAATACAATTTCAATTCAAAAATTTAAACCATTTGATGAACTTCAAGAATGATTTTATAATAATTCTAATATACTTATTTAAATAATATTCTAGTGTTCCATTAAATTTCTTCATAAACCCCATATATAATATCGACAAAATTTTAATCATATGTAAAGATAATGAAAATATAAGACTTCCTTATAGATCATTCTTATATAACTTTTTCTACAAATATATCTCTTCTTTTCTTATTATCCTCTCATTACACACACACACACACACACACACCCACACGCGTATATCAAATGAGAAGGAAGTTGAGCTATATGTTGGATGATAGATTGTAAATGAGAGGAAACACTAAAATTTAATGTCGTGTATATTTAAATAAAGATACTATAACCTGAAAGTTTTAAATTTTTGGATATTTTTGATCGCTTTGCGATCAAACTCATGAACATAAAATGTAACAAATAAAAAAGTAAAAGAAAATAAATAAATTGGATAGCATAACTTATAAGTTAATTAGAAGGATTTCATGCATGGTTTTAACCTATGTTCCTTCTTGATCATGACTTATTCATGGAGAAGGAGAAAGGACGGTATTTTAAAAAAAAATGGAAATTAAATATTATGCATATAAACAAATTATATTAAATTTTCACATAACTTGATGTGTTAAGTAATAACTGCTGAAGGGATTGAGTGTGTGGACATTCTAAAAATATTAAATGAAAGATCAGGAATAAAAAGAGTAGTTAGAACAATTCGTATTATTTTCTCCTACAATTGCTCTAAAAATTAACTATTCTTTCTTATTAGCATGGTCTTTAGAAAAAAAAATTTTGGCAAAATAACGGTTTGAAAAATAAATTAGTGAAATAGCATAATTTGTACAAGTTGTGATTAGAAAACATGACATTTAACCTTGTCACTATCCAAAAATGCAACATTTCAAAAATATTATCTAAATGAGCTACACTAATTACAATGAAGAGAGAGAAAAAAAAGACAAAAAGAAAAAGACCCCAAAAACACATTGAAACTCTGATTACAATGTCATCAATATTATCAAAAAGCTCTCGTAGAGAAGTATACAACAATATCAAGGAAAGTTACCAATGGTGACTAAAGTGGGTCACTCTTGTCGTCCAAAGATGGCAGGTGACTCACTGATATTTGATGGTAAGTGGGACCCACTCTAGTTATCGTTGATGATCTTCCACGGTATTGTTGAATTCATCTCGTCAAGATTTTTCTAATGGTACAGGTGATGTTATAATTGGAGATTTAGTATGCCTTCAAGTTCTCTTTTTTAATTTCATTCTCTCTTTTCTCTCTCCTCTCTCTTCACAAATTATAATGAGGAGAGAGGAGGGTAGGGAGAGAAGTAACGAAAGAAAAAAATAGACTCTAAAGGTACACTAAAGCTTCGATTATGACACAATAGGTATTATCAGAAAGATCTTGATAAAATGAATTCAATGACATCAAGAAAGTCACCAACGATGACCAGAGTGGGTCACACTTGCAACCAAAGGCAAGTGAGTCACCTACCATCTTTTGATGCCAAGTGTGGTCTCCTCAGGACATCATTAGTGACCTTTTCTTGGTATAGTTTGATTTATCGCGTTAAGATTTTTCTAATGGTACTAGTGGTGTTATAATCAAAGTTTCAATATGTCTCCCAAGTCTCTTTCTTTCTTTCTTTTTCCTCTCTTCTCATCGTAATTTATACAACTCATTACATGTTTTTTTTTTTAAAATGTCACGCTTCTGAATAACAATAAGGTTGAATGTCTTATTTTCTAATCACGACATTTATAAATTGTGTTATCTTACCAATTCTTTTTTTAAACTGTATTGTTTTGCCATTGTTTTTAAATAGTGCTAATTTAAAAAAAAAAAACTAAAAACTTACATGGGAAAATATAGTCAAGTAGTTGTATGAAAAAAAAAGTGACATTGATAAAAACAATATAAAAAAGATAATAGTCATAACCAAAACATAATTCTTTCAGACAAGATCATCATATAAAAATTCTAATTTAAAATTTTATTATTGAATATTTATTTTTAAGTAATTCATTTCTCTAAGAGATTTAAACCTTCTTAAATAAATTTTTAAAAAATATCTTGAACAAACTAGAAAATCCAAAATCATAGTCACAGGAAATAAAAATCTTAAACAAGCTAGGAAATCTAAAAATTAAAAAGAAAATAACAAAACTAGCCTTCACAGTATATATCTTCCGTGTCTAATTTGAAGGTCTTTTAGACCTTATCTAATTACAACTAGGAGACTTTCCTATAGAATGAGGTCCTTAAAATTTGACCATGGTCTAATTATTGAATAAAAAATTATAGATTTTTTTGTTGTCAAGTTATGTATTTTGAGCAACCCAAATCTATTTTTGGACTTAGCCTGGTTCTATCAATGCATAAATATCACTGTAAGGATATCCACATAAATTTAAATAAAAATGATTTACCCTTGAATTTTTAAAAAATTGATTTTTTTCTGATTAGACCGAATTCATGTAGGGAAACAAAAAATTTCAAATTTCAAATATTTGCAACCGAATATAATGTTGCCGTAAAATCATAAATATAACGGGAAGAAAATAATTAAAAAATATTTTAAATTCATAATCGATTTTTATGTCAATCCCATTCTCCCATTCCAAAAGGTTGAAAATGAGAAAAAATAAAAACTTGTTTTTTTTCAAATTATGCGTTTTTTAGTAGTGCAGAAGGGAAATGTTGGGGAAGTGTGCCATTTTGTTATTTTTTTCAAACCATTATTTATTCCTCTTCCCTCTTTTTTTTATAAAAAAAACTAAAAAAAAAATATTATTGTACCATATCTCATAAAACATTATTTATTAGAATAATAGTTTTTTTTTAATTACATACTTTAATATTAGGTTTATTAGAGATTAAACTTTATCATTTTTTTAATTTACTTTTTATAAGGTTATCTAAGTTTTATAACCTAGACCGCAGGTTTGACAAATCGACTCGGTTGAGTCGAGTTTTTTTTTCTTAATATTATTTTTTTGTTCAAATTAATCCTAACTTTGGGTTAATTGGGAACTAAGTTTCGTGATTTGTTTTAATTTACTTTCTATAAGATTATTCTTATCTCATGACTCAGGTCACAGGTTTGGCTGATTAATCCGGGTTTATTCAAGTTATTTTTTATATATTTTTTAATCAGATCATATTTCAATTTTATTTTTCAACACTGTATTGATTGAGAATTGAATTTCATAATTTGTTTTCTATTAAGTTATCTTGGTCTCATGACCCAAGTTGACTCAAGTCAAATTTTTCTAGTCTTTTTTAAAATGATTTTTTAATTTTATTATTCAACAGTAAATTTATTAGAAATTAAGCTTCATTATTTGTTTCAATTTATTTTTTATAGTGTTACTATGGTTTTATGACCTAGCAAGTGGACTGACAAGTTAACTTAGGTTGATCTGAATCAATTTAATTGGTTTTTATCTTAATATTTATAAAAAAAATTTGATCTTGAATGTTTATTATGAGTCAAACTATATATTTACTGGTCATTTAGGTTACCTTTGAACCTTCAAGTTGAATGCATCACGTCAAATTAATCCTCATATGGTTTTCTTTACTAGAAAAAACACTAGCAATGTTTAGATATTTTTTTATATTAAAAAAAATTAATCAGACCTACAATATAATGCACGCTAAAGATCTAGTTACACCTAATATTGGTCCCACCAAAATACATGTTTTTAAATTATGTTAATTTTATTTTAAAATTTATCAAATCCCATTACATAAATTTTACATACTTGCTCCTATCATTAATACTTAACTCGATCATTTTTTTTTTTTGCACCCTCGATACTTCATCATTTAATTTAGAATTCTTAAATTTACACACGACTTTATACTGCTAATTTGTTCTGATAAATAAATTAATAGCCTTCTTGTAATGCATCTAGAAGATGAAAACTAATAGATTTAGCTGAATCATCGACCCAAATAACATAACTTAATAGTTAATTAAGATGATTTTATGCATAGTTTTAAATTATGTTCCTTCTTGATCATGACAATTCATCGAGAAAGAAAAATGGCACGATTAAAAAATTCGAAAATTAAATATTTTGTATACTAACAAACTATATAAAAAATTTCACATAAATTGATGTGTTAATTAGTGATAACTACTGAAGCGATATATTAAGTGTACATGCGTTCCAAAAATATTAAATGATTGATTAAGAGAAATTACATGGACAATTATAGTCCTTTAGGTAAAATTTCGTATGGAAATAAAAATGTCTTAATTTTGTGAAATAAGATAGAAATTACTATATTAGTTAGGTAAAATATATCTTAAAATTGCCTTGTTATTACTCTCTCTCTCTCTCTCTCTCTCTCTCTATACACACACACACCTTCCATTCATTCTTTGTTTGTTTCACCGAACGTGCAGATATAGAAAGGAGATGACTAGAGATATTTTGGCAGAGCTGCGAATTAAGATGGGATCGTTGACCTCTCAACAGGACGGGGCTGAGTGTTGTATCTACAGGGTGCCCAATTCTTTTCGAAAGGTAAGACCGGAAGCCTACACTCCACAACTGATTTCAATAGGTCCTCTTCACCGTGGCGATGAAAGACTAAAGGACACGGAACAGCAAAAATTGAGATATTTGAAAGAGTTTGCTGAACGGGCTGAGAAGGGTATGAATGAAATCGAGTATCTTGTGATGAGCATTCAGGAGAAAGAAGAGAGGATCCGAGCCAGTTATTCAGAGAACTTCAGCGAAATTACAAGCAGTGATTTCATAGAGATGATCCTGTTGGATGCACTCTTCATCATTGAGTTTTTGAAGGGTTCAAATGATCTTGAACATTATTCTGAAAGCCGCGCGGGAACGTTTCACAATGGACATTCTAAAAGTATTAAGCCCTCGATGATATTTGACATACGAGAAGACTTGATGCTACTTGAAAACCAACTACCTTTCTACATTATTCAGGAAATATATGACGAGGCCTTTCGCAGAGATCCAACAACCATTCCTTTTCTTGAACTTGCTACCGTTTATTTTGGAAAGTATACGTTTTCACAAGGGGTGAAAAACACCGACCCGGATGTAGAGGGAAGCAGGCATTTCACTGATTTACTAAGGAATTTTATGTTGAAGGGATCCATTGAACGAAGTTATAGTTTTAATCCTGTCAAGCTGAAATATAATGCCGTCATGCTTCGCGAGGCAGGGGTGAAGTTTCAGGTAACCGAAGACAAATGTTTGGTCAACATAACATTTGAGGAAGGAGTGTTGAAAATACCACGCTTGGAAGTTGATTACTGCTTCGAACGTCTTGTACGAAATATCATGGCCTTGGAGCAGTGCTGCTACCCGTTTGAAGCTTACGTATGCAGTTACATTAAGTTTATGGACCATCTTATCGACAGTGCAGAAGACGTGGATTTGCTAGCTGAAAATGGAATTATTCTCAACTTGCTAGGTGACGATGCCGCAGTTTCAAATATGATTAACAAGCTTTGCGAAACAATCACGGACACTTATACGTTTTATGATGATATCTGCAGAAAGATGAATGCCCACTATGAGAACCGCTGGAACCATAGAAAGGCAACCTTGAAACTTGTATATTTCCCTAATGTTTGGAGAGGTACGGCAACTGTTGCAGCAGCTATCCTCCTGATCCTCACTTTGATACAGACTATCACTTCCGTAAAATCGGTATCCTAGGATTTTATCTCGTTTAGTTTCATTATTCCTACGTATGATTGATGTTATTGTTATTGTTAATTTCCTTTGAAGATTAATTGTTGTTAAACTTTGGGCATGTGTATTTCTGAACTAATAATGTTGTTGCAAATTCTTGTTGTATTGTCCTAAAATTGAGTTTGTACTTGTTTCCTCTCAAAATTCTCTTCTTAATTTTAAGATCATCAATTCCAGCTTAAATGATGCTGAAGAGTTAGTGCATGATCTCAATTTCAATATCCCCAGCATACCTAACACCGAATTTGACAAAAACCTGAAAATCAAAGAAATGAACGACAGATAAGAGGCAGGAAGTGATCGCAGGAGGAAGAAGAAGAACCAAATCCTTATTGTCCCACGGCGGGCCTCTATTCTACATATATCCTCACCTCGTGCCAATAAATTTGCATACTGATCATAGAAAATGTTGTTACCTATTTTTGGATTTCTACCAAATAAAAAAAAATAAAAAAAAATAAAAAAAAAAAATATATATATATATATATCAAAAAATATTCAAAAAAAATCTAAAAATAATAAGAGTGAGAAAATGATGTTAGAATGCTGAAAAAAGGACAGAAATTGGTTGAGAAGGTTTAAAAATATAAGAATTGAAATTTTGACAGTATATTTTTTACTGATGAGAGTCCTGTTAATAAGAAAAATTCAATTTGAAGAATAAAAGTTCGAAATCAGATGTTTATAGATTCAATTAAACTTTATCTAAGGTTTAATTGAATTTTTGAAGGGTTTGATTGCAAGAAAAAATAATTTTTAAGTCAATTTAGATTTTTATTGGAAGAAATTAAAGTTCTGGGGTCCAATTATAATTGTGAAGAGTTGATTTGATCAAATCAGGGGTTTAATTGCATAATTATTGAAGTTTGATGGTCAATTAGGGACTTAATTAAAACAATCCGAAACCAAGAACCAAACTAGAAAAAATACTAAAATCAAGGGATTTAATTACAATTCATACGGGGAGCTTGATTACAAAATTGTCAAAACCGCCGAGGAACGAATCGAAAATATTCATTTTGAAATTTTGAAAAGGCGTCGTTTCCACCATTCATTGTCTCCTTCAAAGAAAGTCGTTTTTAGCATTAAAACAGGGATATGTTTTGCGGCAAATTGCTCCAATTATGGGGCACGTTTTATGGCTGCTATCCCGGCGACCGTTACCACCACAGTGCTTTCCTTGGGCTATAAAAGCCAGAGGAGGAACCGTCTCCAGAGGTGGGGTAAAACCAGAGGGGAACGACAGAGGAGAAAAAAAGGAGGGGAGAGAGCCGCACCAGCATTGCCAACGCCATCATTACCTCATCATCTTCTTCGTCCAGCAGCCACTGCCATTCTCCATCACAACCGCACCAACACTGCACAACGAAAAGGAGGAGAGGAGAGAAAAAACAACGAGACAGTGAGGGGACGATAGAGGGAGGAGGAACGACAAAGGTGTTAGGACTAAGTCAGTCATTAATATCCTGGTTAATAGGATCAAGGATTACATTTGATTTATTGTTTGTTTGTTGACCACGTTTATAGGAGAGTCAAACGTGGGTTGCTTATTTATCTGATTTCTGTTGTAATGGTTTGCTATATAAACCAGCCTTCATTCAATAAAACAAGTTAAGTCTTTCTCTTCATCTTGAACTGTTAATCAATTGCTTAGATTTATCAATTGGTATCAGAGCCTTTTATCAAGAGAGAAGAGTGAAAGAACACGAGAAAGAGAAGAGTGACACACGAGAGGAGTGTGAGCAATCAGTGAGAAAGAGAAGAGTGAAACACGAGAGGAGTGTGAGCAATCAGTAGCAAGGAGTGTGTGGGTAGAGTAAAAATCAAAAACAAAAGGGGGAGTGAAACGAGTGAAACACAGAGAGGAGAGGAGCGAAATCAAAGTGAAATCAAAGACAAATTCATGGCAGAGGGAAATTTTGTCCAACCTGCAATTCCCAGATTTGATGGTCACTATGATCACTGGGCAATGTTAATGGAAAATCTGCTACGATCCAAAGATTACTGGAGCTTAATAGAGAGTGGAATTCCTGCAAGCACAACTGGAGCTAGAGCAGAACTCACGGAGGTCCAGCAGAAACACATGGAGGAGATGAGATTGAAAGATTTAAAAGTGAAAAATTATCTTTTTCAATCCATTGATCGAACTATCATGGAAACAATCCTGAATAGAGATTCTGCAAAAGGGATATGGGATTCAATGCGCCAGAAATATCAAGGGTCCACTAAGGTGAAAAGAGCACAACTACAAGCACTGCGGAGAGAATTTGAGCTACTTGGAATGAAGGATGGTGAGAGTGTTGATGAGTACTTTGGAAGAACTCTTACCATTGCCAACAAAATGAAAACACACGATGAAAGAATGGAGCAGATTGTTATTATTGAGAAAATTTTGAGATCTATGACAACAAAGTTTGACTATGTCGTATGCTCCATTGAAGAATCAAATAATCTTGATGAAATGACTATTGATGAACTTCAAAGTAGTTTACTTGTACATGAACAAAAGATGAGGGGGCACAAAGAGGAAGAGCAAGTTCTTAAGGTCATGTCTGAAGCAAGAGAAGATGCTCGATTTGGAGGAAGGGGCAGAAACCGTGGAGGATTCAGAGGCAATTTCAGAGGCAGAGGCAGGAGCTGGGGAAGACAATCTTTCAATAAAGCTATTATTGAATGTTTTAGATGTCATAAACTAGGACATTTTTCTTATGAATGTCCTGGTTATGAAAAAACAGCTAATTATGCAGAATTGGATTGCGAAGAAGAAATGCTATTGTTGTCACCTGTGGAAATTCATGATTTCACAGAATTACATGAAGAAATCGTGATGACAGAAGTGAATGCAGAAGAAGAAATGGTGCTGACAAAGGAATTGAATGCAGAAGAAATGGTGCGGACAGAGGAATTAAATGCAGAACTTCATGATTTTGCAGAATTACATGAAGAAAAGGTGCTGACAGATTTAAGTGAAGAAGAAATGGTGCTGACAGAATGGCATGAAGAAGACAAAATGGTGCTGACAGAATTGAATGCAAAAGAAGAAATGGTGCTGATGTCACATGTGGAACTTCATAACTCAACTAGAGAAGAGGTATGGTTTTTGGATTCAGGTTGCAGCAATCATATGAGTGGGAATAAACTATGGTTTACAGAATTAGATGAAAAATTTAGACATTCGGTCAAGCTTGGCAATAATTCAAGAATGGCAGTAATGGGCAAGGGGTATGTAAAATTGAAAGTAGCTGGTGCAATACAAAGAATTGATGAAGTTTATTACATTCCAGAGCTGAGAAACAATTTACTCAGTATAGGGCAAATACAGGAGAAAGGTTTAGCAATACTGATTAAAGGTAATACATGCAAGCTATTTCATCCAACTAAAGGCCTCATCATGGAGATAGCTATGACAGTCAACAGAATGTTCATAATGCTTGCAACTATACCTCCAAAAGAATCGGTGGCTTTCTTTCAAACCAGTAAAGAAAGTGAAGCACAGCTATGGCATAGCAGGTTTGCTCATCTCAGCTTCAAAGGATTAAGGATGCTGTATTATAACAAGATGGTTAGCGGGTTGCCACTACTTAAAGCTCCTACCAAAGTATGTGCAGATTGTTTAAGTGGCAAGCAACACAGAGACAACATTTCAACGAAAAGCCACTGGAAAGCAACACACAAACTACAGCTCGTCCACTCTGACATTTGTGGACCCGTGAATCCAGAATCCAACAGTGGCAAAAGGTACCTAATCACTTTCATTGATGACTTTAGTAGAAAGTGTTGGGTTTATTTCATTTAAGAAAAATCAGATGCTTTCAATATGTTCAAAAAGTTCAAGAATCTAGTCGAAAAAGAAGTTGGTTCCTTGGTGGAATGTTTACGCACGGATAGAGGTGGTGAATTTACTTCGAAAGAATTTAATGAGTATTGCAGTATGAATGGGATCAAGAGACAATTAACGGCCGCGTATACTCCTTAACAAAATGGTGTTGCTGAGAGGAAGAATCGGACAATAATGAATCTAGTTAGAAGCATATTGTCTGAAAAACACATTCCTAGAGAATTCTGGCCAGAAGCCGTAAATTGGTGTATACATACACTAAATAGAAGTCCTGCTGCAGCAATAAAAGAAGTTACCCCTGAAGAAGCATGGAGTGGAGTCAAGCCTTCAGTAGGATATTTTCGAGTATTTGGCTGCATTGGCTGTGTACATGTACCCAATGAGAGAAGAACAAAGCTGGATTCAAGGAGCATGAAATGCATACTGTTGGGAGTCAGTGAAGAAACCAAGGGCTACAGAATGTTTAATCCTCTCACAAAGAAGTTGATAATCAGCCGAGATGTCATATTTGAAGAAAATGCAACCTGGAACTGGGCAGCAGACAACACAAGCAACACACTAAGCTAGGGAGACAACAATGACAGTATACATGAAGAAGAACTAGAAGAAGATGAGGAGCAGATTGGAGATGATGTTGCGGCAGATACTAGTGAGCAGATTGGAGATGATGTTGCGGCAGAAACTAGTGCAGCAGATGTTGCAGAACCTGAAGCAGAAGAAGAAAATGAAAATTTGCCGCAAGCAGGTGTTAGAAATCGAAAAGCACCACAGTGGATGGAGGATTATGTTATGGGAGCAAACATAGCTGAAGAAGAAGAAACACAAAATATGGTGTTATACACTACTGCAGGAGATCCACACACCTACGAAGAAGCTGAAAAAGATCAACAATGGAGAGCAGCCATGGACAATGAAATTGCTGCAATAGAAAGGAATGACACATGGGAATTAACTGTGCTGCCGAATAATTCAAGGAAGATTGGGGTAAAATGGATATACAAGACAAAGCTCAACGAAAAAGGTGAAGTTGATAAATACAAGGCCAGACTTGTAGCAAAAGGATATGCACAGCAACATGGAATTGACTACACCGAGGTATTCGCACCAGCAGCAAGATGGGACACAATTCGGATGGTTCTAGCAATAGCAGCACAAAGAAAATGGAAGGTGTACCAACTGGATGTAAAGAGTGCTTTCCTTCATGGAAAATTAGACGAAGATGTATACGTAGAGCAACCTCTCGGCTATGAGAAAAAGGGAGAAGAACACAAAGTCCTCAAATTGAAGAAAGCATTATATGGTTTGAAACAAGCACCAAGGGCATGGTTTAGCAGGATTGAAACATGCTTTGTGAAGGAAGGTTTTGCTCGATGTCCAAGCGAGCATACTCTGTTTGTTAAAATTGGAGAAGACAAAAAAATTATGATAGTATGCATATACGTAGATGATTTGGTGTTCACTGGAAGTGATGAAAGGATGTTTGCTGATTTCAAAGCCTCAATGAAACGAGAGTTTGATATGACGGATTTAGGCAAAATGAAGTTTTTTCTTGGAGTAGAAGTTGTGCAGAATGATGAAGGAATTTATTTAAGCCAAAGAAAATATGCACTAGAAGTACTAGAGAGATTTGGCTTAGAAAAGGCAAATTCCGTTCGCAATCCAATGATACCAGGTATGAAGCTGATGAGAAATGAAGATGGCGAGCAAGTGGATGTAACTCAATACAAACAAATGGTTGGAAGTCTTATGTATTTATCAATAACCAGGCCAGATCTCATGTTTGGGATTGGTTTGATCAGTAGATACATGGAGAAACCTACAACTCTACATATGTAGGCTATTAAGAGAATTCTGAGATATGTGAAGGGATCTGTAAACTTGGGCATTCATTATAAAAGAAAAGCTGCAGGTGACGAAAGATTAATGGCCTACTCTGACAGTGATTATGCTGGGGATCAAGATGACCGTAGAAGTACTTCGGGATATGTTTTCATGTTAAGTGAAGGAGCAGTAGCTTGGAGCTTCAAGAAACAACCAGTAGTCTCTTTATCAACTACCGAGGCAGAATTTATATCGGCAGCTCATTGTGCGTGCCAAGCGGTATGGATGAGAAGAGTACTTGAAAAGATAGATTGCAAGCAAGGAACACATACTATCATACACTGTGATAATATGTCTTCAATTAAATTAGCAAAGAATCCAATTATGCATGGCAGGAGCAAGCATATAGATGTTAGATTTCATTTTCTACGTGAGCTGTGCAAAGGAGTAATTGAGCTGAAACACTGCAACACGCAAGATCAAATTGCTGATATCATGACAAAGGCTTTGAAGATGGATACATTTGAGAAACTAAGAGGTTTGCTGGGTGTCTGTGAGGTACCAACCGAATAAACTGCTAGTTAACAACTATGCAGTTTAAGGGAGGGATTGTTAGGACTAAGTCAATATCCTGGTTAATAGGATCAAGGATTACATTTGATTTATTGTTTGTTTGTTGACCACGTTTATAGGAGAGTCAAACGTGGGTTGCTTATTTATCTGATTTCTTTTGTAATGGTTTGCTATATAAACCAGCCTTCATTCAATAAAACAAGTCAAGTCTTTCTCTTCATCTTGAACTGTTAATCAATTGCTTAGATTTATCAAGAGGAAAGTAAGAAAACAGAGATGGAAAAACAGAAAAAAGACGAGACAGAGAGGGAAAAGGAGAACAAAAGGAGGGGGAAGCAGAACAGCAGGGAGAACGAGACAGCAAAGAAAAACAGAGGGAAGAGAGGAAAGGCTACAGTGAGGAGGAAAACAGAGAGGTGACGGCGACGAGAGAGGAAAGCAACAAAAACAGAGGGAGAGGGGAGCATAAGGAAGAGAAAACAGAGGGAGGAAGAGCATAAGAAACTAAAAAAACAGAAGAGCAAAAGGAAGAGAGAAGGAGAGTCCGCACGGCGAAGCAGAGGACACAGCACCACCGCCGTCTTCATCTCTCCATAACCAGGTATGTGCATTTCCCTTCCCAGTCCCTGCAACAGAAATGATGTGTGTTACTATGTAAGAAAAACAAATAGAAAACGTGAGGGAGCCAATACATGAAATCAACAGCTCCAGTTGCCTGTTCTTGCCATCTGCAAGGATGATGAACAGTGCAAAGGTAATTTAATTACCTTCGCACTGTTCATGCACGCGTAAAATATTACGCGTGCATGGATGGATGTTGGGTCACTGGCTTGCGCCAGTGACCAGGCTGGGCTGGCTAGATCCAGCCCAGCCACACGGGGTGGCTGGGTCCAGCCCAGCCACATGGGCTGGGTTGGTCGCATCTCGAAAATAAATAAAAAATTCTTTTCAAAAATTTGTGATTTTCCATAAATATTTTACTGCATTTTGATTAATATTGATTTGTATTTTTATACTGTAAAGATACAAATTCGGTATTAAATATCTGGTTTTCGTCAAAAAAAAAAACAAATAATAAAATAAATGAAAAATAAAATAAAATAAAATGTTTTATTTTCATGCATACGGCCAAGTCTCTCTAAAAAAATCATATTATATCTTCATAAAAAAAGAGGAGGTTTTAGCATTTATTTTGGCTTTAATAACCAGTTTATTAAAGTCACGAGAACTGGCTAATATTTTAAAATTTTCAAAAAAAAAATTTTTGTTTTCTTTTAATATCTGGGGTTACGACCTTATACGTAAGACATATTCCGAATGTTAAATTCTTTTATTGACGTTAGAACGGTTAGGGTTTACGCGATAAGATAAGGATCTCCTTACGAAGAAGAACTTTTCTTAAACCATAGACGGACCAACAACCAGAAAACACGACAAAATCTTAAATTTTATCAAACAATAAAACAATACAGTCTACCTTAGATAGGCCGTATTTAGGGTGTTAATACCTTCTCTTTACGCAACTAGTCCTCATATCCGATCTTTTAGACCAGTTAAAGTTCCTAGTAACCAAAATACTAGGTGACGACTACCATTCAATTTTTTCACAAATAAAAAACAAAAATTTCTTATCTCCCCATACATTTGCTACATAGACATTAGCTACAAAAGAGTAAGGATGGATATTTTTATCGCAACGCCGCAGACGTGTGATGATATTCAGAAGTTTCACTTGTAACTCAACCATTTAATTCTGTTATATGATTTCTTCCTTCGGGCACAAGGCTATATACAGGCAGTGAAGTTAACGAGCAACATGTTCTTCTCTTTCCTTTCATGGCTCATGGCCACAGGATGCCTTTATTGGACATGGCCAAGCTATTTGATTCTCGAGGCCCAAAGACAACCAAAGCCACCAACCCTCTTAATGTGCTTCTTCTCTGCATAACAGTCCACGTAAAAAAAAAAAGTTTTGAAATGCTTGGAACTTGTTAGTTAATATGTTTTGTAGGGAATTGATTGATAATATATAGTATTAATTTTATTTATGTAAATATATTTATTTTATTAATAAAATTTTATTTATTTTTAATATTTATCAATTATTTTATTAATAAATCTAATATTTGGTTAATGAATTTAGAGTAAAGATAAAAAATTTTGGATAAAAATATTTTGCAAAAGAAATTATAAAATTGTTATAATTATAGGATTCTTATTACATCAAATAATTGTTTCTAAATATTATTGGTCAATACTTTATTAAGACTGGATATTAATTAGAGTTGTTGAGATTCATACATATTATGGTTTTTTTTTTTATGAAATGAAGCAATTATTCTTATAAGCTGAGATATGAGAGATACATAGAACTAATATGTAGGTGTTTGTCGAATGACTTAAATACTGAACTGACTCACATGAAATGTTCATATGTAGAGATCACTTATGTCCATGAAAAAGCTCACGTGGCAGTTGTGTAAGTGATCCTTAAACTTGAGATTACTGAATTATCTTATATAAAGAGTGTTATGTTTTGATCATATTATATGTTGTCCTAATCAAGGGTAACAAATGGGTAAATATTTGGTATAACATGAACTATATGAATTCATCACCTTAGATGAATTATGAAAAATATTTCATCTGTTATCAAATGGTATTAATTGTAAATCATTGTGTAAGATGAAATGAAATTAAAAAAGGGTTTCAAATCATATTCAAATAATCAATAACTATGTTGTTGAGAACAAACATGATTTTATAAAGTAAACATATTCAATGTTATAATATTTAAATCAAAACATTGTTGATAAAGGGATAATAATTTCAT
>Ga0325403_1001252_pt1 | contig 20717 bp, 13 predicted proteins | sample PopdelMetagenome_19_FD_205665 | JGI IMG/M metagenome (GOLD analysis project Ga0325403, IMG submission 205665) | Populus deltoides microbial communities from Bellville, Georgia, United States - Xylem-PdKOR-R4 | ecosystem: Host-associated > Plants > Phyllosphere > Stem > Wood/Secondary xylem... | reverse complement strand
AAACCCGCAATCCACATCATGAAGTCGAGATAACCACATACAAAGCAAATAAAAAAAATTATAAAGTTCAATTTTCAACCAACTTAATATTGAAAGATGAAATAAAAAAATCAATTAGAAAAAGTGATAAAAAGATAATTCAAGTCAACCCGGGTTAACTTGTTAAACCTGCGACAAAGATTATGATATCGAGACAAACTCATAGAAAATAAATAAATAATAATTACAAAGTTTCACTCCCAACAAATCTATTGTTAGTTGAAATAAAAATAAATAAATTTATGAGACTAGTATATAACTCAATAGAAAAAAAATCAAAAAGAATTATGAAGCATAATTTTTAAAACAACTTAATAGTAAATGATAAAATAAAAAAAAAGGATTATCAAATGGTAAAAACACTAAAAAAAAAGAAGCAAATGCACACATGACACTATTCTAGTTAAATTTTACAAAAGAATAATTTATTCATACTCTTTAATGTTCTGTAGGTAAGACTATAATCGCTTAGTAATACTCTTTAATATTTTGTTAATAATTTTTAAAAAATTATTTTATGAATGATTTAAAAATATAATAATACAAATAGAGACATAAGTAAAACTAAAAAGTTATATGTAAAAAAAATTGAAAGAGGTTAAAAAAAACAAATGAAAACCCGATTCTGGGCTTCAAGTTAGTGGTTAGTTATTGCAAGGACTTTCTCAAGAATATTGCTGCCTTTTTCTTTCTTGGTTCTCATGGTGGCATATAGAGGGATTTCATTTTCAATGGTGACCTTATTATGTAAGACCATCATGATCATGTCCTCCGAAAGAATATATAGGCCGCCTTCATCATTGTGATTCGGTGTATCAATAATGATTGCTTTTTGACCCCATATTTTGATAATTATTTAAATTATGTTAATGATTATTTTAAAAAATATTTTTTATTTAATAATATATAAGAATAATATTTTTTATTTAAAAAAATTATTTTTAACATTAACATTTCAAAACAATTCAAAAAATAATTTTAAATAAAAAATATATATTTTTAAAAAATCATAAAACACGATTTTACTAAAAAAATAAAATAAAATAAAACTTGCATTGGCATAAATAATGTTTTATTTTTTTATTTTAATTTTTTTATAATTTTAAATTATTTTGATATCTAATATTAAAGATAAATTTAAAAAACTAAAAAATAATTGTATTAAAAAAATAACTATTATTATAATTTTAAATATTATTTTAATCAAATGTTTTAAAAAGATATTTTATTCTGAACAGGAATCTACCAGCCAAACGTTGCACAAGTAAACCAAAATCTATGATTAATTAATTAATTAATTAATCCTTTTCCCCCACTGAAAAACGAGTATAGAACGGGGAAATGTTATTCCCACACAAATTTTTGTTATTCGCACAACAAATTCTAAGTCCAAGTTACTCTCTTTACAAAATCAATTATTACTTTTACGATTAATAATTTTAAAATTAGTTTTGTTCATGGATAACATTTTAATTATTTCTATCTTAAAACAAATGAAATGAAACAAAATAATATATAAAAGACAATAAAATATAAAATAGATATAAAATTGTGTTGAGTAGTAATGCATAACATAAAATAAGTGTTTTTATACTATGTTTTCTTGATAATATATAAGAAAATATAAAATACTAAAAAATCTCTTTTATCCTTGTATTATTTTGTATTTTTATAGCACATTTGAAATACCATAAAATACTTTTTGTCATTTCATTATTATGCATACTTTACTTATTCAATAATTTATTAATAATATTTTTTATTTTACATTATGCTAAAAACAAATCATTAATTTAGTAATTATTTTAATCTTTTATTCAAATTCAAATATTATTCATTCAATAAATTATTAATTCATTAATTATTATTTTTTAACATATATCTGGAAATAATATTATTGATCTAAAAAATTATAATTTACTTTGATTAATTCTTTTTTCTTGATATAAATGAGAAAAATTATAATCTATTTTGATTGGTTAAATTTATTCGGTTTTTATTTGATACAATGATAAAGATTAATATGAATATATAAGGAAAATTAAGGGGAAGAAAACTTTTTGTTTGGATCTAACCGTGTTTGATTTGGAAGTTTGTAGTTTCGCATTCATTCATTTGAAGGTGCCAACTTGATTAGCCTACAATTTGTCAATGCAGTAATGGTTGATCAAGAACAAGATATTCTTGAGTTCATTGAAGAAAATAGGTTGTAAACATTTGATGAGAGTAGTTAATTTTTGTAGAATGGGTGTTTCTCCATCAAATGGTGGCAGTTATAGCCCCTAAGGTGGTTGAAGACGCCATATTCATTCACCTGAAGATGCTTACTCGATTAGCTAAAATTACCGAATAAAAAGATAGACAGTGGTCGAATGACACGTTGTCTAGGTTAAACCCTAAAAATTAGGGTTTCTTATGTTGGGATTTGAAAATTTTTAAGTTAGTCTCTATTCTTCCAATTGCTTTTAATTGCACCTGTAATCACCTCCTAACTTTTAATTTTATGCAATTTCATGTATGTCAAACTCAATAGTCAGCCTCAAAGTTCAACACCTTTTTCGATTAGGTCCTTTGTTCCTGATTTATGCAAATTGATCCTCAATTAACCATCATACTTTCAATTATCTTTAATTTGGCTCCTGATGTTGTACTACCACTCGACAAAAGACAACCAATTTCCCCATCTAGTAGGATGATCACTCGTCATACACGTAAAGTAATTCTCAAGACATTATTTACCACCCCGGTCTGCCCATCAGATTGTGGATTATAAGTTGTAGAATAGTGTAGACTAACCCCTTGTCACCTGAAAAGATCATTCCAAAACTGGCTGAAAAAGACTGGATCTCTATCACTTACAATTGTGGCTGGAAAACGATGTAACTTGAATACATTATCCAGGAAACCTTTTGCTATTGATGATATTGTGTAGGGGTGAGTTAAAGCCATGAAATGAGAATACTTACTAAACTTGTCAACCACCACAAGAATCATTTTTCCCCCTTAGACCTGGGCAACCCTTCAATAAAAATCCATGCTAATGTTAGTAAATGGAGATCGTGGAATAGACAAAATTTGTAGCATTCTAGGTGGTAACACATTCCCAGTCTTATGTATTTAGTAAGTGGACATTGCCTCATATATATATATATATATATATTTGTTTCTTCTAGTAGAATAACTCACCACTTTCTTTGCAGTCACTCTAAAACTAGAATGTCCATCTATAAAAGAATTATGATACATGGATATTAGATTATTTAATAGGCCAGGGTTATTACCCACCACAATCTTCCTTTTTTCCTGTAAAGGATATGATCCTTCCATTGATATAGAGGGTGTGAAATAAGGTTAGCCATTAGATCTTGAATTATATCCTTTACAGTGAGATCATTTTTCCAAGTTTTCTTGAGTTTTTCCATGAGGTCAGTAAATATTGAGGTCATTACTAGAGTATTTAGTTCATTGCTAGATATTCTAGATAGACATCAGCTACTATGTTTTCCTTTCCTTTTCTTTACTCAATGTCATAGTCAAATCCCAACAACTTAGTCAACCACAAGTGTTGATATAGGAAAGTTGTCTTTTAATCTAGTATATGTTTGAGGCTGTTATGATCTGGGTGAATTTTAAAGTGCCTCCCTTGTCGCACCCTCGCGGCGGAGTGCGACGTCGCGGCGATCCATGATTGATTTCGGGGTCTTTTTTGTTTTGTGAATAAAGAAGTTGCCACTTAGTATTTTGGTCACTACGAACCCTAACTGGTCTTTCAGAGATTCTAAGGCAATGGACTGGTTGCGTAAAGGAAAGGTATTAGCACCTCTAGTACGCCCTACCTAAGGTAAGCTGCTTGGTGTTTGGTTTGTTTGATAATTGCCATTGCGTTGGTGTTTTCTAATCCTATTAGTTTCCTATGTTTGATTCAAACTAAATTTATTAAGATAGAAATCTAAGGAGATTCCATGTGCTTCGAAAGCTCATTTTTCCCTTAGTATTTCAAGAGTTTGCGACTCGTAAATTGCAAGGAGAAGGGACAAAAAAATTAGAAATCTAGGATGCTTTAAATGTCTATTTTTGTCTTAATCTTTTATACTCTCACGGCTCGTAAACCGTGGAGTAAAAAAAAATTAAAATGTCCTCGATTATAATCAAGGCTTCTTTCAAGGATGTGTGATGACTTATTATCCCTAGAAAATTATTTTGGATATTTACCAGGTAGGGTTTCTTTATCCAAATATTAACAGTGAATAATAACAAGTTATTCCCATTAAATATTTTGGATATTCATCCCTTTGGAATTTTTTTATCCAAACATTAACAGTGAATAATATATGAATTTCCTCTAAAATAAGATTTTTTTATTTTTTGAAATATTGGGCAATACCCTTTGGAGTTTTACAAACATGTTGTAAAATCCAGAAATGCAAGAAAATAATTTTTGTTGTGTTTAAGAAATTCATGCGAAAACACATTTTTCAAAACTTCCAATATTTTTTTTTGTATAAAAAAGAGCGTCCAAAACATGTTAGGGTATTGGCCGTATGCAACACACAAGAAAACATTTTTTTAAAAAAATATCACAATCATCGCAATTAAATACAAAAATCGCAATAAAAGGTAACCAATCATCATATATATTCTAAAATTTACAAGAAAGCTTAAAGCAACTTAAAACAAAAATCATAACTGGAGAGAAATAAAACATGCGCATGAGGGAGCCAAGACTATGAAACCAGAATTTAGTGACAGTGTTCATCCCCTATAAACCTATTCTAGTGACAATGTTTATACCCACAAACCCCTTCTTTGATACAACTAAAACCTTTTTTAACTCCCCCACGCAAACAACAATAAAAAAAGAAAGAAAAAAAAAGCATGCTCTATTCATGTATATAGGAAAAACAAAACCATGACCGGGTAATCTCTCAAGAAGCAGGAAAAAAAACAAACAGAAAAGGGAGCTGATGATGAAGAAACAACAGCCCCCCTCCCACGGTTCCTTATGAACCAGCGAAAGAAAGAAAAGAAAAGAAAAAGAAACAGGTTTTTAAAACGTCAGGAACAACAAAAGGCAAACATTCATCGTAGTCTAAAATTGAAACGAATGTGCAAAGCAAAGACAAAACAGGTTTTTAAAACGTCAACACAACATATTTAAAGGCAGCAAAGGAGGAGAAAGTTAAGACTTATACCTGCAGGTCTCAATGTTTTTCCTGCAGAAGATGAAATGGAAAACCAAGCGAACATTACTGTCAAGGTTTAGCAGCAAATCTCCCTCTCCGTCTTGTCTTTTTTCTCTCCTTTTTCCTCACAATAACACCCGAATGCAAGAAAGAAACTTCCTCTATATACTATGTTTTTTTTACTCTGCCTCTCTTGCATTTTTCTTGTCTTTCTCTTTGCTTTTTTTCCTCTTTTCTCTTCATTTTTCTTCTCTTTTTATGTTTTTTTTTTTTTTTGCCATTTTCACCACCCTTTCTAGGTCATTAGAGGGGCTTATATATAGTCTAACATATCTCTATTTAGGAAAGATTTAATGCATTAATTCTAGGATGTAAATCCCTACTGATTTGCAGTATAAAAAACACAAAAAGAAAACTACAATATTCTGATTTTGATTTTGTGCTCACGTCTAATTTCTTTCTAGTTTTAGAGGATGATGTGGCTCTTTTCTTTCCTTCCATAGAGCCAGCTACTCCCTTTGAAATGAGGGAATAAAAACGTGGTTGCAGCTTCAAAAATCAGGCATGATGATAAAGGAAAAACAACAGGAATTTGCAGAGAAAAAAAGAAAGAAATCAGATGGAGGGTGCAGCTGCAAAGTCTTATTTTCCTTATTCGTTGTGGTAAAAATCCTGTCATTTATGATTGTCCAGCCCCCCTCTCCAGCTTTCAATATTCTTCTTCAATTCAATCCCTCATTTTAGCACTTTTCAATTCAGTCCTTAGTCCAAAAAAAATCCTTTGAATCAGTCCTGCGAACTTGAGCTAGATCCTTCCCGCGGCAGAATTCTCTGCCTCCACGCTAGATATTCAAACGAGAATATCTTAAGCTTTTGATATCAAAATCAAACGATTCAAAAGCCTAAATTTATCTACACGTCCAGGACTACAACTTTGATGAAGGAGTCAAAGTGAGATAAAAATCGTTTTAGAGAACAGAATCTAGCAGTAATCTAGCTGGTCAAAAAGGTTCTTCATCTGACAATACTGAGTATCCAAATCTGACTGAAAATATGCCCTAAGAACAATGCTCCCTAGGACTTAATAAAGGTGTACGTTAATTTTTCAACATGTCATGAGTGATAGAATATACCTAGGATAGTTAGATATCGTACGAAACCGAGTCAGAATCAGAGCCTAAGTTGGAACAAAAAATTGCGACAGTAGCAGAACTAGTTTGTTTTAGTGCAAATTCTAAGGGATTTATCTAACCTTAAAGACCAGATAAAGAATGAATGAATTTAGCATTATGAAGACTTCTGATCAATCTAAGAAAACCTGACGATTTTGGCAGCAAAGGAGAAAGATAAAAAGAGTAGAAAACAGCTCAAACAGGGTTTTGAAAAAAAATATTTATTTCTCTGCTTTTGTCAATCTTCCAGCAAACATGAGTTAAACTTCTACACTCAGTTCAAAAGAGATATACACCCTCTCCAGCACGTGAGGTCCAAAAATGAGTAACAACATCCCTTATAGGTAATACCTCATTTTAGTGATTGCTAGTAAGATGACCATCATCTCCCTTTTATAAGTAGAAAGTGTTTGTTGTCTGGGATCAAAAGGTTTGCTAATATAGGTTATAGGGTGTTTTTATTGCAATAGCACAATTCTCATTCCAACCCTTAATGCATTTATTTCCACCATAAAAAGCTTGTTAAGATGAGGTAGGGCAAAAGCTTGAGGGTGTGTCATAACTTCTTTTAGATTAGTGAAAGCTTCTATAGCCTTGTCATCCCACACAAAAACATCCTTCCTTAATAGTTAAGTCAATGTTATGCAAATAGATCTAAACCCTTTCACAAATCTTCTATAATAACCTATGAGATCAAGAAATCCCTTTAATTATTTAATGGTCTTAAGTACTGGGAAATCCAGAATTGCTTGGATCTTGTGAGGATTTGTTGACTCTCCTTTTTCCAGAAATCACGTGGCCCAAGTACTCAATCTGAGTGCTACAGAAAACACATCTACTTCTTCTTACATACAAACTATATGTCTAGAGTAATTCAAAGATAGTTTGGAGGTGCTTTAAGTGATCTTCAAATGATTGACAGTAGATTAGGATATTATCAAAGAACACAAGGATAAATTTCCTTAGATACATTTTTAATATGTCATTCATTAGACTTTGGAAGGTGGCAGGTGTATTGGTCAAGCCAAAGGGCATCACCATAAATTTATAGTGCCTGATGTGTGTCTTAAAAGCATTTTAGTGTATGTCATTAGGAGCCATACAAATCTGATGATAACCTAACCTTCTATCCACTTTGGAAAAAATAGTAGCCCCAACTAGCTCCTCCAACATTTCTTTAACTATACGAATACGTAACTTTTCTTTAATAGTTAATTTGTTTAAGGCCTTGTAATCAACATAAAACCTCCGTAAATCGTCATTCTTCTTAACCAACACTACTAGGAAAGTAAATGGGTTGTTGTTTCATTATACTTCTTACCTTAACATTTCCTCAACCATCTACTCAATTTCATCCTTTTATAATCCTGAATACCTATAAGGTCTTAAGTAACAGGTTGCGCATTAGCCTTGATAGGAATGGCATCGTCATACTCTCTAGGAGGAGGTAAACCTTGAGGTTCTTGAAATATCTTTTAAAAGATTGCTAGCAAGGCAACTAAGTGAGTGAACTTTGTCTCATGTATAGGGAGGTAGTTGTAAGTGAACATAGATTCTTGTCTTCAGCTCCCAATAACCCGAGGCTATATATACTAACCCTAGCTACCTAAGTATTGCTATCAAGTAAGCCTTTGAGCTGCTCCATCTAATAGTCTGGAAAGGGATGGGGTTATCACCTTTCAACAACACTTCTTGCCCTTGCAAAACAAAAAGACATTTAAAGCTCCTTATAATTGGAAACAATATTGTCAAACATTATTAGCTATTGAACTTCAAAAATCATATCACAACTATTCAAATCCACCAGAAACACATTTGCCTTAAAATCTACTCTTTATATCTTTCATTTAAAATCCTTACATATGGTAGTACAAATCATGATGCCTCCATTAAACGTGTCTACTATAAAGGGTTTGATAAACTTGAGATCACATTGTAAAAGATTAGTCATGTATGTGTCAAGAAACTATATGTACTCCCTGAATTCACCATAAAAAATAAGGTATGTTTATCGACCTTCCTATTAACCTTTAAAGCTTGGAATCCAGTATTATCTTCCAAGGCAATAAGAGATAAATAGAGGGTTGTGAATTCAGCATTGAACGCATCTCCCTTGTTGTCCTCATCTAAGGCATCATCTTCGTCATCTATTATGCACATGGAGTATATCCTTTTAGTCTCATTTCTATGTCCTGGAACAAATTTATCATCGCACCAGAAGCATAAACCCTTGGCCCTACGCTCACCTAGTTCTTTATTTATCATGGCTTTGGTGGGTTTGGTGTTAGTTTTAATGAGGAAGCTTTACGGAGAAGGAATTACAATTATATTTAGGGGTGTGTTTTGATGGTTTGTAAAGGAAGATAGATTTCGATGGATGGTTTGAGCGGAGTTAATCTTTGGTTGGTTGTGTGGGTTGGTGGGTATTATAGGGTGCTTAGTACCCCCTGAAAGGAATGTATGTGGTACAGGTTATAAGCCTATAAACAAGCTAAGTTATAGGCTTGATACAATGCTTTTGGTTCAAATGTTTTCACAAGGTATTTGATCTCTACTTTTAACCCTCCTAAGAAGAAAACTAAGGCCTGGTTCTCAGGTATCTCTACTATATTCTATAGCATATCAAAATCCTAGATGTAAGCTTTCAAATCACCCTCCTGTTTAAGGTCTTTAAGCTCTTGTAGTGGTTTTTCTGCCCATCAAACCAGCAACATAATGCCTCCACATACTCCCCTGAAGTAACACCCTAGTTTGTCATGCTTCTTATAAAATTTTGGTGCCAGTATAATGCTCTACCATCTAAATAATATATTGTCAGTCTGAGCTTATCAGCCTCTTGGATTTCCTCAATCTTAAAGTATTGGTTGCACTCGTAAAGCCACTTGTGAACATTGTCACCATCAAAACTTGGAAAGTCACACCTTAGTTTACAAACCTTATAGGGTGGACGATGGTCCCTATAATTGCAACAAGCATTAGGGTACAGACTGATGCAACCATATTATTCGATAGTTTTACCCATATTTACCTAGTATTTAGCCTATGTTTATATATATATATATATATATATATATATATATATATATATATATATATAATGCCTTGATATTCTTTGTTTTATGTTTTGAAGGCACTTTTAGATGTAAGATTCAAAAAGAAGTAAATTGGAAATAATTGATAGATTTGACCTCCGATCAATGTTTTGTGTAGAGCTTGAGCTCTAAAGGTAAAAACAAAGTGATTCTAATGGAATTAAAAAGCTAACATTCATATCTTTTTATACATTTATGGAAAGAAAAATAAAAAGAGAAAGATCATAGAAATCGCAGCCTTCAAAGATAAATCTTGCATTCTGTCAATGTTGACCTTTGATCATTCCAACTTAAATATATTGAGTTAGAGAAGTCCATTTGATGTAAACTCAATTTTTTTGGATTCCTAACTCGAAGACCTATCAGCCTACCAAATATCAGTAGAAAAAGAGCTCATATGAGAGAGATATGATTTTTCTAAGATAACATATAAATTCTACCATCAGACAGGTTTTGTGAAGAAACAAGTCCAATTTACTTCCTAAAGCATCCAAATTGACATCCAAGTTTTTATTTGGGAAATTTAACTCCTCTAAATCCAAATTCAAAGCTTGAAGATTTTATACAAGACTATTTCTTATTTTTTAGAAAAATAGTTATTGCACTACTTAAATATAAATTATCTACTTAGAAAATGACTATTTTGTAGGATAGAGGGATTAGGGTTTCCTATCAAATAAAAAGAAAGAGAGAAAGGAAGAAAAAGGGTGGCCAGAAAGAGAAGTAAAACTCACCCTTTCCTCCTATACCCAAAATCATATATTCATCTTTTCTTTATATTAGTCTCTCAATAGATATGCAAGGTTAAGTTCTTTTTCTTGGTTGCAAGGACACAAAAACCTTCAGATTTCCAGAATCGTGATGTATATTTTACCTTTTCTTTTTAATTTATATGATGAGTATGTTTGTTTTTCTATGTTTATTTTCTATAATTGTTTAGTTTGATTGCTAGAATAGACTAAGTTATTATTCTAACCAATTTATTGCTAAGTTTACTATCAAAACCAGAGTTGTGGTATATAAACATGTGAAGTAACTGAGTTTAATAATTGTGGCGGATCTATGTTATTAATCTTAGGGAAAACATTCGATCAAATCAAACATGGATTGCAAATATTTATGTTGTCTAGATTCATCAACTTATCTAGTTCTTAAGGCTGCCATTGAATTAAATTACTAGTACGAACACTGTGGTTGTTTGATGGTTAGAATTAGTTATACGGCAGATCGTTTAACTAATTAATGTTAAAAAAAAGATAAATATTCAGAATATAAATTGATGTATCGTTTCAATGATTGATTTTAATTTTTGTAGGTGGACGTCTACTTGAAATCAAGGTTTGTTCTCTTGATAATTTTCTGATTTATTTAATTTAGCTTGATTGTTTTGTTCTCATATAGCCTCTAACCTCAAAACTCCCCCCAATTGCATATCATCTAGCATAAAAACCTGAACTAAACCTTCCTAGTGGGATTGACCCCTTGCTTGCTCTCTATTATCTTGTTTATTTAAGTTAGGGTAATTAATTTGTGTGACTGCGACAACAAAACACAAATCATGGTTCTGAGCACCTTGAGTGTCCATGGTTGCACTAGATTCCCCCACATGTAGTTGTAGTTTCTGTATAAAAGAATATTGTTGAAATGATAGTCCACTGATAAGGTTTTTTAGTTCATCAATCTTTATTTTGTTTCTAGTTTTAGTGTTCTCTAACTTCTAGCCATACCCTTCCAATAGCATCATTACTTGTTCATATTTTTTAGCTTGCTCCTTGTTAGGTGATTCCAAAGAGTATTCTAGCTTCTTAAGATCTAGGGACCTCATGTTTGGTGTCATTCCCTGAGGCCAAATATCTGTTTGATACCACTTGGAGCGAGTTGGACTTTTACAATACCAATCTAGATTTGATCCAGCAATAGGTTCAAAGGAAAATTAATTAACATGAGGGGGAAGAACGAGCAGTTGCTCTCAAGGTCCAGCAATGGGTAGTGTTCAAAGTAGCTAGCAGGAAAGAGAGGATTGTTAGGTTTCCTGGATTCCAGGTGTCATAACCCAATTCTGGGTTATTCCCTAAATTCACTTTTTTAAAAAATAAAATAAAGGCTGGTAACATGTAAAAAGTAGGCCAGGAGATCAAGCTGCAATTTTGGAAGAAATTTTAAGGTCTAATTGTACCCCATTATGCCCTAAAATAGAGAGAAAATGCAAATTAAAGCTCAAATTAAATTATTATTGGATGAATTTGTATAAAAATTAAGTCCAATGACATAATTAAATTTTGAATAGGCCAATTCAATTTAATCATGGCCTAAATTAAATTTTAATTATGTTTAAGAATTAATTCGGGTCCAATTGAAGGATTTAATTAAGTGCAAGGACTTAATTATACTTTAAATGGGTCAAATTAATTTTATTTGGGGTTTAATTGGTAAAAAAATTAAATTTGAGAGCCCAATTTGGTCTTAATTGAGAAGATTGAAATTTTAAGAGATCAAATTTAATTTTTACCAAGTTAATTGATTGAAATTAGGGGTCAAATTGCAAGAAAATTGAAGTTTTTGGGTCAATTAGGGGTTAAATTGACAAACTTCGCAGCCAATGACCATTCTGTAAAAGGCGCCAGATTTTAGAGGCTTAATTGACAAAAATCAAGGGTGAAATTGAAGAAATTGAAGGTTTGATGGTCAATTAGGGGTTAAATTGACAAAATCCAAAATCAAGGACTAAATTACAAAAGGCGCGTAAATACAGGGCAGAAATTAAAGTTCATCAGGGGCTTAATTGCACTAAATCGAAAGTTTAAGGTTAATTAAGGGTTCACTGGAAAGCAATTGAAAGCTGGATGACTAAATTGAAAATCAGTTTAAATCCCCAATACAAACCCAAAACAGCCCCATTTTGAGTTAAAAAAAAAAGGACCAGACGACGCGTCGTCTGGTCACTGTTCATTGTCCTTTTCTTTTACCCGGTTAAAGCTAGTCCGGTTACCTACTTTCAGGTGCATTTAATGCACCTAACATCCACCAAATTTGACAAATCGTGCACCCAAATAATCCCCTGCAGTTTCTATATAGCTCCATGTGAATAGTTCAGTTTGAATGACAACCCATCAGCGCCGGCGCCGGCACTGGCCTAAACATGCCAACTTGGGTAGCTTTTTCTGCAAATTTGATAGTGCACCATGCCTACTTTGAGCCAACGGTTGGGATCCTTCCCAACAGAATCAAGGGCTGAAAGTTTACCCCTGTGCAAACGAGATTATCCTCTTCTACTGTCTATAAATAGAGGCTCTATTGATGATCTGATGGAGGAGAAAATCGAGTCCAAAAATTGAAAAAACCAGCCTTCTCCCCAGTTTTTTTCTCTACACAATCCTCTCTCTTCTTTCTCTCTCCACCGTGGCCTTTGGCCACCACCACCACCATCAGCGGTATGGAAACCATCATTTCCACCATAACCGCCACCCAAACACCTTCTTTCAGTAACAACAGTCGCGACTTTCTCCTTCCTCTTCTCTCTGCAGATTTCCTTTTCTTCCTCTTCCATTTGCAGCTGCTCTAGCCAACTCAGGCGGCCAACTCAATCGTTGTTTCCACCACCGTCTTCAGGTCATCCTCCCCCGCTAGCCAGCCATCACCGCCACGCCGGGTGGTCCGCTACCCTTCACCTGGTTCTTCGTCTTCCCCATGAAAGTTCCACTATTTTAAATAGCGAAATAAGTGAATAGTGGACGTGAATTATAATTCACGTCTACTGTTCCAATGGACCTTGGGCCAGATCAATTCTGGCCCAGCCCAAATGGCTGGGCCGGGTTCGGTCCAACACCCAAAAAAATTTAAAAAATCATTTTAAAAAATATGATTTTCTCAAATATTTTTCTACCAATTTTGCATAATATCGGGTTGTATATTTATACTCTAAAATACAAATCCGGTATTAAAATACCCAGTTTTCTCCAAAATATTTCAAAAAAAATATTCAAAACATTTTCAAAAAGAAAAAAAATATTTTATTGCATACGGCCAGATCCTAAAAATTTTCCAAGCATATTTTTCATAAAAAAAAAACAAAAATTGCATCTTTGTCATGTTTAAAAAAATCAAAAATGGATATCGTTAGGATTTGGCTATTAGGATTTGGCCAACATGTCAAAAATCTTTTTCCAAACTTTTTTTTTAGGATCCAGATGTAGACTTTAATATTTCTAGGGTGTAAAATCACACGATAAAGTACACCCTCGGGTATTAAAGATACAAGGTGTAAAAATGCGATGCTAAAATTCAGACTTTAGAACGGTTAGGATTTAACCCAATAAGGTAGAGACTTTTTCATGAAGAGAGATCTACCTTGAACCTTAGAAAAAACCAAAGAATAGAAACCCGGCTTAGAAAAGAACAATCAGACAACAATGCAACTTACCTTAGGTAGGGTGCACTGGGGGTGATGCGTCTTCCCTTTGCACAACCAGTCCCTTACTCAGACTCTTGCAGACCATTGGTTCCTAGTGACCATAATACTAGGTGGAGACTCCTAAACATTAATCATAATTTTATAATTAAATCCAAAAACTCTTCCTGACACACAACACCTCACACTAGGAGGCAATACAGAAAGCCTCCGCCGTCGCCAGATGTCGTCGTGGCGCTCGTGCCCTCGCGACACCAGGAATCCATTCATGTCATCATTTTTATTCATGTGCAATACCAGAAAAGGTCTGTTACATATAAAACTAACATTGTTCTGTCTTGAAATTGAAAAAAGAGAGTTAATTTTCTACCCTTTTTTCTATCTCTCTCTAATGCTTATTCTCTTTAGATTCCCAAGATTTTCTCTTAGGTTAGTGCTTCTCTTTATATATCTTTTGTATGTACTTATAGATCTGTTATTTTTCTCATCTGGGTTATCTTTTTTTGTTGTTTTGGTGTAATTCAGTGACTCAGTGAGTGGAGATTTGATTTTAAGATAGGTGGATTCATTTATTAGGTTGCTTCTATTCTTTATTTTTCTATACGAGTGAGGAATCATTATTGTACAAGTTTTGAGGGTTTTAGGGAATTTGTTTGAATTAATTTATTAACTATGCTATTGTCCTGATTGTTAAAAAGTAGTCCTTATTTCTAGGAGGTTAAGGTAGAAACAAATTTATATTGTTGAAATTGTATGATTAAGATGAGTATTGTCACATTGTTGGTATCATTGGTTTTGCACATGCTATGATTGAAACTAGAATGATATTTTTTTAATTATTTTCAAGAGTACTCTTAGTTTGGTATAAATAAATTTTATTATTGATAATACTTTAAACTATGGTGAGAAAACAGAAATCAAGAATTGAAATTAATGTTGATTTGATAAAAGGTGGTGTCAGATGCTGCTTTTTTACTTGAATTGCTTTTGATTGGTCTTTTGGTTAATTGTTTTTTTAGCAGACTGCTTTCATTATTTCTATTTGCAATAATCAACTCGATAAAGAATGAGTTGATGATTTGTGTACTCAGCCTTTTACATGGTTATGCTCCATCTTTACTTGACCTCAACAAGAGATTGACTTTGATGAAACCTTTTTGTTGATAGCTCTATTAAAGTCCATAAGGATTTTGCTTGCTATAGTATATTGTATACTATAATTATGAAATTTAACAAATAGATGTCAAAATTGTATTCCTGAATGAGAATCGTCATGAAGATGTGTATATGACATAACCTAAAGGTTTTGAAAAGCTAATGAATTTGTCAACAAAGTATACAAGCTATAAAAATACATTATATACTTAAGAAAGCTTCAAAGAGTTGTAATATATGTTTTGATGAAATTATCAAACAGTTTGATTTCATAGAAAATATGGATGAACCTTGTGTTATATGAGATAATCAAACAATTTGATTTTATCAAAAGTCCATTATGAACTTAATTATGCTTCAAGGTTACTGGAAATGGAGTCATTTTTATAATATTATATATAGATAGTATGTTATTGATAGGAATTCGTTCTCTTACTCTAGTCAATAAAGATATAGTTGACCAATAATCTCTTCATGAAGGATATAAGAGAAACAACCTATATACTAGGAATAAATATTTATAAAGATAGATCTAAAGGGTTTTTTGGATTATCCCAATCCAAATACATAGACTAAATGTTAAAATAGTTTAGTTTAGAAGAATTTAAGAGAATACTTATCTATTTTTGTAAAGAATATGTCTCTTCAAGTATATATGTTCTAATACTCAAATTGAAAGAGAGGGTGGTAAGGATACCCTATGATTTGGCTATAGGATCCATCATTTATATGATGTTTTTTTAGCATAACGAGTAGATATCAATTTAACTTATGTGGGGTTTACTAAAAGATAGTTAAAAGCATTCTTAAGTACTTTAAAAGAACTAAAAATATCTTTTTGTTCTATGAAGAAGATGAACTAGTAGTTCATCGTTATTCATATGCTAGTTTTCAATCAAATATTAATGATAATAAATCACTGTCAAAAAATATTTTTACTCTAAATGGTGGTGGTGTGAGTTGAAAAAGTTCTAATAAGAGATCACAACAGATTCTACAACTAAAGTTTAATATATTTCTGCATATGATGCAGCAAAATAGGCTATTTAGATCAAGAAGTTCATCACTGAACTAGACGTAGTTTTTAGCATTGTTGATCTCGTAGCTTCGCAAAACGGCTCAATGAATTTCTTATTTTATGCATGAAATCATCCTCTTTTTTATTGTATTATTATCAATTGAAAGATGCACCACTTAAGCTCTTATGAAGAAAATGGAACGAAAGTTTCACATCATATCAGTGTTTTAAGACCCGGCCAGGCCCGGCAGGTCGACCCGGGTCTGTGGCCGGGCTGGGTCTAAGCAAAAAACAGGCTGAGAATTGGCCCAGTTAGACTCGGTTGACCCGGAGGGTCGACCCGGGACCCGACCGGCCCGACCAAACTCGTCTGAGACCCGGGTTTATTTTTTTTATATCCTCATGCCCAAAACGATAAGAGTAGAGGGACGAATGCATTGCAGAGTAGCAAAAGTGAGAAAAAGACCTAATTAATTTCAAGAAATTGTCAAACCCATTTCACTCTCAATCACGAAGAAGAGCAGATGAGCAGAAGACTCTTGAATCCTTGATCGCCATTTCAATTCTAAGCATAAGGTTAGATGAGTTTTTACTTGTTTCTTTCTTCTTTTCGACTTTCACTATCCTCTGTTTCATCTTCTTCCCTCTATTGAACTTGCAGGAGAGTATAACAGTGGCATCGATTCTTCCCTCTGTTGACCCATCGGTTCTACCCTCTATTGACCCATCGATTCTTCCCATCGATTAACCCATTGATTCTTCCCACAGGTATGTATCTCATTTTCTCTGTTCTTTTATTTTTCTGCGACTTCAAATGGTCAGATACTTGTTCGTTTACTTTGAATATTGTTGTGAATATTGCTGTGAAATGTGAATATTTCGTTCATTAATTTTTGTAGTTGTGAATATTGTTGTTAATTTTTGTAGCTGTGAATATTTTGCAAGTAGATGTAAATATTATGAACTGAAGTTATTAAACTTGTTAAGTTCTAAGATAAGACAGGATGAAGTATTGTGTGCAGTAGCATGAAATCAGAATTTTGTTATAGAAATGAATTGAAACTTTAATTATGGTAGTAATTAGTAATCTGGTTGAAAGAATTTTCCAGTGATATCTTATAAATTATGCCAGGTCCTTAAAATGTCTTCACATGATGGTAGTACTCCAAGTAGTGATCCTTCAACGGCCCAATCATCTCAACCTTCAATTTCCATGTCAAGTGGTAGTAAGAACAGATTTGGCATGGGGTCATTGTAGAGAAGCTCCTGAACTTAGTGTTGGATGTAAAAAAACTAAATTAGTATGTTTATATTGTGTTAAAGCATTTGCGAGTGGTGGTATTAATCGATTTAAGCAACATTTAGCTGGAGCTAAAGGAGAGGTTGAACAATGTCGCAAATGTCCTCCTGATGTTCAACATCAAATGCTTTTGAACCTTAAAGGAAATGTTGAAACAAAAAAAAAAAGAGTTAGAGAAATGCAAGTAGATTTCAATCCATATAATGCACAACAAAGGGAGCATGAAGAGATGATGATTAGGCAATTAGAAGATGATGATGGTGATGATGATGAGGAGGAGGATGATGAGGATGTCAATACTAAAAAACATATGTTACCACCGAAGGTTGCAAAAAAGGAAAAGATTCAAAGCACCAGCATTGTAAAACAATCAACTACAAGTTATGGAAAGCAGAAGAAATCAGCAACATTAGGGACATATTTCATGCTGAGAACAACTCCTGGTGCTCAAAAGTCTCTTCAGAATTGTTGGCAAAGGACAGAAGCAGTTGAACGGTGTGATCTTGCTTTAACGAAGTGGATGTTTGATGCATGTGTGCCATTTAATGCTGTTAACTCTATGTATTATCAGCATGCCATAGATGTTGTAACAACCATGGGTCCTGGTTATAAAGGACCAAACTTGCATGCTATCCATGGTTATTACTTGGCAAAAGCGGTTGATGAAGTGAAGATTTATGTTGAGAGTTATCGAGAGATTTGGAAGAAGACTGATTACACATTAATGGCTGATGGATGAACAGATCAGAAGAGGAGGACTTTAATTAACTTCTTAGTATATTGTCCTAAAGGAACAGTTTTTTTTTAAACCGTGGATGTATCAGATGTCTCAAAGACTGTTAGATTGTTGTATCAGTTGTTTAGAGAGGTTATTTTGTATGTTGGAGTAGAAAACATTGTGCATATAGTGACTGATAATGTTGCAAATTATGTTGCTACTGGCAGGTTATTGATGGAAGAATTTCCTTCAATATTTTGGTCTTCTTGTGCTGCTCATTGCATCAACCTCATACTCCAGGACATTGGTAAATTGTAGTCAGTTTGTTGTGTTGTTGAGCATGCTTCTGGTATCACAAAGTACATTTATAATCATTGTTATCCATTATATTTGATGAGGAAGTTCACTAGAGGAAAAGAAATACTTCGTCCAGCTCCTACTCGTTTTGCCACCAATTTCATTGTATTGCAAAGCATTTTAGCTCATAAAGATGAGTTGAGAGCTATGGTGACATCTAGGGAATGAGTCTCATCTGCTTATGCTAAAGATATCAAAGGAAAAAAGTTTGTTGAGAGTGTGCTAGACTCTTTGTTTTGGGAAATATGTGTAATAATTATGTGAATAAGTGAACCTTTAGTTCGAGTTCTACGATTGGTTGATGGTGATGATAGACCTTCGATGGGATATTTGTATGATGATATTCATCATGCAAAAGAAGAAATGATGAGGAGATTTCAAAAGAGAAAGCCTAGAGTGAAACCTTTCATAGACATTATCAATAATCGATGGGATGGACAATTTTATAGAAGTCTTTATACAGTGGCATTTTGGTTGAATCCTCGATTTCAATATGATGCAAATATAATGGATAAACATATGAGCACCATTTCTAGACTTCTAGATGTTCTTGAGAAGTATGCACATGAAAATCTACCATTGCAAAGTAAGATTACAAGTGAGATGAAGTTTTTTAGGAATGCTGAACATGACTTTGGTCGAGCGTCCGCAATAAATAATCGCACCCTTATGCCTCCAGGTATATAATTTTTATATTTAAAAATATTATTTGACATGGTCTTACACTTTTACTTATTATTTTTTTGTATAGATGAATGGTGGATGACATATGGAACCAGCGCTCCAAATCTACAACAATTAGCTATACGAGTGTTAAGTCAAACTTGTAGTTCTTCGGGATATGAGAGAAATTGGAGTATGTTTGAACATATTCATTCTAAGAAGAGAAATAGATTGGAGCACCAAAGGCTTAATGACCTTGTTTACGTCCACTGCAATCTAAGATTGAAACAAAAGTATTTTTCTTTTTTCTAATTCCTTAAATATTATTTTATCTTGTTTAGTAGCATTATTAATACTTATATTGTGTTTACCTTCACTTTTAATATATAGGAATTATTGGAAAGGACGAAATTATGATCCAATTAATGTTGAGACAATTTTTAACATTGAAAATTGGATAGTCAAAGATGACCCATCAATCTTGACAACGAAAGTAAAGAGTTTTCACCAAGCTCTATCAACTATGACCATACAAGATACTTTAGATGATGGTAATTAATGATTGATTATTTAGTGATAAATATTATTTAAAATAAAGTATTGTTTAACACATAATATTTATTTGTTAATTATGTTTGAAATGTAGATGTCATAAATGTTAATAAGATTGAAGATGATTGTGATGATGAAGTTTCAAAGGAGCATGCTGATGATTTATTAGGTGTTGATGAGATTGACTCATTTCCATCGACATTTGATCCAAATTTTGTTCTCATGGACACAGAAGAACTTAATGTGTTCACTCAACAAAAATGAATGTGTTGTTGATTTAGAATTTATGTTGTTGGATGTTTTGTTTAAAATATTTTAGAATTTATATTTTGTTTGTGTTTTGGATATTGAATTAAATTTATGTTGTTGGTTTAAAATTTAAATTTGATTTATGTAAGTGTTGCATTGTAAATTTGTAACTAGTTAAATGTTTTATATGTGTGTTTTTTTTTTGTTGACCTAGGTCAACCCATTTGACCTGTGACCCGATCACTGGACCGGGTCGATGACCCGGTCGGGATTTAAAACTATGCATCATATACCACCCTGGCTATTTTATTTAGAGTTACCATGATGGTGATATCAGTTGTGGGAGATATTTGTGTTAGGGGTGCCTATGGAAACACCATGTACGGAAAAGAAACTACAAATCAGAAGCAAAGCCTAATCCTCCTGGTTGGTCTAAGCGATAACTGATGGTTACTTTTATACAAGTAGATACTGTATAGTAACTTGCTCCTGTTAGAACACACATTACCAGGTAGAATCCTATTGCTTCCGTTGCTTGGCAGTGCTGAAAGCAACGTTTCTGCCTTTCTTCATTATCTTTCTTCATTGAACAACTAGGAGCACCTAGTTCCAAATGCCAACCCCCTTTACCATGTCTACCATTTACAGAAGTCCTGGCAAGCTCAGGCAGGTGTGTACAGGTTAACACGAGCCGTCCAGTTTCACCAGATTTCCAATCCAACAGTGTAAATCAGATTTGACAATTATATCCTCCGTATTTACTGCTTCCAGCTTCCAATGCATACACTCTATCTTTCAACATCCATGAAAA
>Ga0325403_1001251_pt1 | contig 20722 bp, 13 predicted proteins | sample PopdelMetagenome_19_FD_205665 | JGI IMG/M metagenome (GOLD analysis project Ga0325403, IMG submission 205665) | Populus deltoides microbial communities from Bellville, Georgia, United States - Xylem-PdKOR-R4 | ecosystem: Host-associated > Plants > Phyllosphere > Stem > Wood/Secondary xylem... | reverse complement strand
TTAGCCAGAATAGAGGAAAAGATAAAAATTGGACAAAAAGAATTTCTAAAAGATTAAACTTATAAATAGATATTTCTTTTGGAACACCTACTTTGGGTTGGGTTCAGAATCTACTAACTCAAAATAGAAAAGCTAAACTAAAATATACAATACAATCTATTATGATGTAGGCACACCAAGAGAACAATTTTAAAGTTACAGTAAATCACCCAGGATAAGATTAATCCAAGCAATACATAGGTTTTCATAGCATGCTCATATTGTATAACAAGGACAAAGCCAAATTGTTCGAGCAAGGAATTTAATAGCAAAAGGTACAAGGTTACATATTTAGAATCAAATAGCTACCATATATTCAATGGTGTTCACAGGTAATGAACACTAAAACCAAACCGGTCTCAAACTCATTAAAATAAACGAAGAGAAATTTTTAAATCACAAGTACATAGGTGTAGTAGGATGCCAATAAAGTCCCATAAACATGGTTTCACAAACATTTAATAAAAAGTTTACCCAGAATGTCTACACAAAAAAGTAAAACCACTAACTAAAAGAGGAAGTAGCACATGACTTGCACATACAAACACAAATAACTCAAGCATGCAGATAAATCCACTTAACATACATAAAAAAAATACATTCTTAAACAAAATCATAAACTAGGGAAGGTATACCTAGATAGTTAAAGGGAAGATTCTACTAGACTGAGCTATGGGGTTGGACTCCTAGTGGTGACAATATTGCTTCCTCTAACGATTCTTTTTTCAAAGTCTTGGTCTTTTTTTTTTACTCTTTTTTATTACTTTGAATTAAAACCTAAAAACCCTAACTCTCCTTTTAATTTTGTCATTGTTTTTTCTCTCTTAGTAATTGTTCTTCGCTCTTTTTCTTTATATATCTTTTAAACCCTAACTAACCTACTATTTATAGTGGAGGGAGAATAACATAAATTGGACAGCTTAAAGAACTATAGGCCCTAGGATTAAAAAAACACATCTTCACCATCCAAGAGTGAAGACAAACAAATGACATCAAGTGAGGCTGTACAAGGATTATAAACATATTTTCACATGATACACAACAAGAAAATCACCAAGGGTGAGAGTGCTGTGCAAGTTGTAAGCTTGTCTTGACTCGAAGGACATAACCAAACTCTAAACAACCCCAAAATTAGTGAAATTGACATCTCAATTGGGTTGAACGATGCCTATATCAGTGAAAATGATAAGAGGTGGTGGGACTTGGCTGAGAGAAAGGTTGTTTATATGTGACTAGGGTTCATCTTTTATCTTTAAAGAAAAATACGAAGAGAACATCTGAGAATTTATACCAAGGGCTCAAAACGATAATGTTTGGCGTGGTTAAAGTTTAGAATCGTCCTTAAATTTCAATGTCTTTTCATTATTAATCCTCTTGAACTTTTAATTATACAGTCAGAGACAATTCAAACCAAACCAATAAATTATCTCAATTAGGTCTTTGGGCGAAATTAAATAGGCCCCTCAATTTCTTTATTTTTTCATTATGGTCTATGCATTTTTAAATATCTTTAATTGAAGCCAAGAATAGCTATAAAATCTAAAATTTCTTCAATTAAGCCCCTGTCAGAATTAATGAGACCTCTCGAGTCATGTCAATTTAGCATTTTGGTCCTTAATCTTTAATCATTTTAATTTTAGCCAATTTCTCTTTAATTATAACCCTTAAAGTGCATCTCAAATAATTTTAGAGATTTGTTTTGTCCAATTTAAACTTGAGAAAGTTTGGAAAGCTTGTAAACATATATACTTTTATTTTCTAGGAAAATATTTTGAAGGTTGAGGTAAAAAATTAGGTTATAGCATCCTTAGCTCCACTTGTCCATTTATAAGTTGTGTTGCAATTCTTTATCTTAGTGAGCTCTATATTAGACAAAGCTTAAAACAATGTGCTCATTGTCTTTACATTACAACTATAATTTCTATTTTGGTTATCAATCCACTCACTAATAAGTTTATTAAGTTTATTGGTTTGATCATTATATATTTGTCAAACTAAAAATATAGTTATATGATTTATTAATTATTTAAGATTTCGTATTTGAAGTCTGGTTAATCGATTATTTTACGAAATTATATATGATATGATTAGTTGATTTTCCATTCATATGTCTTAGGAGTTGTGTCAAGTATGGTCATCTAATTCACTAGAGATCTTTCATGTTTTAGATATAAGTCCAAAGCTTTTTAAAATATTTTAGGGCTAATTTTTAAAGAGTTAAGTTAGACCCTAAAAAGCTTGAGTCACAGTAAATATAACACCTAAGAGTCATCTTCATGCAAAAGTCACATCAATGTGAAAGCAAACACCAACTTTTCAAGAGTTAAATTAGGCCTTAAAAAGACATGATCAGTCGCAGTAAATAAAAAAATAAAACGGATCTTGAAGTGAAAGGCATGATTCCAAGTTCCATGTAATTTCAAGAAATATCAAATAATAATGAGCTTCTATGAACATAAACTCAGCAAATAATGGTTTGATTTTGTTAGAACCAGGAGAAATGCAAACCCTTGAGCGAGCCAGGTCCTCTCACTAATGAAACAAAATCACTTGCTCGACGAAGAGAAAAGAGACAAGAGACAAGAATGGTTTGTTAAAGATTTGAAACTTTGATTATTGAAAGCTTAACCCTTCTGCAGTTTACGTATTTTGTTTTCACCTAAAGATCCAGCTTGCGGGGGAGAGGGGAGAGGGGAGAGGGCGATAAGAAGCACGTGCACATCACTATAAGAGGAAGGAAGCACATAAGAAGAGGCAGTTTCGCTTGACGCATTCTTCCTTCTGTGGTCAAAGATGAAAAAAGAAACTGAGAGCAAATTACAAAGACAGTGAAACATGAAAAACAAAACGTTAAAAATAAAAAAATAAAATAAAAAACCAACCACCTTCCTTTGCCTTGCTTTGCTCTCCTTTCTTTTCTTCTCTTTTTTTATTATTAATTAACAACATCAATGGATGGATGGATTCCACCATTAAAATTCCTCAAAACAATCACTCTCTCTATCTATTTTTGTTAGAGAGAGAAACATCAAAGAATAATACTCCCCCCAAATCTTTTTCGTGTTTTATCATCATAAAAATAAATAAAACCACGGATAAATAGAAGATAGAGAAAGGTATAGAGTGTTTTACTTGAAAGAGAAAAAAAAAAACCCTTGAGATTTGAGCTTTTCAGTGAGAGAAACTGCTGCTTCTTTACACTGATCTGATCGGCAGCAGTTTTATCCGTGGGATAGAGAATTCAGCTGTTTAAGGTGAGACCCACAAACAAAGAAAGTCTTTTTTTTTTTTTCCCTTTTTGAAATCTGTATTGGTTTGATTTGATGGGATAGTTGAATTTTGATTTTGGATAAAGATTGATGCTTTTGACTTCATTGCTTGGTTGGATCTGTATCCTTTCTGGGTTTTTCTTGCCTTTGCTTCTCGATTTATCGCATGTTAGATTTGATGTTTTTTTTTTGTCAAGTCCAATATGTTGTGACTTGTTAGGATTTGAAGTTGTTGTTATTAGTTAGTTGCAGTTTGTGTTAATCAACAACTTGTTTTTGACAAAAAAAATTCTTCTTTTTTATTTGCTTTAATTGATTGATGCAGCAGAAGGAAAACCAACCCAGTTTTTGTTTTTTAAAAAATGGTTTTTAGAGATGTTATCAAGGAACCAAAAGTGAAGGTGGAGAGGCCAGGCTGTGATTCATCGGTTATGGTTGGCTTGCAAAATTGTGTTATTTCGCAGCCTCCTGTCAACTTAGAGCAAGACTTGGAGTTTCTTGAGAAGAATTTGCATATACTGGATTGTGTTTTCTCAGGGAGAAATAATACCAATTCAGAAAATGTTGGAATTGGTTTGTTTGAGAGGGAGAGTTTGAATGCTGATTATGAACCTATGGACACGGGAGAGAATCGCGATGGGCATGCATCGGAAGACAGTCTCTTGCCTGGTCTTTATGATGATGCTGCAATGTATATTTTGGCTTGGAGTTGCAGATCGGATTACCCCAATTTGGCTTTGCTAAATAAGAAATTCAAAGCATTGATTGAAAGTGGGTGTTTATATAAAGTGAGGCGGCAGCTTGGGGTCATTGAACACTGGATTTATTTAGCTTGTATTTTGATGCCTTGGGAAGCTTTTGATCCTGCAAGGGAGAGATGGATGCGGTTGCCGAGGATTCCTTGTGATGAATGCTTCACGTATGCAGATAAGGAGTCTCTTGCAGTAGGGACTCAGCTACTTGTTTTCGGGCGTGAGTTGTTAGGGTTTGCTGTTTGGATATATAGCTTGCTTACCCATGACTGGTCCAGATGCCCTCCAATGAACTTGCCCCGTTGTTTGTTTGGTTCAAGCAGCCTTGGCGAAATTGCTATTGTTGCTGGAGGAAGTGACAAAAATGGATGCATTATGAGATCTGCTGAGCTTTATAACTCTGAAGTCGGTACTTGGCTTACATTGCCAGATATGAACTTGCCCCGTAAGCTGTGTTCAGGCTTTTTTATGGATGGAAAATTCTATGTCATTGGGGGCATGTCAAGCCAAACGGATTGTTTAAGTTGCGGTGAAGAGTATAACCTTGAGACAAGTACATGGAGGAGGATAGAGAACATGTACCCTCTTCCCAGTGCAGGCCATCCTGCAATGCGTTCTCCTCCACTGGTCGCTGTTGTAAATAATCAACTTTATTCTGCTGATCAAGCAACCAACGAGGTCAAGAGATACAACAAAACTAATAATTCTTGGAGTGTTGTGAAGAGGTTGCCAGTTAGGGCTGACTCTTCTAATGGCTGGGGATTAGCATTTAAAGCATGTGGTAGCAGCTTATTGGTAATTGGAGGGCACAGAGGTCCTCAAGGTGAAGTTATTGTTCTCCATACTTGGGATCCTCAGGACAGAAGCACTGGCAGATCAGAATGGAATGTTCTTGCTGTCAAGGAGCGAGCAGGTGCCTTTGTGGCAAACTGTGCTGTAATGGGATGTTAATGCTCTCTTTCATCCCTATCTTTGGTGCAAACCTTTGACTTACAGACAAAACCAAATGTTAAATTGATTGCGAAGGTGACACTTGTTTTGTCATTATCATTTTTATCGAGAATTTTACAATGTTAACCTGTACTTTATTTCTATTTTGATGCTTATTGATTTCATGGCACATGAAAGATGGTTTGTTATCCCGATGTGATTCCCACTGAAGCAGGATCTTGAGAGGAAGAACTTGAAGGCACAGTCCTTACCTTCAGTATTTTTTATATGAAGTGGCTGCTCTCAAGACGTAAACCTGGACACATGTGATACCATGTGATTGTAAGCCCATAATTATCTATTTGTAGCGTTCTGTATTTCAGTTGTAAAAGGTAATCAGATGATCATAATTGACCACACGTTGGAAAATCTTTATGATTTGGTCTGGATCTCATTATGCTCATTTCTTTTCTTTTTTCTTTTTCTTTTTCTTTTTCTTTTTCTTTTTTTTAGGAGGTGCTCTGATTTTGTTTATCCTCACGGATTTTTTTTTTTTTTTGTGGTTTCGTTGTTGAATAGTATTTTTTTTTTAATCCATTCATAATGTTAGAGTTATCTTTATGGCTGTTTCATGCCTTGCTTTTGTGGTTATGCTCCTTCTCTTCCCGGCATTAAATTTAATTTCTTGAAACTCATGTTGGTTCATTTCTGTGGATAGCAATGGCTTGAAACTTGGTAGGAGAGGGTATATTTTTCTGATGCGGAATTTCATTAAAAAAAAGCTCTGTTGAGAACAGGGTCAGCACTGTGAGTGTAGAAAAACTAACAAGTCTGTTTGAATCCTCAAAAGAAGCTTGTGTTTAGAGGATTTCTCTTGCATCTCAATGATAGCACATGAAAACCTCATGGTACTATAGTAGTCTAACTTGCCGTACCAGAGTATAACTGGATGATGATGTCCAGAGAGTTGGGGAACAGTAAAATCTGGGAAAACCTCTTTCAATGGTGTGGCGCCATGGGAACATGGGCATGGTATAACTGCTCTAAGAAATATACTCTGGACATTTTAGATGGAAGTCAGTTTATTCTTACTGGAGGGAATGAAGAGAACGGTGGCTATTGGAGGCCTTTGTGGAAAACTTTGCCGTATAAGTTTTGGCAGATCAGTGAGCTGGAGATTGCACAAGTTTTGCTGGGTCTGATTTCATGGAAGAAGCTTGTAAAGTTTCCTAAGTGGTTGATGGAGCTTGTTTCTTATCGTAGGAGAAGCTCTGGCATTGACAAATGTGCTGAGTGAAAGTGGTTAGACATTCGGTGAAGATAAACTTCGGATTAAATTGAGGCATTTGAGAATTCTGGAAGCCATGTCTCCACTCTAATTGTGTTCTTGGTAGTTTTTTGTTTAGATAAAGAAAGTGTAATTGATAGCTTGTCATGTCATCTGTTTTGAAGTTGTTTTCTAATATTTTAAGAAGACAAAAAAATGTAATGTTCTTTTAGTGGTATCTTGAGATTAAAAAGAAATCTTCTTTCCTAACAAAACCAAACTGACAATGACAAAAATGCGATGACGAAGGTAGAATTGCTTGTAATGAGATATTACACACTCAGCATGACTTGTAAGAAAGATGACAAATTTGATATAAATAAGGTCCTTTACTTTTTTCCATGTTCATTGAAATAAATAAATAAAATTGACAGTGTCTAAATAATACTAATACTAATACTAATAATAATAATAATAATAATAATAATAATAATATGACAGGGTCATTTGAGATTTTCTACTTTTATCTTGTTTTTTTTTATTTGAGCAAATTTTGGAGTATCTAATAGGAGAGACTGGTTGAATCTTTAAAAAATAAAAATTAAGGGAGTTGTAAATAGGGGTATAATAATAATAATAATAATACTAATAAAGAATAAATTTTCTGTGTGCCGTCTAATCTTTAGTTTGTGACTCTTTCAACTCACCACCACAGAGGGCAGGGCATGGTCCGGTTCTTTCTGCAGGACAGTGATGCCATACAATGGTTGCTCGCCTGAGAGTGTTTCAAGAAATTATAGTGTTTCAAGATAATTACTCTGCTTTTGGGAGGAAAAAAAGGGCCTTCTTCCCTTCACCCCTGTACTTGCCTCAAAGATCTTTCAATTGCCGCCTCGAGGTCTTAACATTCCATTTGCAGGACGGCCGTCACTGACTGAGAGGAGAATCGCTTTCTTTTTTCTTCCCCACTGAAATGAAAAGAAAACAGCCTATTTTGAGGGGGGGTGGTCTACTCTGCACTGCTTCTTAGCAGAAGTGGCATGGTACGTCCCTTCAGAAGATAATGATTGGGGTGGGGTGCCTCTGCGTAAATTTCACTCCCTCCCACCTCTGATGGGACGGGACAGTTTCGATGCTCTTTTGCTTTTTCATTAATGTTTTTGCTTTTTCAAAGTAGGTATCGGATGCCATCACAGTAGAAGCTCATTTATTTATTTGCTTTTTAGCAGCAAATGTCAATCAGTTCTTGCTAGCATGACCTGTCTGAGTGTGATCGATCCAGCCATTTCTTACGAGTCATCCAGTGACAACCGGCGAGCCTCAACATCGGCGGCGGTCACCGCTCCCAGGTCTAATTTTCAATCAAGGAACAATCAAATAAATAAATCAGACTTTTCATAAACACCATCATTGACTACAAGCTGAAAAGTCACGGCTCAGGATTGGCAGTGACCCAGATCGTTGAGCCACAAGGTGTCATTTTCATTCATGGAATAATATAATAATCAGACACAAACATTCATAAAGTTGACCACGACGTTAATTTCCCATTACACATGTATCATATGCACACAACAAATGGCATACCAAAATCCTACGGTGGTACAGAGCTGCTGCTGTTGACCTTGGAAACAAAATCTGTCTCGGGCGCCTTAAAATCGTTTTTAACCTGCAATAAGCTGTCAACAATTAATTACTCTACCTGGATAGGAAAACATTATAAATGTCTTTAACGAGGCAAGTAGCTGTGACCCCAGCAAGGATGGTCAAACATCTCAAAGGATCTGGACATTAAAGTAATCTAAGCATTTATCTTCGAGGTGTCAGAATGAAATGCACAACTTGAACATTTTGCAGTCATCCCAAAAATAATAATTAGAGAGAGAGAGAGAGAGAGAGAGAGAGAGAGAGAGCATTGCACACTACTAATTACGAAGAAACCAAAATAGGTGTGAATAATAGAGATACCGTCACTCCAATGGTGATTGTCCTATTGCCCTTTTCTTTTGATGCGTGCATGCGCACATTTTCTATTTCTAATTAGACAAGTTGTGGTACACAGCTAATGCAGAATCCAAGGAACATCCTTGGCTGGGGTGATCTACACGCCTCCACCTCCTTTTCCAGTCACAATTTATGCCCTTTAGCAATAAGTGGAATCTGCCAGACTAACCCGCTACCCATAGAATATCTACTAGCCGGTATCATCTTGACATGCCAAAATACACGTGTATTCTTGCATGCTAGCCACTATTCCATCAATTTGCTTTGATAATATCATTGAAGATAGAAGAACATCAGAAACTTTTAGAGCCCCTTCATGCAAAACTGCTGAAATCTAGACGTCAAGATCACCCCACCAAGGACTCTTCGTTTCTGACACTAACTTTTCTGTCAGAAACTGGTATCCTCCAAAACAATTAAAGAACAGTTTTGGCTGGTCTTGCATTTGTGATATTGAATAACCAATGGCATGACTGAATGACCCATTTATGATGATAAAATTGGCAACAGTAAAATACTTTCACATAGCAATTAGTGTATGAAATCAGTTTGACTCATTTCACCACTAATCTATCCAAGTTCATTCACTAATTCAAGCACAACTAACATGACCAAACGATTGAAATGAATTGCAAAACAGAACTCAACTCTGTTCCTCAAATTTGTTTTAGCTTATTTCAATTTTGTTATCCTCGGGAATATATGAGACATGGAATGCTAGTGTGCTCATGATAAAAAGCTGGTGCGTATCCTAATCTTGCAGTCAGCTAGCAGCAATATGTTATTCATAAACAACTTTTTATTAGAACAGTATAACCAAAGGTGGACCAGTTTACTTTAAAGTGATGAAAAGGAAATCCAGTGCATGGGAGTCTGAAGAAGCGGGTACCTAGTTTGGGATTGTAGTCATCATCTTACGAGTATGCTTCCTGCATGACAGACATGTAGTAGCAAAATACATGGTCTGTGTATGGAGTACTCGGCATGATAACTCTAATATAATGATGAGGTTACTGTATATGCAAGAAACACAGGAGGGTTCCAACCACCGTAAGTGTTTTTCAGGCGATGCTAACTAAGGACTGGTACTGAGGAAGGAAGACAGACAACTCTCTTCCTTTAAACACACGATGGCAGAAAACAATTTGATTTGTCTCATGCATTTTGCCATTTTTCAACTTTTTTCTCATAGCAAGCATAGAACACAAACCCAGTGACACCAAAAATGGATTGTGTATTGATTATGACACTACATGAAAATCTCTAGCTTCCTAAATGTCTAATGTCAAATTTGAAGTTTCTTAAAATCTGGTCATCCAACAGTACACATTTGGGATGAGACGTATAATGCAGGATAAAAGAATGATTCATTTAGCACATACTTACGCAATGTATGTATCAATCAATTGGGTGTTTGTCAGCCTGGCGAGACGTGTAATGTGCAGAAAGCAAAAGAAGAGAAAGGAAAGCACTTGCTACAAAGATCGCATCAAACCACCGGTGATAGAAGTCAAACTGAATTTCTCCACCCAAGACAGCTGTTATGGTTATCCTACCAATAGACACCAGTTCAAACAAAATTAATAATGCTTTGAAAGCAGCCGACTCAAGCAAAAAATAACTAACAAGTAGCACAAACTAATCTGTATTCGTGTAATCTTTTCACTTTGCATTTGCATTGTTGCTTTAATTTAAGAAAAGATCAGGTGGGGGAGATTTTCAGAAACTAAAAGGTTTCAATAATCTGATTCCAAGCAAGATCATAGAATGTGTGGTTACATGCAGAGCATAAACAGTTCACAGTACAAAAATTGTTGTAAACTGAAAACAGGCAAATCTATGAGCCATCAAGAATAACTTGGGGGTTTCAAGATTACATATTTTGGCAATGCAAGACTATTTAAGCAACCACATTAAAGACTATTTGAGATGCACTAAGGACATTTCAGAATTTAGGAAATTGGGTCCTCAGCTTGATATCCAAAAGATGTTCTGCAGTTTCTTTCACAGATATACAAAAGAAGGGGAAAATGCTAAAGGCAAGCTAGCTGCTAAAGAACTGATCATGCACTGCATAAATTCTTCTAATTGCTGGGAAATTGTGTCACAGCTGCAATTTTGACAACTTTCCATCACTGAGAAAGTTATTGTTTCATTATGACAAAATAGGGAATGAGAAAGTTTTCTGGTTTTACTGCAAGGGTGTCCACTTGAAAGCTAAAATTAATAGCATGTTTAAATCAATCACAGAGACAATCACAAATAGATCGTTAACAAAATCTAATATGCAGAATCAGTTATTTGACCTTTCATCAACAATTAACATACCTGTACTCAGTTGCTAAGCTTTTTCTTATCAAAAGTATAGAAGAGACAAAGTACATTCCCATAATTTCAGACAGAAAAAGTACAACATTGCTTGAAGATCCACTCCCAACTCTGGAAACGGCAAAGAAGAACTGCATAAAGCCAAACAACATATGTTAATTACTAAGATAAGCTACTTCTTACTTGCCATCTATAAAACCATCAGCTTCAATAGATTATTGCTAAAAGTTAGTTGAGAACAACTTAGGCATGCATCTGTAGCAGTCAAGTCAAAAAAACTCCACTACTTTAGGCTTGTGCATTGATTTGATCTGGTGAGGACAACAAGTCTAGTTGCTAATCATTATCGTTACAGACTCTCATAGAGTTTGGAGAGTATCTTGTAATATGAATTCAGCATTCACCTGGACTAATTAAAGCCATTCATAGCTTAAGTAATCCATAAGGTGTGGACTCAAATTTGTCCCTCTTTCAGAGGTTCTTTGTTGTCCATTATTTATTCACTTATCCGATAATAAAACAAAGGAAAGAAAAAAAAATACAGAGCCTTGTAGATTTCTCTCTTCAAAGAGTTCATGTCCTATTAAAATCTGTCATGATTAGCAAATAAGGCAAGATAAGTCTCCAATACACAAATTAACAAAACAGGAAATGGAAATCAAAATTACCTTCATGAGATTAGTTAAAAATCCTCGAACTGATATGACCACCAAGATGCCAATGAATAGTAGGGAAATGTACTGTACACCATAAAAATATGAAAGACAACAGCTTCAGCCGTGCAATATTTATTACAATTCTTTTCACAGAAATATCTTTCAGAAGAAACTCTGAAGACTGCATGCAAAAATACACTCTAAACTTTAGTTGATGGTCAAGCAATATTTGCATCACGTGAATATACCTTTCTAAAATAATCTAAAGCATCCACCATGAGCGAACAGTTTATTATGTAGAAGGCAAGAATCATCTTTGAATTTTGTAAGAATGCATAATCAGGAAACAATCAAACCAATTCTCATCATTTTAAAACCAAGAAATTTACTTTAAATTACTATCTGGTATTGCCACACTTTCTCAACATCATGTAAGGTTCACTTATCATTCTCACTTCAGTTAGCTCCAGCAAAAGGACATGATTTAAACTGCCTAAAATCCTACCATAAAACTCAGACCTTTTTGGCAATGCATCACTGACCCAACTGTTGATAGATTAACTTAGTGGCTCTGTCTTGCTGGAATTTTACTTATGTCACTTTATTTATTAAGTTAGTGATCCTACAAAACATAACAAAATACAATGATAACCTTTAATCATTACAAAAGGTTGCAGGTCACAAACAACACATGCTGGGAGCTTGAACAGTGAAAAGTAACATGCAAGTGATAACATGTTTACTATTACAAGCAACATTTATAACCAACCTGCGATAATAATGCAGCATTAATTCCTATGTCAAAGAACTGCAAAAATAAGCTAATAGTCCTTGTCACAGGATCAACTGAGCCAGCCTGTAAAAAGAGTATATTGTATAAGCATTGTGTAAAAAAGTTGGTGTGAAATGATTTAGGATTTGAAATCATACATTGAATTACAAAGTTGAACATGTCAACAAAAGGAATCATTTAGAGGCAGGAATTTACCTCCTTGAATATAACACTTTGCAAAGACTGCACCAAGCAAATAGAGTAATCAGTCACCTTACTTTATTCATGCATTGAATTGAAATTAGAAAAGGAAAAGCATATTAATGAACAGCTAAAAAAGTTCTTTACATTGCCAAGGCAAAAATTATAACATCACATTCAACAGAATTTTGGAATTGAAAACAGTAAAATAAATTATAAAGAAAATTATTGTGTTCACTAAATGGCAGGTTGTAATTTAATGACAGATCAATTGTTTTCTTTGGTTATAGGAGGTAAACCTTAGTTTTTTCACATAAGTGACAGACTTCCACTAATCTCTCATTCATACTACAGAAAACATAACAATTCATCTCACATGAGAAAAGGTAGAACATCAAGAAAAGCGACTCCCTAAATCTGATGCCACTTGACCAGAATCTGAATTTAATAACATTACTGCAGGATTTTGATTAGTTGCTAATCCATAAATTTAGTAAATCATTATGGGCTTGGCGCTTCAAACCCATTACTGGAACTCATTCAACTCACACAGTCGAAGAGCAATTCAAATTCAGATCTTCAAAAAGCACTTCTTGAACATTGTGTCCATAAAATAAAAATTTTGGGTGGCCAATATCCTTTCATTAAATGGGTACAAGATTTGATGAATAATTCAGAACAGCAACTAAGAATTTCATAAAAATAAAAATTTGACGGATTCAAAAGTCCATAAAAATGACAACTCAAACTAATCACAACCAAGGGAAGAATTGAGATTTTTTGTTTTAAAAAAAACAAAATTCATAGATTTGAGGTATGGCTATTGGTTGATGCTTGGGTTCTGAAATTGGAAGTGGAAGCAAAATTGGCAATAAAGAAGACTCGTTGTGTCAATAATACCAGCAGTTTGCAATGAGCAAAAATGTCATCTGAATTTTGTTGTCAAATATGAAATTCAGTTTTATACACTGCACATAGGCATTTTTCTCAAGGAAGACAAATCTTAAATGTCTTGAGTACTTGTTAAATGTCCAAAGATAAATCTTACAACTATTGGAATCTTGTTTATGGGTTAAAAAAGAAAAAGAAACCCTAATTGGTGCCACACTTTTGGGTTTAGTTCAAGCACTAAGGGGTGAGGAGGGATTTGCTAAGGTCCTAGGGAAAATCTTACCGATCAAAATTTATCTACTCTTCTCACAAATCTATCCTTTCTAGGAAATCAACTCATTAAAAAATCAAACCCAGGAATAAAAACACTTATCTGAAACAATTTTAATGGACCTTAAGGTAAAATTTGTCTTCAACCCCCCAGCACACGCACATAGCCCTAAAAAACATGAGTATTAATGAGCAGTGAGGGTTTTTTTTACTATTCATTTCAATTTTATTCCGAGGGAGAAACACAATAGAAACTGAATATCACATGAGATAAATATTATTGCCACACTGGCATGCATAAATCAGTGCACACACAAAAGGCATCCAGAAGATCCTCATTCTTCCATCAAAGAATGTTTTAACCATACCTTGATCATTTTGTACACACAATAAACAGAACATGCATAGCCAAGTAAATTCTGCATGTGACCCCTCCAAGTTCGAGAAAAAGCAGCTGCCTCCTGCAAAGTAAAGGAAGTACAGGTAAAAAAAATTGGTTGTTCACAAAGAGGGAAAAAAACCCATTATAGAGAAATCCATAGATTACAGAAAACACGTTCATTGTTGTTGTTGTTAAAATGGAGATAATTAACACATCCACCTAGTCATATAAGTACCCCATTATCAAGACACATATAAAACCCTCTCTTCAAGTGACCAAACTCCTTTCTCTGAACCTGACTACTATTTTCCCTATCTCCAAATTCACAACAAAATAAATCAAAGACTCAGAACACCCTAATTTCAGCTGTGAAATGGCATATTTTCATCACTTCTAAAGTTTGGCAAGTCTAATAATTCTTAATCAAGATATCTAAAAGTCACAGTTTGACCTGCTAGACATCAGAGTGTCATTTAATGTACTCTCAAGAAGGGTCATGACCTGAAACTCCATCTAATAACTCTCCCACATTTAATAACAAAATATCTCATCCATGAGCTAGAAAGAAATTGAGAATGATCTAGATTTGCTAGAGCCAAAGAGAATATACTAGAAATGAACCTTAGCTTGGCGAAGCTCATATATTTCCAAAAATAGCTGCTTTGAAAGCTCTTCTAAGGCTTCAACCTCTGCTTCCATGGTTTTGATATCTGAAAAGGGGGGGGAAAGCACTCTGTAACTATGAATCATAAGAAGCTTGGGGACAAACTAAAAGTTCAATGATTATATCGTGGATGATAAAACAAAACCCATTACAATACTAAAAACTCTAAGGCCCTATTTTAACTGGAAGGAAAAAAAAGGGAGTAGAGATGAAAAAATGTGAATGGACACAGAAACAGGGAGATGGAATGGGGATTAATGAGAATAGTTAATGAAAGGCCATCATTGTGTTTGATATATAACTGGGATTGCAGTGGCGTTGGCAGTATGGTGAGATAGGGGGTTGGTGGTGGTGGTCATGCTGGTTGTCGGATTTTGAAAGGGGGTTTTTTAGACTGGAAGCGGTGATGGCAGCTGTATGCTGGTGCTGGTGCTGGTGCTGGTGCAACAGTAGATGTGCTCAAGTTAATATTGTTGTTTAGACTGGAAGTGGTGATGGCAACTGTATGGTGGTGCTGGTGCTGGTGCTGGTGCTGGTGCTGGTGCTGGTGCTGGTGCTGGTGCTGGTGCTGGTGCTGGTGCTGGTGCTGGTGCTGGTGCGACAGTAGATGTGCTCAAGTTAATATTGTTGTATTTAAAACCACATCCCATTGTTACAGATAAAAAAAGGCCAAACTCTCGTTCTCATTCTTTGATTTTTATTCTGAGCTTCATTTTGATATATTTCCCCTTCCTAGGCTCCAACTCCAAGATATAACTAGAGCTTAAGAGTATGACCACAACAATGACAAAACCATGTTCCAAAGCTATGTTGGGGAGAAAAAAATGTGTACACAACTATACACAAGCAGAAAAGGTATGAAGATTTTTAAGACAAGAATTACTCAGTAACTTCAGCCACCTTGCTGATCAAAATCTTCATCACCAATTCACTAAAATTACATTTACTTACAATTGTAACAACTTGTACACAATATCTAGATAATAACTGGAACTAACAAAACAATTAAAAGAAACATCATGAGATTACAAATAGCTACAAATTTAATAACCACTGAAAGTAAATACAAACAAAGTAGCAAGCAAAAAAAAAAAAAACTCTTAGCCTGTGGAAAAACCACATCTTTTCATTTCGATATTTACTTGAGAAGAACATATCAAACAATATTACCTTGCTCCTTTTGATCATCTTGCACGGATCGTACAACTGTGCCAACTATCCGTTTGAAGAAAGATCTAGCATTTAACTTCTGCAATGTACAACCACAAGTGAGAATGTCTATGTACTAGGATTTCTAACAATTTATAGTGATAAAAACCATGTGTAAAGTATAAGGTCTAAAATATTTAACAAAGGGGGAAAATATTTGTCACATAAAACATGATGGCAGGCGCGTCCCCATAAATATATATTCACGTTTATTCATGTGCAAGAGTGAGTGCATGCACTTGCAAACTTGCCAACACATGTGGGCAAATAGGATGGTGAGCCAAATGATGTCATAAAAAAGTGAGACAATCAGCAAACTCAGTTTTGCATCTAGTTTGGGCCTAAACCAAATACCTTATTTGTCACCTGGTCATTAATACCAAGCAGAATTCCTACAAGTGCTTTTTCCCAAAGTCAGAACTTCAGGGAAAAGAGGTTGCAGCAGAATTTACACTTTTTCCTCAAACCTGGAGGAATATAAATGTCTAGACCAGCCTCATCATGTCTAGTCTAGAAATGAGCTTTTTTGTCTAAGGAGATACATAATTTAGGTAATTGATAAGTGGTAAGATAACGGGATGAAGCAAAATTAGTTCAAGTTATCTCTTAAATGTTCCCTAAAACATATATTCTATCCACTAGAACTCCTTTAGGGTATTAAAAGAATTTCCTAGTATGTGGATTGATACTGACTTATGATTCTAAGAGTTAACAACTTGAGGAAGGGAGCACAAATTTTTTAAGGTCATTTAAACATTGCTACACATTTTTCTCAACAACCACCAAGTGGAGTGGCAACTATCCAATTCTGCCCCTAGCATTACATAATTGTTTGATATACATGTCAAATTAGATTTTTCTCTTTTTTATTCATGTATTATAATGTCTTTTTATACACAGTCAAATAGCTATGCTCTCCCTAATAACATATTTGTTTCTGAAGTACATAGATTAACATTCTGCCCATGTTTCTAGTTTTATCTCTTTTAAATGTGTTTTATCCAGCCTAACTTTAGAACTGTATGTAGAAAGTAAATTTTGAACACAATTATTTGTGCAATAGGTGTTGGTTGCTCCAGTTTAAACCTCTCACAATGAGATAACTTTTTCCGTGTTTTCTCTACAGATTTAGAATGTGTTTGGGAACGCAGCTGACCGCATGTTTCCAAAATTTTGATTTTTTTTGCTTTAAATTAATTAATTTTTGTATGTTTTTTGATCATTTTGATGTGTTGATATCAAAAAGGCATTTTAAAAAAATAAAAAACATTATTTAGATGCATTTTCAAGTGAAGCATTTTGAAAAGCAACTACTACCACAATAACAAACACGCTCTTACTTCAATAATAAAAAGCTGACAATAAAATTTGTAAATTTCAAGCACAATGTCTCCCTAGGCAATAGATGCTTTGATAACTTTAAGACATTGAGCAAGAGAGGAGTGTAAATTGGAAATTGAATTTGATTAAAAAAAAAGACAATGAAAATCAAATCTCATCCAAGCATATTGATATTTTAAAGACCTGATATCCAACATTTGCTGGAAACAGAAACACTGCCATGAAAATGCACAAAAAAGAAAGTAAGAAGAAAAATAGCAAGATAAGAAACCTCCTCCGATCCCTGGATTCGTTCCATCTCCATTTGAGAAAGGACAATCCTCTTTTTCTTCGCAACACAAGTCTCAATGGATTGCATTAATTGTCTTTCCAAGGCTTTGATCTCTGAATCCCCAATTTCTCTACCATGTTCAACATATCCAGTCATCAGAACAAAAAACCAGCAATTACATAATTGAATAAACAACAGACACAGTGAAAGAATCTGAATGATTTTAGCTCCATAAATCTATTCAAGAATATAGCCAAGTGAAGCATCAAAACTACATGGCAATGCTTGTAGACAAAGCCATGAAATATCATTGGTGCAGAGAAAGCAAACAACTTGGTTATAAAAACCCTTTACATGTCACAATAATATGCTGTGAATATCTAATTTCTAGTTTGGTACAAAGAAAGCAAATAAATTGGTTAAAAAACTTCTTATATGTCACAAAATAATTAGTGAATATCTAAAATATATCATCTGTACATAATGCAGCAAACTCAAGTGTAATTTTGACACTTCTGAAATATTAGCATGCATGGAAGAGCAAATCTGTATCGAGTGCAGTAGATACTTTGCTCAATTCTAGCACCACCTGTGGTTTACCAGAGTAATGAATTCCCACCTACCCACTCTTACCAATAATGAACCTTAAATTTGATGATGCATAAAAAAACTAAGGCATGATCACATCCACAGGAAGTGAGGAAGCTTTAAAATAATACTGCAGATAACCCACTGAACCTATTCTCTAATGCAAAATTTACACAAAGACACATCCTCTTTTGCCATTTCTGGTATTCATCCACATTTCTTGTCCAGATGAGATTATATGTTGACAATGTTTCTTCAATGTTCAATCCACTCTTTGGTCTGTCTCTCACCCCACAGTATATCTGACTATGCTGATTCATGAATCATGCAACATCCTATCAGTGAAGGGTTCAGTTATTCTTGCATAAGGAAAAAATAGGTGAACGCTATGTGCCTTTCACTGATTAATTTGCAAATCATAAACATGTTCACTTGCTTTGTCAACACAGATGACTCTATATTGATATTAAAAGACGTGTTGTCAAATAATCTGGCACCTTAACATTCTCTAACAAAGCTACATATTACATTTATACTTCCACCACTATTGCCTATCCAAAGATAGTTGCAATGTCATATAAAAATGTTGGCTATAGAATGGAGGTGCTACTGGGCAGAAGAATTTGAGCCAAAGCAAACTCTTTCTACAAGAATTAAAAGACGTGTTGTAAAATAACTCCTTTTCCAGTTAATCAGCAAATTGGTTAGAAAAATGTACATAGGATGCACCTGGTTTAACATAAAAAGTAATGCCAACACACAGCCACACAAATGGTATAAAATCTTGTAGAAAGAAACATTGGCCAGTATTCTTTTATTTGATTACCTAATGAAGAGAGATAAATAACTGTAGGGTAAATTCACAGCTCCAAAACCAGACAAAACAGCCATAACAGTGACACCAATAACCCCAATTCTGCTGACTAGCTGAGGCATTGTGAAGAAACCTGGAAATAAAATTATGAAGCATAAAAGCAGCATAAAATGCAGGTAAGCTTCTGAACCACCAAATCAATAAGTGAATTCTTAGAGTAACAACAAGGTAAAGGTGACAGAAGTAACAAAGACAAAGGGAAATAAGCAGCAACTCGGGGAAAAGTAGATTCACTCCCATCTTTGGAGTAATCAGAGAATAGAAATTATGGAGCCAAAAGAAAACTTGCATTCTCATTTGGGCTAAACAAGAACCTTTATCAGGCGAAGGCATGGGGAAGTGAACGCCCATGCGCCAAAAAGCATAGAGAAAGGCAAACAAGAATATGATGGCTCCGAGTGCAGCCCTTTCCCTCCTCACGCCTGAAAATATATATCATGTATATATCAAAACAAATTCATCAATGCGATGGCACAAAGAAAAACACACACACACACACACACACACACACACACACACGCATACATACATACATACATACCGTTGTTGCGAAGCATCAAGTAGCAGTGATAATACGGCAACATGAAGACAAGTAACAATATTAAACAAAACAGATCCACCTTCCAATTTATCCATCTTGCCCTTCATTTTACCCCAAAAAACAAAACCCAATTATTAATTTTTGTAAATAGAAACAATAAAGAAATGAAGATTAGTTAGAGTTACAGACTGTTTGGAGAGGAGTGGGATGATTTCGAAGAGGACAAGTTGAAGGAGATTGCAAGAGAAAGCAAAAACAACACTAAAAATGATCTGAACCAATGCTCTTTTCTCTTCGTATTCTTTATAGAGTCTTCTGTTTAAGAACCAAAGACCTGCCCATCCTAATAGACACAGTGATCCTACCACCACTATTCCTTCAAATATGGCCCCCAATCCCCAACCCATTTTGGATCTACTCTTCTTCTGCTACAGCTACAACTACTACTATATTGACAAATCTACACTGCCCATCATTTTCTCTCTCAATCTTGCTTTTGCTTTACCCGACTTTGTTTCTGTTTTCATGGAAAATCGAGCGAAACGTTTCTTTCTTCCACTGTTTCTGTTCCTCTCTCTGCTTCCCTCTCTCTCTCTCAACCCCCAGGTACCAAGGACTAAGCTATAACTTCGTCACTGTAGTTTAATAATTATTAAAATAAAACTAATAATTAATAAGTCCTATTTGTTTAAAAAAACTATGTGTATTTATTCTCTATATTTTCTTAATTCATTTATAATTTGCTATTTTATCTTTTCATTTTTCTTTTAAAAATAATAAAATAAATAAAATAAAAGGTGGTAGACAAAGAGATTGATTAAAAAAATTATTTAAAAAAATACATTAAATTAAAAATACTGACAAAATAAAGAGCATTATTTTAAAATCCGAACCAACAAGTTATCTAATAAGTTAAGTAATTCAAGGTCTAAGTCATGACTCATGACTCGATTAATTCAAAGTCTAGATCATATTGAGTTTCAACAAAAAAAAAAGAGAGAGAATTAATTTGAATAATCTAGTTAAAAACTAGAATTGAATCACAACCTGTTAGCCTAAAAAAATAAAAAAATAACTAGGTAAATAAATATTTATTTTTTATATATATTTTTTAAAATAATATATTTTTTATTTTTTAATAAAATAAAAGATTAGATAAATCTAACCCCATGACCATACACTAAGGATTAGTTTTAAAACTAAAGTAAAGAGACTATTTGAATATTTCTAATACTATAATGATTAATTAGCCTGCAAGTCAAAACTAATCAAATACGAGGGATTTGCTTAGAAAAAAAATCAAATAAATGAGTTTAAGACTTAGAAAGAAACTAGTTAGGTGGTTCGCTGATTAGTACTTAAAAGTGCATTTTTATCAAGGTTTTATATCATCATTTTGCACTTGAAGTATCAATAACTCCTTAACTAAAGCATGTTTTATAATAACATATCTAATAATATAAGATACCTTTA
>Ga0325403_1001250_pt1 | contig 20726 bp, 10 predicted proteins | sample PopdelMetagenome_19_FD_205665 | JGI IMG/M metagenome (GOLD analysis project Ga0325403, IMG submission 205665) | Populus deltoides microbial communities from Bellville, Georgia, United States - Xylem-PdKOR-R4 | ecosystem: Host-associated > Plants > Phyllosphere > Stem > Wood/Secondary xylem... | reverse complement strand
AATATAAACCATATATATTAGTGATAAATCTAATTTTAAAAAATTAATATCATTGTTAATGAAAATAGTAATAATAATTTTCAATATTATTATTAATATCATTGTTATTGAAAATAATAATGAAAAAGAGTTTTTTATATTTGGATGGTTTAATTAATTAAATGGAACCAGGTTCAATTTGATTCAATGACTTTTCAAGACCAGAATGAAATATGTGAAATGAAACCGGCACATTTCAGTCAAAATTTAGCTGAAAAATTTGAAATGGATTGAGATTTGAAATAAGATAAAAATTATTTTGTTTTGTTTTGTTTTTTGAATTAATATGAAATATTTGATTATTTCAAACAAAACTAAAGAAAATTAACAAACTTGATAGCATCTACCTTGACAATACAACGTGGGCATGTGAAACGAAGGCTGTGCAAAATCAGATTGTTAATTAAGAAAAATGAGACACAAAACAAAGAAGAGGGCTGTATATGTCGGCCCAATGGCCAAGTTGTGTAGTAATTAATTTTAGTTTCCTTGTCTTTATTTTCTGTCACAATTATAGATACAGATTGGATCGCAGTCGTACGGTACCTAATGCGCTGGTGTTGACTTTGACTTGTAAATGACAACCAACACTTATGATGGCAATATTAAATATTATATGTTATATTGGTTGTAACTTAGCTGATTTATAGTTCATCCATTCGATTATCATGGATTTTAAGACTACTATATATTTATATAATCGTTAATTTTAAAATTTATATAATTAGTTGAGATATACATAAAATAACCTGGATATTCATATTAATTTAAAATAATATATTATATGTTATATATTCCATCATGAGTTCGAGTTCTTTCAAGTCACTGGAGACTTACACGATCGTTAACTTTAAAGTCTGTAGGATTAGTCGAGATACGCATAATCTGTCCCGGACACCCATGTTAATCTAAAAAATATATATTATATGTTATATGAGGGGTAGCTTAATTAGTCAGGTTTTTAGTTTACTTCCCAATGATTATGAGTTCTAATATCTTCAGGATCACTGGAGGTTTACGTAGTCGTTAACTTTAGGATTTATAGAATTAGTTGAATTGCGTGCAAGTTGACCCGAACACTCACGTTAATAAAAAAATATTATATGTTATATGAACTCAAAGTTTAAAGGAATTTGAAGCTATATAATTGGGTTAATTTTTTCTCATTATATAGAAATTATTGTCATTAAAACTTGGGTTTTTTTTTCCTTGAATAGTAAATAATTATCAGACTAAGTTCGTTTGTTTGTGTTTATTTTATGTTATACGCAAATCTAACCCTTAGTTTGGAGGATCACTACAATTTAGATGTCAAGAACAATTAACTTTGTGGACAGCTAGTCATTCGGTGGGGCTCAACAAGAAAGGTGGTTCTTTCAAAGTGAATATGGTTGAAAAAGATGAAGTCAGGGAGTTAGTTGCCATGGTTTCAAACATTCAAATTAAAATGATTACCGAATTAAATATGGCAACTAATGTTGTAAAGACTTCAGATTGGTGGTTGGATTCTGGTGCAACAGTTCATGTTTGCAACAACAAAGCATGGTTCAAGACTTATGAAGAATTGAAAAAACCTGAAGAGGTCTTGATGGGCAAACATAATTCTGTCAAAGTTTTGGGAAAAGGAACTATTGATTTGTACTTTACTTCTGGACAAAAATTGTCTTTACTCAATGTGTTTCATGTTCCTGAAATTAGGAAAAACCTTGTATCTGCTAGTCTTTTGAGCAAGAAAGGGTTCAAGATTGTTTTGGAGTCTGATAAGGTTATTGTAACTAAGAGTGGAATGTTTGTGGGAAAGGGTTATTCCTGTGATGGCATGTTTAAGTTCAGTATTAATGAAATCAATGATATTTCTGCTTATATGGTTGAATCTACTTCTCTTCTTTGGCATGCTAGATTAGGACATCTAAATTATAGATATTTGAAATATATGTGTAAGCATGGTTATATTTCATATCAACATAATAATAAAAACAAATGTGAAGTATGTATTCAAGCAAAGATGACAAAGAAGCCTTTTCCTAAAGTAGAAAGGAATTCTCAATTACTTGAGTTGGTCCATTCTGATATATGTGAAATAAATGGTATTTTAACAAGGGGTGGGAAAAGATATTTCATAACTTTCATTAATGATTATTCTCGTCTTACCTATGTTTACTTGTTAAGAACTAAAGATGAAGCCTTAGAAAAATTCAAGGAATTCAAGAAAATGATAGAAAATAAAAAAGAAAGGCAAATTAAAGTTCTTAGAAATGATAGAGGTGAAAAATACTTTTCTAAGGAGTTTTCTACATTTTGTGAGGAAAACAGAATAATCCATCAAATGATAACATCCTATACACCACAACATAATAGACTTGCTAAAAGGAAAAATAGGACCTTAGTGGATATGGTTAATGCCATGCTTTTGAATGCTAAATTACCAAATAATTGATGGGGTGAAGCCTTACTTACTGCATGTCACATTCATAATAGAGTACTATCTAAAAAATTAAATGTTTCTCCCTATGAAGCATGGAATGGTAGAAAACCAAATCTGAATTATTTTAAAGTATGGGGGTGTCACGACCCGAATCCCGGGTCTGTGACCGGCAATGCAGGAGCGGTGTCGAAAGGACACCTCACCTATGCTAAGACTCAGAACGGACATATCAAAAGAATAAGTTATTCAAAAATACACAGCATTTCATAATCTTCAAAAAAATATTATATTATTCAACACTGATGAAACTAAAAGATAGTTCAAAACTCTTCATCAGTAATTAAAACAAAAACAATAATTCATAATACTCACTACATTGTCAAAATCCAAACTTAATTAAAACAAGGATCGAATCAAAACTAAAAGGAAAGCCTCGCAAAACAAGCAAGGCATACCGACCAAAACTGAAGAAGCATGAACACTCAACAAGTCCACATGCTAACAGAACTAAGAACCTGAAATAATATTACGAATGAGGGGCGAGTTCCACCAACTTAGTGAGGGAATAATATTTAATATACATTTTAGATATTAATAGTTTGCAAGATGATTTATCTTGATATACATTTACATATACATACTAAACATATTATCATAACGTAATGGAATACATATCGGAGAGCAGATGACACCCGAGGGTGACCAGATGACACTCAAAAGTGACCAGATAACACCCAAAGGTGACCACTGTGGGATGATCAGTCGCCACAGGGTGATGCCTCTCTCACCAGCTAGGTATACAGAATACTATGTGCACATAGGCTAACTACTCTCCGTTAGCATGGAGTTACTGACAAGTCCCATATCAAGGCATAATAGATATTCACAGAATCATCAAAGAAACGTATATCATATCAAATAGAATTTAATTCGACAGATTGCGAGTGCAAATTCAAGAATAAATGAGTACTTGGAAAATAAAGCAATATATATAAATATTCAAGAAATTTACTGGTTGTACTCATCGTATAATCAACATACATATTTATTTATATTATATGCATATTAAAGATTATCTCACTCACCCGGAAGAATATAGATTAAAAGGAATATCAGATGAAAGACCCGAAAAACCTATTGAGGATCGTTAGAAGAACCTACAATAAATAAATGAAATATACTCAAAAGCAACTCAAAGCAACACAAATAAAAGATTCCAATGCATAAAAGAAAACCAGGTTTAGTCTCCTAGGTTTAGGGACTAAAACGATAATTATCCAAAACAGGGACCAAAATGTAATTTTACCAAAACTGGACCAAACTGTAAATACATAACCATACTGAAATTTCACCCATAAACCATCCTTAATTCTGTTTAGAACAAACCAGGGACCGAACTTTATTTTTTTATAAAGTTTAGGGACTAAAATGTAAATTCCCAAAATTGAGGGACTAAGCTGAAAATATTCCAAATCAATTATCAAACTGAGATTCATCATCCTAAACCTCATAATAACACTGTACAGAATCTCAAAATACATTTAGGGGTTAAATTGTAATTTTTCCAAAGTTTAGGGACTAAACTGAAATTTTCATAAATCAAGGACCAAAATAAAATTTGGTCACCTTCAACCTCAAGACCATTCTGTCCAGATTTTACAGTAAGGTTAAAATGAATTTCTTAACCCCATAAGAATTAATTTAAATAAATCAACTCACAAATTCTTATTTCTAACAACATACTAATTAATCACCTAACATTAAACCCTTAATAATCATAAATCAATTTTAACAACATAAAGTTCTAATCCTTATAAACCCTAATCTCTTCTTTAATCATTCCATAAACAACTATAATCGAAAGTAAAATGAAAGAGAACCACTTACTTGCTACTTCCACTTTTCTTGAACAAAAAACTGAAGATCAAAAACTAAAATCTTTGGTTTGAGGAGGGGAGGGTCACGGCGGCTACAAGAATTAGAAGAGATAAAAGTAATTCTCTTGCAACTCTTCCTTAAATACCTAGGTTAACTTAGGTTGGGTTTGGGCTGACTTAGGCTTAGGTTTGGGCTAAAAGTTTGGGTTTTACAACACTTCCCCCGTTAAACGAAATTCGTCCTCGAATTTAAACTTTAAAAACCGAAGTCTTACCATCATGATCAAACAAATTATTCAAAACTTATCTCTAAAATTTCATTTCTTAAACTATCATTTAAAGTCCACTTCAAAAATCAATAAATACCACCATGCTTTCGTTGCGCTCTCTGATATATGCAATAAAAAAAAACATATATCATGTATAACTTTTCTTAATTCATATCCTTAAAAATCAAACAACACACCCTCAATTTTCTTTTAGATCAAAAGTTTTTTAAAACAACTTATCTCAAATCATATCTCTTCCTAAATGAAAACACATCCTCAAATATATATTTTATTTTAAAGCATCATGTAAAAGAATCCAGCCTTATAGTTAGGGAATGTCATGAAGTAACAGAGTCTAATGAACAGACAACAATTATGAGCTCAAACTTTCAAGAGGCATTAATCATGGAGGACATGTCACTTGTAAAAGCAATAAGCAATGCAAATAATAAGATGCATGTAGTTCTCTCAACCACCATAACAACTAAAGAGTCAGATGAAATGATAAAGACTTTAAAGGAGGAAGAAAGTTATTGTGACAAGATCAATGCAACAATTATGGTAGAGATAACAAAGACTAACTGGGAGAAGCCTAGCTGAATGAAATATCGTTATAAGATTTCTAATATTACCTCAAATGATAGTGTTTCTCTTGAAATTAAAGCAAAAGCATGTCAACAAGAAAAAAAATCAAAGATAACATGGGACTTGAGCTACCCTACTTAAACTTGACATCTCAAATTCCTATTGATGATCACGAAAACATAACGAAGGAGCAAGTAGCCAAATAAAACATAGATGCATATGGCGTCAGGAAAATAAAGAAGCTTCAGATGTAATTTATGAATCCAAAGATCATGGTATTGAAGAGCTAATCATAAGCATAATTAAAAGAGGAAAATGAGAAATCCTCAGAAATAGTTGAATCTCTAGGTGCTAAAGCAACAGTAAATGAAGTTGTTATTGACTGGAGTTCTCCAGAAGTCATATAAAAGAAGAGCAAAGAATTTCAACAACAATTGAAAGAAGGGAAGAAATATAAAGGATGTGGAGTTGCTGGAAGATTATTTGAGAAAAACAAAAGATGTGTTCTTGCAAGAGGATGATTATAGAGAACATGACATCTCCCAATTAAAGCTTCAATCTAATATAGATATATAAAATCAGAGTCCAAATGAGGTACTATAAGAAGAATGTGAAACTCCTGATGAAACTAAAAAAGAAATCAAGGATGGTCCAAAATTAATATCCATGACTAATTCTCAAGGTTTGAAGCACTAAAAGAAGATGAGAGTACTTCAAGTCAAATTGTCCCGGAAAAGAAATTAGAAGAGCAAAATTAGACACTAATAATGACATTTCATTCTAAGAAAAAGGATTATGGGACTGAAATGATTATTAAGAATATTGAAGATTATGTGCAAGTGGAAATACCAGCTGATCCATAAAATCGATCTCCACCAAAGATAACAGGAGATACATGTTTGCATAAGGATGAAACCAATGAGCTTGAAAACTCGGGTTTTAGGGTTGAACTCAATACAGGCATACAGAATGATAGTCTAACAAAGTCCAAGTAGAAGAAACCAAAAGCCTATATAATGCTTCAAAATTACAGACTCCAGAATATAAAACAAGCAAAGAGGCTTTTGAATCTATTTTAAAAGTTCATGGCCACAAAGACTTCATTGCATCAGAAGGAACTGAAGTCAAAGAAAATCATCTAGAGGTAGCAATAACTGATTTGGTGGCAGGAGAGAATCGGAGTAAGAAAATAATTGATACAACTGAAATCATACTTGTGGTTCAGAAGTTAAATGCAATACAAATATGCAGAGAACTATTCAAATGAATTCGATAAGGAAGAAGGTAGAACACTAGATAAAGATTCAACACTACAGCCTCAATGATGCGGAAAAAAAACTAAAAGATAAAGAATATCTACCAGAAGTAACAAAATAACAGAAAGAAAAGAAACATGAGCATTTGAAGAAGAAAAAAACTTCAATCTTAGGGCTAAGACAAGTGAAGAGGGGTGTCATACCCCCAAAGCTGTACCGGCACACAATCGAGACGATCACTATAAACCATCATAACCATGTAAACCCCTTACATACATATCATACATAACCTGAAAGTAAAACTTCACAAATAAATTTTATTAATCAAATATCTTAATCCAATATTTCATAATTGTAAGTCTGTAATAGATTGTACATATAATCTTCATACCATCAATTTACCCAATTCAAGATAACTATATTAATCACCATATAAATCATAATCAAAAGCCTATAATAACAACCTTAATAAGAAATTCTCCAATAACAGTCTCACCATTCATAACTGATTAATCATATTTCAACTTTCTCTTGCATTCAAAATCTATATTTCTGAGATAAAAATATTGCGAAAAGAGATGAGCTTCCACAACTCAAAAAGTAATCAAAATAAATACACCCAGAAAATATTATCAAACATATATATTTCATAGAATATTTCCAGTCATATATATATATCATAGAAAAAGATTATTAGACATATTTTTCAGAATACTTACCAAAGATAACACATATAGATATAAATATGATGAAAAATCAAATTTAAATAAAAAAAATATTATAAGTTGTTCAAATACTAAAAAAAACACATACTTACATCCAATATACACTCACTAACATTACTCGTACATATACATACTTTTAAAGTGCTACAAGTCAGAAAATCAAACATAGATAAAGTATTCAGATTTATGTGAAGCCTTTCACACAAGCTAGTATTGATATTCCAACTTGTTTAACTCAAAAACTCATATCAATTTATATGTCAAAAATCACTCAAAAATTCATGTCAAATTTATATTTCAAAATCATACAATAACAAATCAGATATACAAACAAATCATATTTATTTCAGATATAATATTATTCTTCTAATAATTCAAAATACTTTTAAATAATATTTATAATAATTACTCACTCCATATCACACACACATATCCACATACACATATTTCATAAATACTTACAAGATATATTTCATGCTCATTTATATATATTGTACAAATACTTCCAAAAATTTACTTATAGCAAATACTTATGCTTAAGTATTTCCAAGAAATATTATTACTCAAATACACACACACACACAAGTATTTTCTCACAAGTATGCAAAACACATATACCACATATATTATATCCAAGAATATACTTATATCAAATATTATCACACGGATGAAAAACACATATATTATATATAGTATATCCAATGATATATTTATATCAAATATTCACATACATGTATATTTCCTCACATGTATATCAACATAACAATGAAAGGAGTTTAAGAAGACAAAGAGGGATCACAACAAGACGAGAAAGATCCTAAGCTCCACATATTACGAGGATTTTTTTTTTAAAAAAAATCATATTATAGGGTTTTCACAAAATCAAATTATAGGGTTTTAACAAAACCAGGTTACAGGATTTTAACAAAAACAAATTACGAGATTTTAACAAAATCGGGCTCTGATACCACCTTTGTCACAACCCGAATCCTGGGTCTGTGACCGGTAACGCAGGAGCGGTGTCGAAAGGACACCTCACCTACGCTAAGCCTCAAAACGGACATATCAAAAGAATAAGTTATTCAAAAATACGCAGCATTTCATAATCTTCAAAAAAATATTATATTATTCAAAACTAATGAAACCAAAAGATAGTTCAAAACTTTTCATCAGTAATTAAAACAAAAACAATAATTCATAATACTCACTACATTGTCAAAATCCAAACTTAATTAAAACAAGGATCGAATCAAAATTAAAAGGAAAGCCTCGCAAAACAAGCAAGGCATACCGACCAAAACTGAAGAAGCAGGAACACTCAACAAGTCCACATGCTAACAGAACTAAGAACCTGAAATAATATTATGAATGAGGGGTGAGTTCAACCAACAAAGTGAGGGAATAATATTTAATATACATTTTAGATATTAATAGTTTGCAAGATGATTTATCTTGATATACATATACATATACATACTAAACATATTATCATAACGTAGTGGAATACATATCAGAGATCAGATGACACCCGAGGGTGACCAAATGACACTCAAAAGTGACCAGATGACACCCGAAGGTGACCACTGTGGGATGATCAGTCGCCACAGGGTGATGCCTCTCTCACCAGCTAGGTATACAGAATACTACGTGCACATAGGCTAACTACTCTCCATTAGCATAGAGTTACTGACAAGTCCCATATCAAGACATAATAGATATTCACAGAATCATCAAAGAAACATATATCATATAAAATAGAATTTAGTTCGACAGATTGCGAGTGCAAATTGAAGAATAAATGAGTACTCGGAAAATAAAGCAATATATATAAATATTCAAGAAATTTACTGGTTGTACTCATCGTATAATCAACATACATATTTATTTATATTATATACATATTAAAGATTATCCCACTCACCTAAAAGAATATAGATTAAAAGGAATATTAGATGAAAGACCCGAAAAACCTATTGAGGATCGTTAGGAGAACCTACAATAAATATACAAAATATACTCAAAAGCAACTCAAAGCAACACAAATAAAAGATTCCAATAAAAGAAAACCAGGTTTAGTCTCCTAGGTTTAGGGACTAAAACGACAATGATCCAAAACAGGGACCAAAACGTAATTTTACCAAAACTGGACCAAACTGTAAATACATAACCATACTGAAATTTCACCCATAAACCATCCTTAATTCTGTCTAGAACAAACCAGGGACCGAACTTTATTTTTTTATAAAGTTTAGGGACTAAAATGTAAATTCCCAAAATTGAAGGACTAAGCTCAAAATATTTCAAATCAATTATCAAACTGAGATTCATCATCCTAAACCTCATAATAACACTGTACAGAATCTCAAAATACATTTAGGGGTTAAATTGTAATTTTTCCAAAGTTTAGGGACTAAACTGAAATTTTTATAAATCAAGGACTAAAATAAAATTTGATCACCTTCAACCTCAAGACTATTCTGTCCAGATTTTACAGTAAGGTTAAAATGAATTTCTTAACCCCATAAGAATTAATTTAAATAAATCAACTCACAAATTCTTATTTCTAACAACATACTAATTAATCACCTAACATTAAACCCTTAATAATCATAAATCAATTTTAACAACATAAAGTTCTAATCCTTATAAACCCTAATCTCTTCTTTAATCATTCCATAAACAAACTATAATCGAAAGTAAAATGAAAGAGAACCACTTACTATAATCGAAAGTAAAATGAAAGAGAACCACTTACTTGCTACTTCCACTTTTCTTGAACAAAAAACTGAAGATCAAAAACTAAAATCTTTGGTTTGAGGAGGGAGGGTCACAGCGGCTACAAGAATTAGAAGAGAGAAAAGTAATTCTCTTGCAACTCTTCCTTAAATACCTAGGTTAACTTTGGTTGGGTTTGGGCTGACTTGGGCTTAGGTTTGGGCCAAAAGTTTGGGTCTTACAGGGGGTGTGTAGCTTTTTATAAAAGTTTTGATCCTCAAAGAACAAAATTAGGACCCAGAGGTCTTAAGAGTGTTTTTGTTGGTTATGCACAAAATTCAAAGGCTTAAAGACTTTTGGATTTAGAAACTAATGTGATTGTTGAATCTATACATGTTGAATTTATCGAATATAAATTCATTAGTGATTCAAATGTGTAAGAACCAAATCTAAAAGTAATGACTCGTAGCTCAACGTTAAGTGAAAAATATAAAAACTTAGAAGTAATAGGTTCAAGTGAACCTAGAAGAAGTCAAAGAGTAGAAAGGAAAAACACATAGATACAGATTTTATTTCTACTGATTCAATTATATTTTTATTGGAAGGTGATAGAAATACAATATTAAAAAAGACGCCTATGATCCTAAATATAGAAGATGATCCAAAGACATTCAGTCAAGCTATGTCTTCTAGGGATGTTGCTTTTTGGAAAGAAGCGGTAAATGATGAAATGGATTCAATATTGTTTAACAATACTTGGGTCCTAGTAGATTTACCTCCAAGTTCTAAGCTAATAGGATGTAAGTGGGTGTTTAGAAGAAAATACAATACCAATGGTTCTATACAAACCTTCAAGGCAAGATTGGTTGCTAAAGGTTTTATTCAAAAAAAGGGTGTTGATTATTTTGACACTTATTCTCTAGTGGTAGTGGCAAGAATTACATCAATTAGAGTTTTATTTGCATTAGCATCAATTTATAAATTGTATGTTCATCAAATGGATGTAAAGACGACTTTCCTAAATGGAGATTTAAAGGAAGAAGTATATATGGAGCAACCTGAGGGTTTTATACTTCCTGGAAATGAAGAAAAAGTCTGTAAATTGGTAAAGTTTTTATATGGTTTAAAACAAGCTCCGAAACAATGGCATGAAAAGTTTGACAAAGCAATTTTGTTGAATGGTTTTTCATCATAATGGTGCGGATAAGTAGTGTATGTATTCCAAATTTACAAAAGATTTTGGTGTAATTATTTGTCTCTATGTAGATGACATGTTAATATTTAGCACCAATATGATTGGAATAGTTGAAACCAAAAGGTATCTCACTTCTATCTTTAAAATGAAAGATCTTGGTGAAGTAGAAACAATTTTAGGTATCAAAGTTAAGAAACATAGTAGTGGCTATGCACTTAATCAGTCACATTATATTGAGAAAATGCTCGATAAGTTTAAGCATCTCAATATAAAGGAGGCTAATACCCCATTTGACTCTAGCATGAAGTTAAATGATTATTGTGATAAAGCGACAGCGCAACTAGAATATGTTAGTGCCATTGGAAGTCTTATGTATGATATGCATTATACAATACCAGATATAGCTTTTGCTAAATGCAAGTTATCAAGATATACAAGCAAGCCGAATACAGATCATTAGAAGGCTATTGCAAGAGTCTTTGGTTACCTAAAAAGAACGATCGATTTAGGCTTGTTTTATTCTGATTTTCCAGCTATGATGGAAGGATATAGTGATGTAAGTTGGATGACTAGTTCAAGTGATAATAAGTCCACATCATGATGGATTTTCTCACTTGGAGGAGGTGCAATATCTTGGGCATTTAAGAAACAAACATACATCTCTCATTCTACCATGGAATCAGAATTTATTGCTATAGCTGTTGTAGGTAAAGAAGCAGAATGGCTAAGAAATATGTTGTTTGATATTAAGTTGTGGCCATAACCTATATCATCTATTTCTTTATACTGCAATAGTGAAACAACTATGTCTCGAGCTTATAGTAACATTTACAATGGTAAGTCAAGACATATAAGCATTCGACATGGATATATTCGAGAGTTGATTACAAATGGTGTAATCACCATTGTCTATGTGAAGTCTCTGTTGTAACCTAATTTTGACCCACTTATTTTTAAAATTAATTTTAAGGAGGGTAAATCTTGAAAATTAAAAGACCAGGGGTTTGAATGCAAGGATTTAGAAACTTCAAGGACCAGATTGGAAATAACCATTCTCAGCCCCAAAACAGCACCGTTTCAATCAGGTGCTGTCCGTCATCTTCATCTGCAAAGCACCAAACGCCCGCCTGCAAAGAAGGAAACGAAAGTGTGAAACACCAGCATCCTAGTCCTTTCAAAACATAGAAAAGCAGTATTTATCTTCATGATAATCACAACCCGGCGAGATAAGGATTACACTTCGCGTCCGAGTCCTAATAGAAACCGTCTCCTTCAGCCGTGCTTATCAGGAGGAGAGACGTGAGGCTGAGGGAGAGGAAGATTGGTCCCTATAAATACCCAACAATTGACAGAACCAAGGAGGGGAAAGACCCAGAAAAAAAACAGAGCAATCAACCCAGAAAAGCAGAGCACACAAAACACAACCCAAAAAAAAAATACAGAGTCAAGAACGGAAACATCAACCCAAAACAGAGTAAAAAACCAAAAAAAAACAGAGCATAAACCAAAAAATATATACACAGAAAAGGAGAGAAAGACAGAGGGGAGTCACGGATCAGCCCTGTTTTCGTCCCTGCAAGAAAACAATTGATCACCGAACCATCAGTTATTGACAGAAAGCAGTGAACCCACACCGGCGTTGCAGCTCTCTTCACCATCGCCAGAAACGGAAAGCAGTCGAACCCCACCAGCGTTGCAGCCTTCTTCGCAATCTCCAGAAACAGGTGCGCCCGTTTCCCTTTGTTTTTGCTCTTCTGTGTTCAAATTGCATTTGAACAGTGCGAAGGTAATTTAATTACCTTCGCACTGTTGATGCACGCGTGAAAGTGCTTCACGCGTGCATTAGCTGTTTGCCCAGCCGGTCACTGGCTTGGGCCAGTGACCGGACCGGGCTGGCTGGGCCTAGCCCAGCCCCTGTGGGGCTGAGCTCAGCCCAGCCACCAATATATATGCTGGGCTGGATTTAGCCCAGCCCAGCCCAAAAATAAAAAATAAAAAAAATATAATAAAAATTGTGTATGTAAATAAATTTTATTTTTTATTTATTCATTGACGCCAGAGTCAGAATAAAAATTTCATTGTATTTTATTATTTAGTTATATAAAAATAAAAAATGTACATGCAAAAAAAATAACATAAGATAAAATAAAATAAATTTATTTGGTATATTCACTGACGCCAGAGTCAGGAATAAAAAATACTAATGCAAATTTATTTTATTTTATTTTGTTTTGTTTTTTTAGCTACATAATAAAAAGATGTGTGTATGTATAAATAAAAAAATAAATATGAATTTATTATTTTTATTCATTGACGCCAGAGTCAGAATAAAACTATTGATTCAAATTTATTTCCTTGTGTTTTCTTTAAAAATAAAAAATATGCATGCAAAAATAAAATAAAATAAAATAAATTTATTGGTTTATTCACTGACGCCAGAGTCAGGAATAAAGATACTAAGTAAATTTATTTTATTTTACTTTGTTTTGTTTTTTTTTAGCTGCATAAAAATAAAAATAATGTGTATGCATAAAAAATTTTGATTTTATTTGTTTATTCACTGACGCCAGAGTCAGGAATAAAAAAATAAAAATAAAATGATGATTTAAATTTGTTTATTTTCATATCTACGTAATATTTACCAACGCCAGAGTTGGAAATATCCGTAGTTGAATATTCACTGGCGCCAGAGTCAGGAATATTACACACAAACAATCATAGTATAAACCAACAAAAAATAAATGTTAGCAATTAATGACAAAGATCAGCAATGCAGCCTGCCTTAGGCAGGACGTTTAAGGGGTGATAATATCTTCCCTTTTACGTAACCAGTCTCGGACCATAGAATCTCTGTTGACCAGTTAGGGTTCCTAGTAACCGTAATACTAGGTGGCGACTCCTTAAACAAAGACCATTCACCATCAAAGAATAGGATGCCAGAAATCCATTCTTTTCCATGAAACATAAATTTTTAAGGCCGCCGCGATGTCGGGTGCGACAAAGTCTATGAATAATTTAGTGGATCCGCTCACAAAAGGACCATCTAGAGACATGGTACGAAAAACAACTAATGGAATGAGATTGAAACCCGTTATTAAAGATACCAGTAATAGGAACCCAACTTCGGATTAGCAAGAAGTTTATCTCTTAGTTTAATTGGTAATAACAAGTTACTGTTTTGTATCTGTTGGACACTGATAATTAATTTGAGTCCCTATTCTGATAGTATTCAGTGTGTTCTATTACAAAAAGTAGAATGAGCGTGGGCTCTTAATGGAATTTAAAGTTCGTGTCTAATGTAATAAAGACATGTATAATTTCACCTATATGAATATAAACGTGGTGCCGCTTTTGACAAGAGTTAGGTTTTTCTCTTGTAAATATTCATGAAAAAATAATTATGATTTTAGCACATGGCCATAATAGTGCTAAACAGTTGTAAACCTCTTTAAGAGTTTGGATAGTATTATGTGTGTAGTATCTTTTATTCTACAACAAAAGTTTTTGTTTAATTTGCAGACACCAATAACTTTAGTAGGATTCAAGTTCTAACATTAATTAAAGGTTTAAATTGCAAAATACCTTCTTGTAAGCATAATTCTATCAAGTGAAAAGACCTTCATTACAAACTAGTAGGGAATTGTTGGTGTAGTTTGTAAATGAATAAAGAAAAGATGTTTATTCCACATTGGAAAGAAACACTCCCTCCTAATGTTTCTAAGTGTGGGTTTCTATTGTGTAGTAAATTAAGACATGGTGGACAAACTCTCCTATTTGGCTTTCTAATGTTATTATATGGATATTTATAATATCAAAAGTTAGCATTTGAAACTTGGAACTTGGAACTTAATATGAAGAGTCATATTGTTTCATCAATAGTCATATTGTTTGATGAACAGTCATATATTATTTCATCGTTATGTTTCAAGTCTATAAAAGCATATTACTATATAAAAAAGAAAAACAACAAAAAATACATATATTCTTTTCTTGGTCTTATCTTCTCATTCTTTTAGAGGTTTAGAGAGTTTAGTTGTATCCTGGAGGTGTTGTCTTTGTATGGGACAAATAAACACCTTAAAAATAGTATTTTCACGCTTCTAAGCTAACTCGATATTTTTTTCATCCTAAATTTTCCTAACACAAACTGGGCAATTAGTACCACTGGTCACTTCATGGACGATGCCCGTTCTTCAGATTCCTACACATGGACGAATGCAACCAAACTCTCCGCAAATACTTCAGCACTTTACATGGATGCACCCCTTTCTCCAATCTCTCTGACTTATTATGGTTTCTGTATGGGAAATGGGAGCTACACAGTTACCCTTCACTTTGCAGAGATAACGTTTACTGATGACAAGACACACAGCAGTCTTGGCAGGCGATTTTTTGATATCTATATCCAGGTGACTGATCCAAGTTTTATTCTGTCATTCAGTATTAAGGGTTTGAATGAAAGTCTCCAGGGGCGTGGCGTGACGGCAAAGGGCTTGAGATCTGCATAGCAGGTCTCGAGTTCGAGTCAGGGCGTGCACCTCTTGTAAAAACCTGGGACAGCCGGGGTTTTACTCGCTCACCTAAACCCACAAAATGCACTTTCCGGAAGGTGAGGTTTCCTCGAATAAAAAAAAAACAGGTTTGAATGAAAATACAAAATTTCATTTTTCTTTCAGATTTATTAATAGCAATCTGACAACAAAAATGTAGGGAAAGCGTGTACAAAAGGATTTCAGTATCCAGGAAGAAGCAGGCGGTGTTGGTAAGGCAATTATAAAAAATTTTACTGCCATTGTAACTGGAAATGCATTGGAGATACGCTTTTATTGGGCTGGAAAAGGGACACCTGGGGTGCCTGTTAGAGGAGTTTATGGACCTCTCATATCGTCTATTTCTGTGACACCTGGTAAGTTGAGGAAATTTTATGAACTTAATCATCAGGATTCTGTTCGTACAGTACAAAACCATCAATGCAGCTTGGTCTTATCCAATTTGTGTACTCTCTCCATCCATATGACCAATAAATCTGGGGTCATCGTACAAATTTTCCGTTCTTATTATTATTGGAATTTGGGAGGTGCATTTAGCAATTCTCACGAGACCAAATGGAAAGCTTTCGTACTATACCTTTTCGTACTGATTTATTACAAGATTTAATACAAAAATAAATTGCTGTATCTCTGAAAAAGATGGAAGCAATAAAAACTGATTATGTTTCCTTTTACTGCTATTTGAAGTTAGTCTGAATGGTACAGTTTCTGCACTTACATACGAATAATGTATTTGACTTACTATGTGATGTTATTTGTCTTTCTGTTATAAATTCTTTGCTTCCTGCAGATTTTGTACCTCCTTCAGAAAATAGCAGAAGTAATGGTACATCTGTTGGCACTGTGGCTGGCATTGTGGCTGCAGTAGTGGTTGTCATCTTCCTGATTCTAGGAATTCTCTGGTGGAAAGGTTGTTTAGGACAGAAGATCAGTATGCGTCATGGTATTTTCTAAAGATTTATCTTTATTTTCCTATTTCTGCATACGATTTCTCCATATCAACTTTGTAGAACCATATATATATATATAATCAAACCTGTTAAGCTGAAACTGGAAAAAGAAGGCTGCTATGGCAAAACTGATTGACAATGAGAAGTCAAAAGAGAGAGAGAGAGAGAAGCGAGATTAATTCCAAGAAACGGATTCTTTTCTGAAACAAATTCGCTTCCCCAACAGATTTGAAGGGCCTAGAATTAAAAACAGGTTCATTTACATTGAGGCAAATTAAAGCTGCTACAAACAACTTCGATCCTGCTAATAAAATTGGAGAAGGTGGTTTTGGTCCTGTTTACAAGGTATTCAACATGAACTTCACTTATTTTCTTAATGCATGGTCTTCTATCAGATGGAACCATAATTGCTGTATAGCAGCTTTCCTCGAAATCAAAACAAGGAAACCGTGAGTTTGTGAATGAGATTGGCATGATTTCTGCTCTGCAACACCCTCATCTTGTAAAGCTTCACGGATGCTGCATTGAAGGCAATCAATTATTGTTGGTGTATGAGTACATGGAAAAGAACAGCCTTGCTTGTGCTTTGTTTGGTAAATTCAAAGAACATAATTTAATTGATTTCAAGCTCTTGGCTCTTAGATGTTTCCATACATGTAAAGGTATGCATGCTTGTATGGGAAGAGACAAAATACTCATCTTATACTTAGCATCACTGCTGATCTTGTCTCAAAGGTCCTGAAGAATACCAGCTGAATTTGGAGTGGGCAACAAGGCACACGATTTGTGTTGGTATAGCAAAAGGTTTAGCTTCTCTTCATGAAGAATCGTGCATAGAGACATCAAGGCCACCAATGTTTTGCTTGATAAGAATCCAAACCCGAAGATATCTGACTTTGGGCTAGCCAAACTTGATGAAGAGGAAAACACCCACATAAGCACCCGAGTTGCCGGAACCCTGTGAGCCTGCTCTCTACTGTTGTTGTATCTTGTTAGTACTTTTTAGTTCTTATATTTTAAGTTGATACAATGAAAGAAAAAAAGAGAGTCCATCCTACAGCTTCAAACAGATTTGGTCAGCAACCAAAACTTATCCCACGTCCAATAATATAAGAAAAAAAACTGAAAAACTCAAACTTACATCCAAACTTATTCTTCAAAACTCAATTAGAGTTCAACGCAGCACTAATAAAAAAATAAACTTCATAATATAATTTAATTGTTTTAATACAAGAGTTCATATAATTTCATAGTTTTGGAGCACTAACTAGACAAAAATAAAGGTACAATTACAACAAAAAAGCAGGTTCGGAAGGTTCAACAAAAATAATCCGCTAACAAGCTATAAGCCTGAAAAGGTAAATAATGAGAGGGTGAGTTCAACAACTCAGTGAGTAGATAACGTTCAATACACACACACACGAGGTAATACAACAATGAGAAATATATATACAAGTATGGCTCTAGATTCTTATAGGAAGGTTTCTCAAATAGGTCATAACAAGAATATCATAAGGTAAAGCTCGTCAGAAAATCAAAATGCAATGAGCATGAGGCTCCGTACTGTGGTATGATCAGTACACACAGGTTGGTGACTCCCCCGACCAACTAGGGTTCAGATACGATGTGCACAAAGACTAACACTAACCTGTTAGCATTGGTATTCTGATTGGCATACCATAGGTTCATAATCATAATCAAACAGACATATTCATATCTCAAGGCTTAACTCATGACATCAATTAAATGAGGAGCTATCAATTCAAAAGTCAATTCAAAAATATATACTGGTTCATATCAAGAATTTAGATTCAACAATTGATCATACTTTATCATAACAAGGATAATAATCAATATATATATTATCAAGAAGCATGATCCAATTCATTTTAACAAATCAAATATTTATAATATTTCTCATGCATATGAAAAATTATCCACTCACCTGACTCGAAAGTAAACAGCACTCAAAAGCAGATACCGAAGGAAATCCTACTAACGTCCCGCCGGTAGAATATCAGGATTATCTGAATACAAAGGAGACATATTCAAAAATGACTCAAAAGAACATGTAACCTATTTAATACACTTATCTAAGGGTATATTAAAAACCCAAAATTAAACGGTTTTCCCGAAATCTAATCCATAATAAAACAAATAATAAAATTGGTAATAATTCACTAAATAACCCTCAATTATTCATCAAACCAATCTGCAAAAGCTAATATTATAGCTAGGGACTAATCTGGAATTTATCATATTTTTAAGGGTCAAATTATAACTTTTGTCAAATTAAAGGACCAAACTAAAAATATCATAAATCCATGACTATACAGAAATTCTGACCATAATTAATCCTAAATTCTGTCCAGAATATCTCATTATGCTCCAGGGACCATTCTGGAATTTTTCCAAAATTTTAGGGTCAAATTGTAATTTTTGTCAAATTGAAGGACCAAATTGAAAGTGTTAAAATTTCATAACTATGCAGGAATTCTGCCCATAATTCATCTTTTATTCTGTTCAGAATCTCGGAATATGTTCCAGGGACCAATCTGTAATTTTCCAAAGTTTGGGGACTAAACTGTAATTTTCATAAATTGAGGGACCAAACTGAAATTTTGTCGTCTTCAACCTCCAACCCAGAATTTCAACAGAAAACCTACTGTTCTATCCATATTTCTAACTCAAAATTCACCATTTACACAATTCATAACTCAAAATCATCACAATCTTCTATAATCAACTAAATAATCAATTCCCACAACAATCAACCCTATAACATTCAAATTAATTCATCAATTAAACCTAAAACACAATCTTCAAAACCCTAACATTCATCAAAACCAAAATTTAAAGTTCAAGAAAACATATTATTCATAATCTTACCTTTAAACTTATTTTCTCCAACACTTTTCTATTTCCCTTCTAATTTCCCTCTTTTCTCTTCTTCTTCTTCCCCTTTTCTTCTCTTATCCCGTTAGTTTTTCACTCTTAATTTCAGATCTCTATCTTCTTTTTTTTCTTTTTTTTATTTATACTTATTATGTTTATTCAATTACCACAATACCCCTCATTTATTTATACTCACTCTTTAAGCCTCCAAGGGCTTTGTTGCCTTTTCCTATCTCTTTTAATTCAAAACATTACAGAAAGTATTTTTCTTTTATTTTGGATGGAAAACACTTTCCAGAAGTTATGAAAAATTTAGAAATGTCATATTATTTATTGATTATATCAAATTTGGTCCTCAAACTTTTGATTGCTATATATATATATATATTATTTTGAATATTTATTTTTCAATTTTATCCCTTAGAATTTGATTTTTATATTAACCTTGATCGTCATTTTTATAATTGTTATTTGCTTTTTCCTTATTATTTTTTAATTGAAATTTTTTTTTATGTATCAAATTTGGTCCTCATTCTTTTAATTGTTACTTATTTTATTTGAAATAATTTATGAAATGGTAATTATTATTATTTTAATTTCTTCATCTTTCAATTTTTTTATTTGTTATATTTGATCTCTATTATTTTGATTATTATTTATTTTATTTGAGATAATTTATGAAATTATATTTTTTAACAATATCATTCTCATTCATCTTCTTAATTTATAAGATTTGTTCCTCATTATTTTAATAAACTTGAAAAAAATAAAACATTAATAAGTTATTTTCCAGCTTATTTTCCATAACATAACAAAATATTGGAAAGTGTTTTCCAACTTATTTTTTATTACACTACCAAATATCAAAAAATAATTTACTTTCCCGGAATTCACTTTCCTAAAATTCACTTTAAAATAAAAAACTATTTTCTAGCAAACAAACAGGGCTTAAACCTGCCTTACCTTCTCCTAAGTTTTTTTTTTCCCCCTTTATTTGCCTTTTCCTTTCCACCACCTCAACTAGTCCAAAAAAAAAAAAAAAATTATACTAGAACAAATCATTTAAAATGTATTTCTTGATTACTCAGCAATCCTATTTGCAAACTCAGAATACTACCAGACCAAAAGAAAAGGAGGGACTATTTCATCAATTTCCGTTGATCAATCTAAGTTGACGTCATAAAGATCCTTAAGAAGCTTGGTCGATGAGGAATCTATGATCTCATCCTTACTTTCGATAGAAAA
>Ga0325403_1001249_pt1 | contig 20728 bp, 16 predicted proteins | sample PopdelMetagenome_19_FD_205665 | JGI IMG/M metagenome (GOLD analysis project Ga0325403, IMG submission 205665) | Populus deltoides microbial communities from Bellville, Georgia, United States - Xylem-PdKOR-R4 | ecosystem: Host-associated > Plants > Phyllosphere > Stem > Wood/Secondary xylem... | reverse complement strand
GGTGATTCGGAGGAGGATGAAATTCTAGATTTGAAGAATGACATTTCTTGAATGGTTGGCGGCGTTAGGGATGAGCATTTCTGGTTCGGTCCGGTTTTGAACCAAAATAAACAACCAAAGCGATTTTTTTTAATTTTTTGAATCGAATCGGATCGAAAACCGGTTCAAACCGATTAATTTCGGTTTGGTTTTTTTCCCTTCTAAACTGGTTCAAACCCAATGGTCCTCTCTACTTCTCCTGCAGCCTCATACAGTAGATCCCAAGTTAATGGAGGTGAAGACCCATTCAAGCTTCCATGGCTAGACCCAGCCATTTAGCGAGTTAACCCCAACCAAGTAATCTTCTTTGTCACTCTCAGTTTTAGTAGAGCCAACCAAACAGTCTGTGAATGCGTTATGTTTAACATACCTTTATGTGATTTGATTAGCAGATTTTGATGGACGTAGATGGGAGTGGGTTTGATTCTTCGAGGGATCGTTCATCCATTTCACTGTAATTAATCAAATGGCAGGGGGGTGTAGAAATTCACTTGTTAGAAATCCACGGATATGAAAAACAAAAGAAAAAGAATGGATCTACTATTCCAATTCCATTTGTGGCACGGACTCAACAGGAGAATTAAAATCCAAAAAAACCCAAAGGAACCAAATCCATAAGGGAGGGGAGGAAAATCAAAGCAAAGCAGAGAGTAAAATGAGAGGGAGAGGGAAGGGGGGGGGGCGGCTGATGGCTGATATTATAAGGTTAGAAAACAATGTATTTATACTTGTTTTTTTTGTAAGTGTTGGTTGGTTGAACCGGTTCGGTTCGGTTCAATCAGTTTCAGACTTTAGAAACCAAAACAGAACCGAACCAGAAATTTTTTGTGATTTTTTAATCTGTTAATTTTGTTTTTTTTCGGTTCAGTTTTTTCGATTATTTTTTTTCCAGTTTTCTTGGTTTAATCGGTTTATTGGTTTTTTTGCTCACCCCTAGGCGGCGTGAATGTGTCGAGCAGCAGCAACACAAGGAGTAGTGGTAAAAGAAAAGAAAGAGATTCCTCTGAGGTTTGAGCTAAAAAGAAAAAGGACATCTGGAATTGGCGTTCAGCTACTGTTAAGGTGAGATCAACTACTTAAGAATATGTCAACTAGGGGTGATTCCACTTCTTTGCATATGGATCAGTAAAGCTGTAGTATTCCTGAGCTTATGGCTGAGTTCCACTCAATTCCTGAAGTTTCAATTGATGATGATTTTCATGACTTCGCTATAGAGTATCTGAGTTTAAGAAGGAAAAGAGAAATGTGGTCTCGTATGGGTGGTCTTAAAGAGAAGTTAAAATGGCTGAAGAGAATGTATGCACAAAGTAAATGTGCTTAGCTGACATGGTGTGGCTTTCTTTTCTAAAGCATTAATTTATTTACTATGTTGAAGTGTTAGCTAAATTTAATGTGTTATGTTATTTGACATGCTTGATAATTTATTTATACATGTTTACATTTGCAGAATAATGAGCTGATAATTTTGAAAAGAACAGTTTCCATTTGCAGAAGTTGGTTTTCATTTGTTATATTATTCAACATTTAAAATTGTGAGATGTAGGCATATTCATTTCAGTTATTTTAATTGCTTTGTTTCTTAATTTAAATGTTGTTGTAGTTATGAACTTCTTAAGTAAGTTATTGGATTGTTGGGTTGCCTGTATTTGTCTTTATTTATATTGTAATTTAAGAGACTAGTTGTTGTTCCAAAATAAATTCTCTTTTATGAATGTTGTATTATTGCATTGTTAAGCTAGATTTTGTTTAATTTAACATAAACATGTAATATTTTAGTGAGTATAACTATTTACCGTAAATATGTGATACTTTTATTTTTTTATCAATGTATGTTTCAATAACTCAATATGTATGTCTGTTGTGAATATTGGTGGAAATAAATATTACAAAGTGCAACGTTTTGGATGAGCAATTTCTCAAGAATTCTTGTTACGGTCTGTGACTTTGATATAATACCAGAAAAAAAAAGGGAAGGTAGACTTGTATAATAGTAGATTTATTGCTCAAATAAGATGTCTGCCAACAAAATAAAAAAATAAAATGGGAGAATGATAAAAAAATAAAGACAATCGGCCAAAACAAGAAAAAAACTTGAAAAGAAGAAAATAAATGGTACAAAAAGAAGGATGACAAAGGTTGCAAATGAATGCCTTTTTAACAAAAGCTGCCAATGAAACTAGTAGGATAAAAGGAAAAAATTCAGGTTGATGTCTTGATGACTCACATGTGAAAATAATATATGTGATAGTGTTTAGAGTACAAATTTTGGCAAGTAATCGACTATACAAACAAAGATTCAAAAAATATAGAAACAAAGAATATAGAGTAATAAAGAAAGAACAATAACTTGCCAGAAACCACGTGAAAGTAACAAGATGTTTAATATGAAAGTGCATTCATATTTAATTTTTCCAACTCATACATGTCAGAACTTGTGTAAACAATTTTACTGAAAGCAAAATATGTACAAAAAATACATAGATAAACTTATTTCAGCAATGTCGACAAACAAATTGAAATTCTTCATGCAAGGCATCATTTACTTCTTTCTATATAAAGGGGGATGCTTCTATTCAGAACAAATATCTCGACTGAATTTGTTACAAGCAAGTGAAACACCTTTGTGGTCTTGACAGGTTTATGATAAAGTTATTCTTCTCAAGTTTGTGATTGTTTTTTTTACTAAATATTATTTATTTTAATTTATGGTATTTTATTAACAACCTATATATATATTTTTTTATTTACATGCAATTGAAGATATGGATGATCCACGATTTAATGTCATATTTAATGAAGATTTTGATGACGATTATAATAATGTAATGAATTGCATTGTAAAATACATGAATTATCCTGGTTGTAAAGGTAATGGTGCGTCAGTTGGTGATGTTGGAGATGACAATGATGGAAACAACAACAACAACGACGACGATGATAGTAACGATGACGATGTGATGGTGACGATGAAAACGATGAGGATGATGAATTTTTTTTAAGGAGACAATTTGATATACATAAATTAATTATATGCATAGCTGGAGCTATAAACATGTATTATATTAATTATATGCATAAAGAAGCATGCATGATTTCATATAATATAGGGATGCGTTGGTTGAACGAAGTTTTAAGAGGTCATTGAAAACAATGTGTTAACATGTTTAGGATAAACACAACCACTTTATTGAGTCTGTATAACGATTTAAAAACACATTATGGCTTCACCTGGGTTGACTTGATGGTTTACCTGAGTTTTGAATCAAATATAACTCTGGTTTTTATTTATATAAAACCCGATTAAAATCCGAGATCCCGGTACTAGATGGTATCAATAGCTTAGCTTCAATTCCTATGCCTAGCTCCAATACCAGTGCCATATGTGAATTTACAGACGCATCTTGACAATCTTTTCTTGGAAAGAAAAACATTTCCCCATCTAATATGAAACTTACTAGCACCTTTAAAAATAAGTTTTTTTTTTTTTTTTTTGCATGTATGGATTTATCTGTAAATATTGTTTCAATAAGAGGAAGATCCTTAGTGTTTCATTTTTTTTATTTTCTCTCTCCTACTCATTATTTTGTCTGTGTATTTCTTCTCTTTTTTGTTTTCTCTACCCAAATTCTTATATAGTGATTTAAGTTTTATACATTTTTAGATTTAGATAGATTTATTAATTAAATTTATTTTTATTTAAGGCGGCTAAAAGTAATAATATTTTTGGTAAAAATTAATTTTTTTTTGCAATTACAGCATTAACTTTAGTTTAAAAAATTGTGCAAAAATAACAGATAAAATGATTATAATAATGAAACTAAAATTAAACAAATATAAGAATTAAAAAATAAAATAAACAAACGAGTTAAAAAAAAAAAAAGCATGTGAGAGAGACTTGCGTATCTCAAGTTGCACGGATAAGACAAGCGCAACCAGTTACACTGTACTGGATGAGAACAAACTTTTCTCAGTACTTAGTTTGGAAAAAACACTCGAATGCCATCCCACAGCCCCATGACATGAGTTCTTTTCTCGAGTTCCACGGCTGATGCCACGGCCTGAATCCTAGAGAGAGAGAGAGGGAGGGAGAGAGAGTCACATTACTAAATTAGGCCAAGGCTCGGGGCTTCCTTTTTAAATTCTAACCTTCCACAGCCCCATGAGTTCAAAAGAATAATATATATATATATATATATATATAAAACAGCTGCCCAGCTTCTTCCAAACAACAATCATGACTACTCAACAATAAGTTCTTAGTTTTAAAGTACAGCCGACATCAATCCGGGATGTAGTTGATTCAAAACTAAAATTAAATAGAGTTAAAAAAAATAAAGAAAGAAAATATTAGGTATGACGTAATAATTTAATTAAAAATTCAGTTATAACCCACTAACTTTTATTTTTATTTATTAAAACAATGTTGTTTTGATTTTTTTAAAAAAATTAACCCGGACGACCCGGTTAGAACTCGAAACCTGATCCTTAGACCGGGTAGGGTCTAAAAAATATGAATAAATCAATTTAATTTCAACTTAAATATTCTTGGATCTTGTTTTTCATTCTAATTTTTTTTTTAAGAAATATTTGTTTTTAACTTAACTCCGGCCTTTTCTTTTAGCTTCTGAGAATTTAGTTATAATCATGTTTTTTAATATTATAATTTTTTTTAATATTTTTAAATTATTTTAATATGTTATTTCAAAAATAATTTTAAAAAATAAAAAAAATTAATATAATTTTTTAAAAATACTTTATAAAATAAGCGAATTATTTAGTGGAGTGAGATTAATTTCTATGAATTTGTTGACCTTTTCCCTTTCATCTACATAAAATGAAAAGTTGACGCATATAGATTCCTTCTGTTGACATGTTCTATCACCTATTCATGATTGATCGACTCGTCATTTACTAAAAGCTCCATGAATTCACCAAGAAACTTCCTTAAATTCTTTCCTTCCTTCAAATCAAACTCAAATAATTATTTCTCTTTTGTTCGCTGCAAAAAAGATGAATGAAATTTGCACCAACTGAAGCTTATTTTCGTTGTCCACTGAAAGCTAGCAAGTCACCTGCCAAAAAACAAAAGATTTGACCTAAAATTTTCTTACCATCAGTTAGAAGCTACCCCCCCCCCCCCCCCCACTTCTATACTACCCAAAAAAATAGAGAAATATCATGAAGCTTCCATGTTTAAATAACCAGTAATTTTTTTAAATTATCTTTTTAATAGTTATTTGAGATTTTTTTTGAATTGTCCAGATAAATTAAATCATATTATAATAATTTTTACATTTCTTAATTTTAAATTTAAACTAAACAAGAAGTAAGGTTAAGAGTCGGCTAAGTTGTTTTTAAACTGTTCAAGTCGATTGAATTATCTTTATTATAATTGTGAGATGATATAATTTTAAACTGGAGTTGGAGAAGAAATGAAATAAGAAAAATTTGAAAATTAAACCGAATTTAATAAAAATATTAAATATTAAAAAGTCTTACCCGGCATGCAGTGCAGTGCGGGACTATAGACTACTCAAAATTTCTATGAAGAGTAATTAGCTTAACGAAAGAACTGTAGTTGTTTGGTGCCATTTCATGTCTTGTGATCAAAATCTAAGAGAGAACAAAAATTCTAGGAGGAAGGTTGCTCATAATTCAGTTGCGAGAGATGGACAAGTACCAATCCAAAAACAGACATTTCACCTCTTTGATTGTTTACGAAGTTAACCTCTCTATCAGACTTAATTAAATCCTCCTGTTTTCTTTCTCTTTTATCTTGATTTTCGTTTCTTGGCACATGCATCAAGCGCTCAAAACCCTTCCCTTCTGCAGGTATTGGTCACAGATTACGAACAATGGGAAGTGATCGAGGAAATAATATTCCTCGTAAACCCCGTTATGATATTACCATGTCCAGGAGAACAAGAAAGCCGTTGATGAATCTCAAAGAAACTAATCAAAATCCCACAACAGGCGCGCCACGAGAAGGAAATGCTGCTGAAGATGTTGGTCATGATCGAGGAGCAGATAGCGTTCTCAAAAAAGAACGCGGCCATGAAGAAGGAGAGAGTCGTAAGAGCAGCTTGAAGCAACTTATAATGAAGATTAACGCAGGCAACGAAGAAAGTGAAGTAAGCAGGCTGCTGGTGGGGGAAACAAGGGTCGGAGATAATGAAAATATTGACAGCAAATTATTACTAGGAGGCAAGAATTCCCTTGGCCAGCATTTCAAGGGAGAAGAAAAGCAGCAGCTTCAATTAGTAGTAACAAGGAAACAAGCAAAGGAAGGAATGGAAGGATTGAAGCTGAAAGGAATGGTGGGTCGTTATGTCAAGATGGTGAGCCATTTGATCAGGGTCAAGCGTGACACACACATTAATAATGGATCCCGGAAAAAGCCACTTCTCCGGTTGCCCATGTAGGCCAGCCATATATTTCAAGAGTGGCCGGGACAGTATATATATGTTTGATTCTACTCATGCATCTGGGTGATTTCTTATTGTTATGCTGTAATTTTTCATCAAGATATTAATAGAAATTACTAGTCCTTTATGCTCCTTAATTTGTGCAATTTAATTTATCATTTGTTTTGATTTTATTTACGAACAATCGTACTTATATAAAACATAATCTGAGATTAATTCAAAGCTAAGTATGAATCACTTGTTTAAAGAGTTGAAAAAATAAAATTTAAATTAAAACAACATTATTTTGATAAAAAAATTAAAAAAAAATTAACAAGTTAATGATCAAGTTTTAATTGGATCAACTAGATTATCAGGTCAACCTAGTTTTTTTATTGTGTTAATTATATTTTTTTTAACTTAGACTAATCTAAACCCTAAATCCTCGATTTACGTGTTGATCAATCCAGGTTTTAAAATAATGCATTCATGTTCATGATGCAACTTTTTTTTTATCATACTTTTGAATTTTTAATATGCATTTAATTTTTTTAATATAATTTTTCTTGCAAAATCATTAGTGTTATGTAATAAACATAAATTATATAGATGATTCAAGCTACACCATAAACCGAATCCTTTTTTTCCCAACATGAAAAAATAATGCTAAGGGGATGCTAGCACTTTTAAAGAACTAAGAAAGATCCAATACCCAGCCTGGTTAATTTAACAATAAGATTAAACAAAAAAAATAATGATAATAAATAAAAATAAAATAAAGAGCAATAATTAATCATAAAAAAATAAAATATCAACACCATACTCGAGAGAAAATGAAAAAAAAAAACTCATTGGAGACTTATTTTTGCTTCAATATGGACAGTAGTTGTTAATCAGAAATAGCTTATAAAGATGGTTCTAATATCACTGTAAAAAACTCCACGACGACACTAAGAAAGACCGCACAACCGCACATGTCGCCAAAACAATGACCCGAAAAGTAAATCAAACAAACTATTGTGAAGTTAGCATTTGATCAATTAATTTAATTTAATTAAAAAAACTAAATTTAACAAATAAAATAACAAATAAAAAAACTCAAGATAATCTGAATTATTTTTAAAATTAATAAAAATTCATATAAAAAGCGAGAACAATAATAATAATTATAATAATGAAAAGATAAAATTTTTTTAAAAAAACAAGCAAGCTAAAACAAATCTCCTGATTAACATTCCAAACTCATTTCCCGTAAAATCATTCTAACTATCCCTGTCTATTGCTTGCTTAACCAAGTTGTCAGCTACAGCATGCAACGAGTAAGAATGGAACAGAAATTTCAGCTGGAATAGACTCATCAAAATAAATTTCACAATGACTATAATAACTATATTTCCTGAGATTTCATACAAACGTTTCTAAACAACGTGCGAAACAAGGTTAGTATTAAACTATGAAGATCCTATTTAATAAAACACCTTGTGAGCATAAATTAAATATCAATGATCAAATCCCTAAAGGGAGTTCAAAAACTAAAAAAATCCCCCGACGTGGTCCCAAGTATATCTGCATTCCATCACTTCTAGCTGCATGGGATTGCCTTGGGTCACATTCACATTGGTATTCAAATTGCATCGATGGATTGAGCAAGTTAGGGTTTGTCTATACAGAATTGGATGCTTTTGTAAATCATTCCAACAACGGTTCCATCAAGGATTTTGAATGAGGTGTCTGGAGTTTCATAGTGTATGTAATAGCCATCCCAGTAAGTGAACAAACAGCTGGAAGCAGACCCAAGCCATATCTTGTGACTGAAATATATTCTGTAGAAAGGGTTTCTTGTGATCTTGGTGAGGAGCCTGCATTGAAGTATGTGGATGGTGTTAAGTAGGTAAGCCATGAACAAACCAAAGGGCTCTGTAAGAATGCTTATGAAATGGGACAATATCAAGCTCAATTTAAATTTGTGGTTTCATATGATCTAAATTCATGGTAATAGTAAGAATCATGTAATTGTGATGGTTATTCCAGGGCGGTAGACCACAGTCAACCCTAAAACACCACTGAGGTTTCATATTCTGATGCAGCATCTAGAAACAAATTGTTGAAAAGGTATATCTACCATCTCCCACCATTGAGGTAATACTACTGTTACATAGAAATACAGAGTCTCCCAACTACAGTTGCCATGCAAACACCACAACCAGCCTTGTTTTTTCTCTACTTTTTTTGTGAATAAAAGATTAGAACAGGCCTTGCAGTTGGTGAAGACTTACTTTGAAAAGACTGAAGCACAAAGACAGCAAGTCCACACGAAACCTTGTCTAGGAAACTCAAAGATCCATAAACAAACGCACAGCCATCTAGATCTGAACCAACTAGAACACTTTGCATGCTTACTCCTGTTATCTGTGATTCATATTTGGATAAAGGAACATGAAAGGAGGAAAAAGATAGAAACAACAACAACAACAACCACAACAAGAGCAATAAATATAAGTAATTCACAAAATTGAAAGGTTTGAACAACCTTGAATCAATAATTAACAGAAACTAAAATACAAGGTTTTAAAAATAGGATAGTGCCATAGCAAGACAAACTAGCCTTGGAATTCCCATATGAAAATCTCAAGGTCCATATATTTCTTTCCCTTTGTGCTGGTGTTCCATAAACAGTACTCTTTTTCTTTTCTACCACCAATCTATAATTTCATTTTTATTACAGTGCCTACAAAGGTAAGACCATGTATAATAAACTAAGATCAAGACTAAAAACCATCAATGACACTTAAATATTGAAAACTTTAAAGGGATGTTTGGGAGTGTGGTAGCGGTTGTTTTTCAAAGTGCTTTTCACTCTGAAATGCATCAAAATAATATATATTTTTTTATTTTTAAAAAAATTTATTTTTGATATCAGCACATCAAAACGATTCAAAAACAAAAAATAATTTTAAGCAAAAAAAATAAAATTGAATTTTTGCCAACCTCTGTTTATGCCGCACTCCCAAACAGGAACCTACTGTGTGAATTTGGTCAATCTGTCACAGGACTAGGAGAGTTCATCATGCCAACAAGGGTCATATACAAATTTTCTTTTGTATTATTTCCTTAAGAATTCAAGAAACCATTTACACTCATGAGGAATCAGGAGAAAGACTAATAGGACTGTGAAACCAAAGAATAACTAAGAGTGGAGATTTAACCACACAATTCCACCACATAAAGTAAAGTCTAAAGTGCAGAATACTATGCCATACCGTCATTAGAGTATTCGCTACGCCAATAAATACTGATATGACATACATGAAAGCACTCAAGCTTCGAGGCAAAAAGAGGATGCTTGCGCCACAGAATACCCAGAGAACTCCACCAGCACAATAGTAGGCTTTCAGGCGTTGTCCAGTCCAATACATTTCCTAGAATATGGATATATGAAGCCTAATTATCAATGAAAGGGAAGAACATGCAGAGATCATGTAATGATTTCAAATAAGGTATACGAGGACCACCTGCATAATGATAGATACAATGAAGCTGCTGATATAGATGATTGCAGGAACCTACTTCCAACAATCAGACATGTTATCAGTTTATTCATTTTCCAAAGACAATACACATAAAACTGATAAAATTGATGCTGATAATGTCTGGGAACCTACTAAAGCTTTAGCTGATTTTGCCATCCGCATATCCTCAATAACATAGAATGCAAGATATGCCTGGAGAAAACAAAGCCATCTGGGTGTAAAAATTACTTACAATGAATGATATTTTCTTTCAAAATGACAGATAGCTTGCATACACATAGTAATGCAGTGGGGTGCTTGTAAAATATTAAAAAGACAAAAAAAAAAAGGAAAGCCAATTTCTAGCAAAATTTTTCTCATGCTCTTTAGGGGACTTAAAAGGACAATTCTTCCAGGAAAATGATTGACACAGAGAAATTTGTCCTTTAAAACAGAATAAGTCCATGGGGAACTTTGGCTCCCCGCATATATCTAGTGTATCATATATTCAACAAAATAAGTAACTTGAGATTAAATGAAATAAGTGCCAAGCAAGACAAAGGAAAAGTGTTCTGACCTGTGAAACATTTTGTGCAAGTCTGGTAAGCATATAGACAAGACCAACTTGATAGTATAAAACTTTCTTGAACCAGTAAGTCCATGATATCCTTGCATAACTAGTTCCATGTACACGTATCTTTAATCTGCATTAAAAGGCTAATTATATTACTATAACCAACTAGCATTAAAAGCAATCACTTCGTGTACAAATTCAAATAGCAAAGTGGCATATGTTTTATGAGATAAATGGAAAGGGCTGGACATGATTATTCAGACTGCACCTTGACAAGTAGAAGACTATATTCATCTAAAAGTAATCAGTACTCGCCATCACAGTTATTCATCACAATTCTGGTACTCAAGGCAACATAACCAATTACCAAAACACCATCCAAGTAATGCAAAAAAGGTGAGGACATAAAGCAGTACCTTGGCTCTTTAGTCCCAAGATGAAATATTCCCACAAAGCAGCATCCTATAAAAATTGAAGTGTATGCAATCCAATGGTACTGCTCATTCAAGGCAGATGTAAAGACATGACCCTAAGTAAGTTCTTAGAACAAAATCAACACAGAGCAAGCTCATACCTGATTTTCAATATCAGAATGTGTTGTTGCTTTAGTGGTACTGAATACTACTAATGCAACAGCATAAAGACTGAGGTTCGCAACCTATACAACATTTGGAGATTAAAACAAAACAAGAAAATATGCATTGATAAGTACTGAAAGAAATAAAGCACTAATCCAAAAGTCGGAGAAGTTAACCATGGTAAAAGCATTCCGACAGCTTGTCATCACCACCCTGCTTGTTGAATTCAGTGAGATGCAATTCACCATGGACCTTAACAAAAAGAAAAATTGAAGTTGAAAGTGCAAATGCTGCAGCTTTCTAAAAGATGCAATTACAACATACTGTAACTCTTCCATGGAGTTTAAGAGATATATGACCAAAGTAAAATGGAGTTTTGGTGATACTTTTTCTTCTTTGTTTATGTCTAAACAAAACAATTGGATACTGCTCCGGCTTTTCTATCAAGCAGTGGAAAGATTAAGGAAATTTAAAAATTATTGATGTATGTAGAAAACCAAATTGTCCCTCATGTTTGAAGAATTAAGAATAGTGAATGCAAGCATAACTAAACTATGGAGATCGTTACATGTGTGACACTTGGGTGGCAGCCCAACCCACATTGAAGATTGCAGCAGACGTGCTGTATGAAATAGTTTCTATTATTGGTGAAGAGGAAGCCAAGATTTTGCATGGCAAGCAACCACCAAAAACTGAAGAAAATGAAATGGCAGCCAAGATGGATCCTGCACCATGCCATATTTTGAAATGTCCAAACCTGTCTATCTATCACATAAACAGTTAAAAAAACAAAAATTACTCCTAGAAAGAAAGACCAAGAATTATCCAAAAAATAAAATCACATAAAATCATTCTACAATTTAGAATCTCAAATATGTCAATGACGAGGAAACAAAAATTTCAGATATATTGCATTCATCTGTCAAATTCTGATATCATCTTTCAATTCCAAATACAAAGCATAGGCATCCATGTTTTAGGCAATGCTCCATGATATTATTACAACTTGTTAAAAATGAATAAGCAGAAGAATTAAAGGTGAAATTTGAAATAAAGTAAAAATTGTAAATTTCCCTGTTTTTGTCACCATATGGTCAGTTTATTAATGCTTGACACAAATTTAATAACAGCCATAGACCATTGGCTAATTTCTGCTGAACTAACCCATATCAAATACAGAGTTCTATCAATGCAGAAGTGTTAAAATAATCATAGATACAAACAACAGTTCAAGAAGCTCCCTTTCTCTCCTGTTTTATTCTCCACTTGTATTTGGAAGCCAAAGCACAGTCGTGAATGCAGACCAAACCAAATTACAGCTGATAATTGCATAAGAGAATCAACAAAACAACAAGCAAAGCATAAAGTTCATTGAATATGTATATTAGGGCAAACTAAAAAGCAAAGTCAATGAAGCCTGTTCTGAATCCTTAATCATTTATATTTGCCTTTCCAAACCAAGGTACTTATTAGGTAAACAGTTAAATATTAAATACAAGCCCCTCAAGATCTGCAGAAAGACTGAACCTTTTAGCCCCCAAAAGCCTCATCACATATATTTTTCTATTACGAGTTTCACCATATCCTTTCAAAAGTTGTGTTGCATAATTTAAAAAATCTGATGTACAACATCTCACTGTTATAAATCATTAGTGAAATTAAGTACTATCTATCCGGCTGGCTGTGTTTTTGGTTTCTTCAGGCACAAATCATTGGACATACAAAAACTAAGGTGGATCCTATATTTTTCTGAGACATTTTTTCAAAAACAATCATAGACCACATATAAAATATCAATTCCTTGAGACGAGCAAATCGAGAAATTACAATAAAAAAATGAGGTGCTGCAATATAATTAGTTTAAAGGTACCAGTTCTCCAGCAAACACAGTAGCAAATCCATCAGCTATCTGACCTGCTAACATAACTATAGCAGCATCCCTGCAAAATAAGCGGTTTAAATCACGAACTACAACAAGGATGTACTTACAGCAACAGAAACATGTCTGTCGTTATAGCTTCTTTATTGCTTGGTTTTCAGTAATTATACCAATAAGAAACAGTTTTGATAACATGATTATCTCACCTGGGTCTTTTGCCTCTTTATTTCCAGGAAATGTATCATGCAGATTAGGAACTTTCTGATTTCTCATCTCAAGAGAGTCATTTTCCACTTTTTCAAGAAATATATAAAACTTAAACACTCAAATTCATCAAACATTTTGATTTTGTTATGATGGAGAGGGGGAGAAATTGTAAAGTCATCATTACATCCTTTTTAATAACTGCTAAATCCAATGATGCACGAGATAAACCATAAGTGCTTCTCATGTATGTTTCTTATCAGGCAAATAAAAAAAGAAAGGTGAAAAGTCGCAGGCATACACAGATATGCACAAAATCGCAGCTAGATATCAGATATAAAATATAGCACCAAGGTAGTATTACTACAAACACTTGTGACCAGTTACCTAGGGGACAGTCCAATTTCTGTCAAGAACAATAGAAGATAAGTAAACCAACAGGCGGCCGTGATGTCGTTTAGCATATGACCGACACCATAATAGAAAACAGAGCTTCTTCCAACAGGCTTTGGGCATGAATCATCATCTTCAACATCATTAACCATTATGCTTTACAGGGTTGGATTCTGTACCTCTTTGAAACTCTCCAAGAAGTGCAGTTCCTGGACTGTGGGAACCTGCAAAGAAGAGAAAGATATCAAGTCCACTAATTTAACAATTTCCAAAGGCAAAATCTTTCTAACATAAGGAATACCAAGCATCCTTCATAGCAAGTACAGAGAATTCAACTCAAGCATCTATCACAGAGTAACGGGTATCATTTCTGTTAAAATAATCACCTTCTTCAATTTTAAAATAGATGAGTGCAACCCAACCAATTTGGACAAAGAAAGATTGAATCATTGTGAAAATGAAGAGATTAAATCTATCAAATTAGAAAGAATATATCAAGTTGGTAAGTAGTTGATATTCAGTTGTCCATCATCAATCATCTGGGTAATGGAATTTAGCCATAAAATTTGTATGCACTGTACACATATCACCACACCACACTACACTTATGAAGCATGATAAATAAAAATAAATAGAGAAAGTCAACAAGAAAGAACAAAAGGGAGAGGGAAGAACCCGAGGGAGAAGACGAAGGGCAGCAACGAAATCCTCCAAATTCACTCTCTGTATTTCCTTCTTCGGTCAATTTCTATAGGATAGGATTGGATTTGGATTAGGACTTCATGTAATTCATTAATTATTAAATAATTAATACATACAATAGCAATAGGGGGATTCATTTGAATCAGTGGAGGAGTGGAGAGCGAATGAAGGGAAAGGTGGTTTATTTTTGCTGAAAAAATATTATAATAATGCAAGGAAATCCCCTCTGTAACCGACCTCTGTCAAGCCTTGCCGGTCCAGAAGACCATATTACCCCTGTTCCATTGGAGATGCTTTGAGAAGGAATCAAGGAATGCTAAAACAGAGGCAGAGATGGAGGAGGCTGCCTTCCTTGAATGAATGAAATTAATTAATTGAATCTCCTCATGAAGCAGCCACGTCATCCATCTCATCAGTCTACCATCGGATTTTTATTTGAAATAAGATAGTCTGCTAAATGTTTTATTACAGTAATTATTTGAAAAATATTTTAAAACATGTTGATTTTGTAAATTAATTCATCTAAATAAAAGTTAACACAAATTTCAATAGTTAAGAAATAAAATTCAACATCAAATAGTTAAAAAAATAATATGGTTAAAGAAAAAAATTAAAATTAAAAAAACTAAAAAAAAAACTGAGTCACTGTAAACATATAAATCTTTTATTTTGTACACATATCGCTACTGTTAGAAATATTTTCATGAGATAATTCTAACTAGACCTTGAAAAAAACACCAAATATGATTGTAATTAACCCCAAATAAAATTCCTAACAAATTACAATCATGTTTGGTAATCTTTTTAATGTATGGTTAGAATTATTTTGTTGAGATCTTTCTAACGATATTAAGAGTATATAAACCAGATCTCTAGTGTATTTCGAGTGACCTGTTATTTTTAGTCCTTAGATCTTTAATATTATTTCTTAATCATTCAATCTTCATAAAATTTTAGGATAATTTTTTATACATGTTAATTAAATAGAATGAAAAAGACATGATTTTTAAAATAATCAACGATCTTGTTCAATCATTATTTTTATGTTTAAACTGTATTATTTTTTAAATAATTTTTTAATATCTGTTATTTTCTCGAAACTTTTATTAAAATGGGTTAGAATTTTAAAATACCATCTACTATCTACTGCTTTGTCATTCCCAACCTACTATCATTTTATATTAAATTAATGTTATATATATATATATATATATATATATATATATGTTTTTGAAGAATTTCATCCATTTTAATTCATCGACTTATTATAGTCAAAGTCAAGTGGGGTTCGCTAAAAATCGGGAAGGTGGCAGTGCGTGCAAGAAGAGGCAATCAATGTAAAGGAGGAGTTTACTTTTGTGGAGAAAAGCAAGTTGTGGTGGGGCCTGCAACGGTCCAAGATTAATTGAGAATTGAAACAGAAAGTGGACCGCCAAGTTGTTCAGTTCACCACAGTCATTGACAAAAGAACAAAAATGCTATGTGCCCTCTAATTTTTATTGAAGGTAGGCAAATTAACTGAATTAATCAAGATTTTAGTGAAAATCGAATTAAATATAATATAATTTATAGAATAGTAATCTTTGTTAGAAAATAAAAAAAAATAGTGTAGTTACGATTTTGAAAAAAATCAATTGAATTTTTTTATCCAAACATGTGTTCATCTTTAATTCTCAAGGTTCTATTTATTTTTATGGATTTTTTTTTAATTTTAAATTATTTTTTAAATTATTTTAATTTGTTAATATTAAAAATAAATTTTAAAAATAAAAAATATTATATTAATATATTTTTAAATAAAAATATTTTAAAAAACATTAATAGTGAAAATACAAATACAAATATACCCTTTGTTTCTGCCTGATTGACCGAATACATCCAGACAGTGTTTTGAAACCCGGCCCGGCCATGCGGGTCGACCCGGGACCCGGCTGACCCGGGGCTGGAACGGGGCCAGGTTGATGAAAAAATAGCATAAGCCATGACTTGGTGTGACCCGGATGACTCGGCGGGTTAACCCGGTGACCCGGTTGACCCGGCAAAACCTGGTCAAAAACCTGGTTGCAACCCGTTGACTTTTGTTTTTTTAACTAAAATGACACCGTTTTGAATTTTTTTAAAATAGAAATTAATCCGGTCGACCTGGTCAAAACCCGAAACCCGAACCTTAGACCGGGCCGGCCACCAGGCTGGGTTTAAAAACTTTGCATCCAGGTGGCATTGGCCTTCATTTAAGGTCGTGGCTTGTGCTGCATGTTTTGATGACACCATGCATACATACATGAACATGGAATTGGATAGGAAAATTAGGGTTTGGAATTTTGATAGCACATGGTCAGCCCGTTGGATTTTTGAAAGGTCTCTGTACTTCGAGCCCATTGGATTAGCAACTCTGATCTTTGTAGCCCATAAGCAACATCTTCTATTTTCTTGGCCCACTGGTATAGCAACACGTCCTGTAAAGTCACTCCTTAGTTACTGACTAGACTGGTGGCACGTTATACGCCGCCCGTAATACGTCGTCGCAGGTGAGATTAATGTTTTTCTAAGTTAAAAAGAAATTGAAAATCAGATGATTGACTCATTAATATTTTTACAGAAGTCTTTATGAATAGTTTGACTCAAATAAATTACAAAGTTTTGGTGCTTAAAAATTGAATTCAAATTAATTTTTATATATATATATATATTATTTGTGAATAGTAATCTATCTAATATATATCATTTAAAATTTTAAGAGGTGTAGGTTAACTAGTCAAGTCTTAAATTTATTCTTTAAAAGTTACTAATTCGAGTTCTATAAATATCAGAGTTACTGGAGGCTTATATGATCATTAATTTCAGAACTCGTAAAATTAGTCAAGATATACACAAACTAACTCAGACACTCACGTTAATTTATGTGTGTGTATATATATATATATATATATATATATATATATATATATATATATATATATAATACTTAACCCTTAAGGTCTAAGAAAACAAAAATATGTTGTCTTTTTTAACTTTAGGTGAGTGGCAGTTTCATCAGCACGGTGGATTGGATCTAGCTAAGCTTGATTCCCTATTATATTAATAAATCTGTGTTGCCAGTGGAGCAGGCAACGTTCAAAATAGAAGAAAGCAGCAGCAGCAGCAGCATCCAAGGCAATCTACAGCCTCCTTTATTGGTGGGGCTCAGCCTCAAAAGATGACAGAAAACTCTCCATCCGAAGCTGATTGTGCTGTGGACCTTACAGAGATCGCCCCGGTAACCCACTTTCTCTGGAGCAACCTTAAACTATTGCCCAAAAGAGCCTCCCTAATTATTCAGGATCCATAATAGAAAAAAAAAAAAAAAAAAAAAAAAACTGTCCCTCGAGCTAGCACTTGTAAAAAAGAAATGGTTGCTGTCATCTGGAGTCGGGCCAGCCAGCTGGCTCGTGTAATAGGTCAAGGTCTTGAGAGTTTTAATGCTCTTCGTTGCGCAAAAAACAACATTGGGTGTTAGCTTAATGTTAACAAATCCAAAATTATTAGTCCTAACCTTTCATAAAGATAAAGTAATTCCATTACATTCGCGTTTCAGCATTTGAAAAAGGAAATAGAAATTTGTTGAAAAAAATAACAAGATATATAAATTATATAACTGCTATAAATATATGTTTTTAAATTATTTTTTAAAAAAAATTACTTTCAGTGATGTCAGATAAGATAATGATAATTGATAAGATTAATCATTCCTTATATTTTTATTTTTGAGTTATTTTTTTAATTAAAATATGTTTTATGGTTTCAAAATTAGGTTTAGAGACCTATATGATAGTTTTTTTAGTAAACAAATATTGAAATTTGGGTTTTCAGATAATATTATAGTTTTATCATGATGATATTAATAATTTTTTTTAAATCTCCTCATGAATATTTAATGCAAGCAAAATATCTATTTTATATGATTTTTCTTGGATTTTTTATTTTTAATATTTCATGTAAAAACTTATTGATTTATATTTTGTTTTTAATTGAAACTTGCTTTTAAGATTAGATAAATTTTAATTAAAAACAATTCTCTTGATAAAAAGAGACATGTTTTTTTTTTGTTGAATAAGAAAATACAAGTTTTGATTAGAGAGATACATTTTTTACTCCTATTTTGTTTTGCTAATTTATTATTTAATTGCAATAAACAATACTACCAATAAAAAAAAATAAATGCATAACAAGACAGAATCTCTTGACTCTTTTTTTGTGTGTAGAATTTAAATCATTTTGTTTCTTATGAATATACATTTTTATCACTACATAATTAAATAAAAAATAAAATGTTACCCATGTCACTAGATTAAATATTTACATATGCACCAATCTTTTGTTGTAATGAAGATCAAATTTTATTTTTAATTATTAATTATTATTAACAATTATTTATATTATTTATCAACTTATATATTTTTCAATTTATTTTATAAAACATAATCACCATCTTCTTAATTTTTCTTCTACAAACCCTACCCCTAGCGTGGCGCGAGCTGCTCCGACTATTTACTGTGTATCAATAATGATTTTTTTTTTTCCCTCTTTTGAAAAGGTAAAAATATAACAGTAAATCCAAAAATAGATAGAATCCAAGGAGCTTGAAAAACTGATACGTACAGGATAACTCTAATCTATCCAGTGGTCGGTGATACGTGGCATTTCCTCATTAGCCACCTTTTTATGGCATAAATCTCGGCCAAGTAAAATTTCCACCGTCCGAGGGATTTAATAATTTATTTTTCAAGTAAAGTTCTCATTTTTCCTACGTTACGCAACGAAAAAACACATTAATTACACATCCTCCACTCCTCTATATATACCCTCTCTGCATCTTCCTCGCTTCACAACACACCAAGCTTAATTACTTTTATTGCTACTCTTTTGGGTAAAAATCAGAAATATTATTCAAGAAAAAAGAAATGGGCAATAGTTACTCATATTCATCATCATCATCATCATCATCATCTTACAGCTCTCAGCCTCCATTACCAGTACACCTCTGCTTCTTCCTGCTTATACTGCTAATGTTCGTTGGTCTATCATGGTACATCAACTACGAGCCAGTGCTGGAGAGCATGCTCGATCAAGTGAAGCTGTTCCTCTCGGTGTCTCCCTTGCTGCTTTTGCTGCTTGTTCATTTGCTTTCCAATGATGATTATCGATATGGCAGGAGGCTTTCCCATTACATTCCTTTGCCGGAGAAGGACTCTCTTCATAGGGCTGGAGGAACTCCTTGGGGTGTTGGGTTTCTGCTTGTTTTTCTCTTTTTCTTGATCTCTTACCACTCCTATTTCCAAGAACGTTGGTTTCCTCTCTTGAGCAGGTAATACATACCACAGAACGCATTCAGCCAGCAAGTATATATATCCTCATGGAATATGAATATTTGTTAGCTATAGCAGTGCATGAACCAAATGTACTCCTGTCTTTTCAATATATATATGTATTTTTTTTCTTTTTTTTTAGTAGGACTGTGTTAATGGAAGTGTAATGATGGTGCGGCAACGGGTATTACTTTTCCCTTTTGTTTTTGCTACAAGGAAAGATACAAGGAATTAGAGTTATGTAATCCAACAATAGGACTTTATGTATGCCTTTGCATAAAGCATTTTGCTTTGATTTGTTTTGGATCCTAGAATGTCTCGTGACTTTATGAATGCCTTTGCATAAACATGTGAGAACTAAAGTACTTGGACTTGAAAATTAACAAGTTTAAGGTAACGATCATCCTTTCTTAAGCATTTTCAAGGAAATGACCATCCTCCCTTGGTGCGCTCAAGGAAATGACCAACCTCTCTTGAATCTAATCTTATGGAAGAACTCAGCCTCCATGAGTTTAGCTACAATTAAAGTCTTGAACCCTAAAAGTCTTGAACCCTAATCTTTTTATACCTTTTAGGAGTATAAAAGTCATCTAAGAACCCACTATATTCCTATCAAATATTAATATAGATGTAAGAGATATTTATCCATCATTAAATGGTATCAAGGTAAAATTACATTTTAGACCCTCTACTTCACAAAAAAAACTAGACTCGTGAGATATAAATACACTATGAGACTTTTAAAACAAGGGTTCACAATCTTCATTCTTCACTGCATATATATTTTCAGAGCATCTCTCTCTAGGATATTATTGTATTTTCTCTTTTTGAAAAGATATTTATTTATGTATCAGAGAGTCTCCATTTTTACCAAAAGAGATCTTTTGCAGGTATTTGCCGCAAGCCATCTTTGCTTACAAAGCATCAAATACAAGTTATCAACTACCTTGACTAAAAAGAATGAATGAGATTGGTAAAACTAATTGATTATTCAATTATCCAACTTAGAAGTTATATTCTAGACTATTTAGATTTTTGAAACTTCATCCCTTATTATAGCTAGCTATGACTTAAGATGCAATACAGGGATTGCGTCTTCGA
>Ga0325403_1001248_pt1 | contig 20737 bp, 15 predicted proteins | sample PopdelMetagenome_19_FD_205665 | JGI IMG/M metagenome (GOLD analysis project Ga0325403, IMG submission 205665) | Populus deltoides microbial communities from Bellville, Georgia, United States - Xylem-PdKOR-R4 | ecosystem: Host-associated > Plants > Phyllosphere > Stem > Wood/Secondary xylem... | reverse complement strand
GGGCGCGGCTGCGCGGGGCCGACCTGCGGGGCGCCCTGCTCCTGGGCGCGGACCTGCGCGGGGCCGACCTGCGTGACGCGGACCTCCTCGGCGCGGACCTGCGCGGTGCGGACCTCTCGGGCGCCGACCTCACCGGCGCGCTCTTCGTCACCCGGACCCAGCTCGACGCCGCCCGCGGCGACGCCGCGACGCGCCTGCCCGCCGGACTGGCGCGACCGGCCCGCTGGACCGGCGCAGGGGGACCCTCTCGAGGTGACGCCGCAGGTCGCAGGCGGTAGAACAGACGACCATGGCCAAGAAGGGCTCCTCGGGGAGCAGCAAGAAGTCCACGAAGTCGTCGAAGCCGGCGAAGAGCTCTGCCAAGAGCGCGGCGAAGCCGGCCAAGGGCGGGGCGAAGGCGCCCTCGCCGGCGCAGCGCCTCGCGCAGGCCACCGCCGAGCTGGAGCGCCGCTCGACCGCCCAGGCCCAGGCTGCTGCGGCCCGCGACGAGACCGCTGCGCGCCGCGACAGCGCAGCGGCCGCCGTCGACGCCGCCAAGAAGGCCCGCAAGCAGGCGCGCGCCGCACTCGCCGACGCCGAGAAGGCCCTCGAGACGGCGAAGTCGTCGCTCGGCTCCCTGAAGGGGAAGGCGAAGGACGCCGACAAGGCTGCCGGCAAGGCCGACGCCGCCGCTGACGAGGCCCGCCGGGCCCACGAGGACGCCGCGCGCAAGGCCGCCAAGCGCCAAGGCTCGGCCGACCGCGCCGTCGCCGCCGACCGCGCTGACGCCGCCGAGACCCCGACCGAGACCCTGACCGAGACCCTGACCGAGACCCCGACCGAGACCCCGACCGAGACGCCGGCCGCGGAGCCGGCCGACGCTTCCCAGGCCGCTGAGCCCGCCGCCGTCGAGCCCACCGACGGCACCGCCGAGCCGGCTGCCGACGAGGCCCCCGCCGCCCCCGCCCGCCGCACCCGCGCCACCGGCACCCGCACGCCGCGGGCGACGGGCACCCGCACCCCGCGCGCCACCACGACCCGGACGCGCCGCACCGCGGCAGCGGCCGCTGACGGTGAGGCCACCGCTGACGGCACCGCCGCGGAGGCCGCTGGCGAGGGCGCCCCGGCGCCGGCGCGCGCCACGCGCACGCGCCGCACCTCGACCGCGACGGGGACGACCCCGCGCACCCGCCGTCCCCGCGGGTCGGCCGCCGCCGCACCCGCAGCGGCGGAGGCTCCGGCCTCCGAGGGCAGCGCACCCGAGGGCGTCTCCGACGCCGACCAGCCGGAGCAGGTCGCGCCCGCCCAGACCCCCGCCGAGACCCCCGTCGAGGCGCAGGCTCCCGAGCAGCCCGCGGACCAGTCCTCCGACCAGGCCTCCGAGCAGCCGTCGGACCAGGGCTCGGACGCGCCGCAGGAGTCCACCGGCTCCGAGGGCGAGCAGCAGCACTCCTGACCCCGGTCGCTGCGGTCAGCTGATCATGCGGAGGACCCGCACCCGGGACCCCGGCGTGCGGGTCCTCCGCATGATCAGCCGGTGGACGTCCGTCCGCGGCGTCGGCGCAGCCTCCTAGACTCGGTGCCCATGCCCGCTCTGCCTCGCGAGGAGGTCGCGCACCTCGCGCGGCTGGCCCGCATCGACATGCCCGACGCCGAGCTCGACCACCTGGCCGAGCAGCTGACCGCCATCGTCGACGCCGTCGCGTCGGTGACCGGCGCGGTGGCCCGCGCCGAGGCGGAGTCCGGCCGGCCGGTCCCCGCCACGAGCCACCCCCTGCCGCTGCGGAACGTCACCCGCCCCGACGTCGTGGTGCGGACCCTCACCGCTGCCGACGCCCTGGCAGCCGCTCCGGAGTCCGAGGACGACAAGTTCCGCGTGCCGCGGATCCTGGGGGAGGACGCATGAGCACCACGGGCAGCGAGCTCGTCCGCCTGGACGCCTCGGCGATGGCCGCGGCGCTGCGCTCCGGCGAGGTGAGCTCGGTCGAGCTCACCCAGGCCCACCTCGACCGGATCGCCGAGGTCGACGGTCCCGTCGAGTCCGGCGTCCACGCCTTCCTCCACGTCGACGGGGAGGGGGCCCTGGCGCGCGCCCGCGAGCTCGACGCCGCGCGCTCGCGCGGCGAGGAGCTCCACGAGCTGGCCGGCGTGCCGGTGGCCGTCAAGGACGTGATGGTCACCCGCGGCATGCCGAGCACCGCGGGCTCGCGGATGCTCGAGGGCTGGGTGCCCCCGTACGACGCCACGGTCGTCGAGCAGATGCGCGCCGCCGGCCTCGTCACGCTCGGCAAGACCAACATGGACGAGTTCGCCATGGGGTCGAGCACCGAGCACTCGGCCTTCGGCCCCACGCGCAACCCGTGGGCCGCCGACAGGATCCCCGGCGGCTCCGGCGGCGGGTCCGCCGCGGCGCTGGCCGCCTTCGAGGCCCCGCTGGCCACCGGCACCGACACTGGCGGCTCCATCCGCCAGCCCGCGGCCGTCACCGGCACGGTCGGCGTGAAGCCCACCTACGGCGGCGTCTCGCGCTACGGCCTGATCGCGCTGGCCAGCAGCCTCGACCAGGGTGGCCCCTGCGCGCGCACCGTGCTCGACACGGCGCTGCTGCACGAGGTCATGGGAGGCCACGACCCCCGCGACTCCACCTCCCTGACCGACCCGGTGCCCGCCGTCGTCGCCGCCGCCCGCGAGGGCGCCCGCGGCGACCTGACCGGCGTGCGCGTCGGCGTGGTCCGCGAGATGGGCCGCGCCGGGCACGACGAGGGCTACCAGGCCGGCGTGCTGCAGCGCTTCGAGGAGGCGCTGGACCACCTGCGCTCCGCGGGCGCCGAGGTCGTCGAGGTCGGGTGCCCCAACGTCGAGCACGCCCTGGGCGCCTACTACCTGATCCTCCCGAGCGAGGCGAGCAGCAACCTCGCCCGCTACGACGGCATGCGGTACGGCCTGCGGGTCCTCCCGGCCGACGTCGACCCGGCCGAGGTCACCGCCGAGCAGGTCATGGCGGCCACGCGGGCGAAGGGCTTCGGCCCCGAGGCCAAGCGCCGCATCGTCCTGGGCACCTACGCCCTCTCGAGCGGCTACTACGACGCCTACTACGGCAGCGCGCAGAAGATCCGCACGCTGGTGCAGCGCGACTTCGCCGCCGCCTTCGAGCAGGTCGACGTGCTGGTCAGCCCCACCGCGCCGACCACGGCGTTCCGCCTGGGCGAGAAGCTCGACGACCCGCTCGCCATGTACCGCGGCGACGTCGCCACCATCCCCGCGAACCTGGCCGGCATCCCCGGCATGAGCCTGCCGGTGGGCCTCGCCCCCGAAGACGGCCTGCCCGTGGGCCTGCAGCTGCTCGCGCCGGCCCGCGAGGACGCCCGCCTGTACCGCGTGGGCGCCGCCCTCGAGGCCCGCCTGCACGCGCAGTGGGGCGGCAAGCTCCTCGACCGCGTGCCCGCCTGGACCCCCGCCAGCACGACCGGAGCCCCCGCATGAGCACCTCCAGCACCCCCGACCTCGTCCCCTACGACGACGCGGTCGCGCGCTTCGACCCCGTGGTGGGCCTCGAGGTGCACGTCGAGCTGAACACCGCCACCAAGATGTTCAGCCCCGCGCCGACGGAGTTCGGCGCCGAGCCGAACACCCAGGTCGACCCGACGTCGCTGGGGCTGCCGGGCTCGATGCCGGTGCTCAACGCCAAGGCGGTGGAGTCGGCGATCCGCATGGGCCTGGCGCTCAACTGCTCGATCGCCGCGGAGTGCCGGTTCGCGCGGAAGAACTACTTCTACCCGGACATGCCGAAGAACTTCCAGACCAGCCAGTACGACGAGCCGATCGCCTTCGACGGCTGGCTCGACGTCGACGTCCCCGCCAACGAGGCGGGGGATCCGGCGTTCACCCACCGCGTGGAGATCGAGCGCGCTCACATGGAGGAGGACACCGGCAAGTCCTCGCACGTGGGCGGGGCCACCGGCCGCATCCACGGCGCCGAGTACTCCCTGGTCGACTACAACCGCGCCGGCATCCCGCTGATCGAGATCGTCACCCGGCCCATCACCGGCGCGGGCGCTCGGGTCGGCGAGGTGGCGCGCGCCTACGTGGCGACCCTGCGGGACCTGCTCAAGGGCCTCGACGTCTCCGACGTGAAGATGGAGCAGGGCTCGATGCGCTGCGACGTCAACCTCTCGCTGCGCGACACCCCGCAGAGCCGCCTGGGCACCCGCACCGAGACCAAGAACGTGAACTCCCTGCGGTCGGTGGAGCGCGCCGTGCGCTACGAGGTGGGCCGCCAGGCGGCCGTGCTGCTCGGCGGCGGCAGCGTGCTGCAGGAGACGCGCCACTGGCACGAGGACACCGGTCTCACCACCTCGGGGCGCATCAAGTCCGACGCCGACGACTACCGCTACTTCCCCGAGCCCGACCTGGTGCCCGTCGCCCCGGACCCGGCCTGGGTGGAGGAGCTGCGCGCCGCGCTGCCCGAGCCGCCGGCCGCGCGGCGCCGCCGCCTGCAGGGGGAGTGGGGCCTGACCGACCTCGACATGCGCGACCTGCTCAACGCCGGGGCGCTCGACCTCGTCGAGGCCACCGTGCTGCTCGGAGCCCCGCCCGCGGCGGCCCGCAAGTGGTGGACCGGCGAGCTCGGCCGCGCCGCGAACACCCGCGGCACCTCCCTGGAAGAGCTGCCCGTCACCCCGGCGCACGTCGCGCAGCTGCAGGCGCTGGTCGACGGCGGGAAGCTCAACGACAAGCTGGCCCGCCAGGTCCTCGAGCACGTGCTCGACGGCGAGGGCGACCCCCAGCAGGTCGTCGACGCCCGCGGTCTGGCCGTGGTCTCCGACGACGGCGCGCTGCTGGCCGCCGTGGACGAGGCCCTCGCCGCCAACCCCGACGTGGCGGGCAAGATCCGCGACGGCAAGGTGCAGGCGGCCGGAGCGATCGTGGGCGCGGTCATGAAGGCGACCCGCGGCTCCGCCGACGCGGCGCGCGTGCGCGAGCTGGTCCTGGAGCGGGTCGCCTCGGGCGCCTGAGACACCCCCGTCCGGGGGACAGCCCGAGCCTGCGCGGCACCGGCTCGGCGTCGTCGGTCAAGTCGCCTCCGGCCGCGGTCGAGGACGACCGGGTGACACCCGCGCCGCCGCTCGAGCTCCTGGGCGACCTCTGGGCCCTCCCCCTGCGGGAGGTCCTCGTCCTGGTGGCGGGGGCGGCGGCCGCCGCCGCGGTGGTGCGGCGCGCCCGCACCGGCGGTGACGCGGCGGCCTGGGCGGGCTCCGCCGGACACGGCCTCCTGCTGGGGGCGGGAGCGGCGCAGGTCTTCTGGCTGCTGCACCTGCAGGCGCTCCTCGACCACGGCCCGGTGACCACCGCCCAGGTGGTCCTGCACGCGGCCGCCCTCCTCGTCGCCTCGATGGTGGCCTCGACCAGCAGCATGCTGGTGGTGGCGGCGAGGGGGCGGGGCGCCGCAGGAGCCGCCCTCGGCTGCTGCGTCGCCGCGACCGCCGTCGTCGTGGGGAGCACCGGGCTCCTGGCCGCAGCCGGGTCCGCACGGCCGTGGGTGACTGCCGCGCTCGCCGCGCTCCCGCTCCTGCTCCTCGTCGCCCGCCGGGCCGGGAGGGCGGGCCGGCGCCCTGGCGCCGACCCCGTCAGGGACCGGCTCGAGCGCTCGAGCGTGCTCGCCGTGGTCGCGGTGCTCGGCACCACCGTCCTCACGGTCGTGCTGACCGCGGGTCCCGGCGGCAGGTACCTCGACGCCGTCAGCGGGACCTTCCTCTGCCTGGTCGTCGCCCTCGGCGGCCTGCGGGCCCTGCAGCTGAGGCACCAGCGCTCAGCGCTGCTCGACGACCTCGCCCGGCAGGTGCGCACCGACGACCTGACGGGGCTGCCCAACCGCCGCGACCTCGTCGAGCTGCTGCAGCGCGACCACTGCGCGGGTCGCCGGGGCACCGCGGTGGTCGAGGTGGGACTCGACTCGTTCTACGAGTTCAACGCCCAGTTCGGCGTCACCCGGGCGGACGCGGCCCTGCGGGCGGTCGCCCGCGCGCTCCTCGACGCGGTGCCACCGGGCTGGACCGTGCACCGCGCCGCCGGGGACCAGTTCGTGCTGCGTGGCGGTGGCGGGGCCGCCAGGGGCTGCGAGGTCGCCGCCCGGGCCCACGCCGCCGTCGCCTCCCTCGGCACCCCCGGCGACGAGCCGCTGAGCGTCTGCGCCGGCGTCGCCGAGGAGGTCGACGCCGGGGGCGACCCCACCGCGGTCCTCTCCGACGCCGCGGCCGCCCTGCGGCTGGCCAAGGCCCAGGGCGACGGGCTCACCCGCGTCCACGACGCCGCGCTCGTGGAGCGCAGCCGGCGCGAGCACCTGGTGGTCGCCGCCCTGCGCGAGGCGCTCGCCCGCGACGCCCTCACCGTGCACCTGCAGCCCGTGGTCGACGTCGCCTCGGGCAGCACCACGGGGTTCGAGCTGCTCTCCCGCTGGGTCGACCCGCAGCTGGGCGCCGTCGCGCCCGACGAGTACGTGCCCCTCGCCGAGGCGGCCGGGCTGGTGCACCTGGTCGGGGCGTCGGTCCTCGGCCACGGCCTGGACGCCTTCGTGGCCGCCGGCGGGGTGCAGCGCCGCCTGCGCGTCGGCGTCAACGCCTCGGTGCACGAGCTGCGCCGCCCCGCCTACACCGAGGCCCTGCGGAGCTGCGCCGCCGAGCGCGGCGTCCCGCTCGACCTGCTCACCGTCGAGGTCACCGAGTCGCTGTTCCTCTCCCGCGACGACCCCGCCGCCCGCACCCTCGGCGAGCTGCGCGCCGCCGGGGTGCAGCTCGCCATCGACGACTTCGGCACGGGGTACTCCTCGCTCGGCTACCTGGAGCGGCTGCCGGTGACGTCCGTCAAGGTCGACAGGTCCCTGGTGCTCAGCGCCGCGTCCAGCGAGCGCTCGCGGGCGCTCCTCGCGGCCGTCGTGGCCGTCTGCCGCGCCCTGGGCCTCGGGCTGGTGGCGGAGGGCGTCGAGGACGTCCACCAGGCGCGGATGATCGCCGACCTGGGCATCACGCACGGCCAGGGCTGGTACTGGTCACGGGCGCTGGCACCGCACGAGGTCGCCTCCCACCTGGCGCTGCCACCGCGTCAGCTGGACCGGTCCGCGTGACGCGCCCGCTCGCCGCGGGAGCGGCCGTCAGCACCGCCACCGCCGTGCTGCTGGTGGCGATGGGCCTCACCGGCACGGGACGGGCCGACGTCGTCGGGACAGCGCTCGTCGGGACCTGGGCCGGCCTCGCCGCACTGGTCGTCCTGGCGGTGCCGGACCGGGTGGTCCGGCTGTCCCGCCGCTGGCGGCTGGCCGGTGCGGCGATGACCCTCCCGTACGGCGTCGGACAGCTCGTGCTCGCCGTGCAGAAGGCCTCGCAGCCGGACCCCCTGCCCTACCCGGTCGCCGGGGACCTCCTCTCCTTCCTGGCGGCCCCCGGGTGGGTGGCGGTCCTCCTGCTGGTGCCCCGGCCCGCGGGACCCGCCGGTCGCCTCCCGCGGGTCCTGGCCGACGCCGCGGCCGTGGCCTCGGCCCTGGCGCTGCTGTTCTGGCTCCTGGCCTTCGCCGGCCGCAGCGCCGACCCCGCGGCCGTCGCCGCCGCGGTGGTCACACAGCTCCTCGAGCTGCTGCTCTGGGCGTTCGTGGTGCAGCTGGCGGTCGTCTCCGCGCAGCGCGGCACCGTGCTGCTGGCGCTGGCCTCCACCCTCATCGTCGCCGGTGACCTGCTCTTCTCGGCCGCCGTGCTGGTCGGGGCCGAGCCGCCGCAGTGGCAGCAGAGCGCCCTGCTCGCCGCGTCCTTCCCGCTGCTGGCCGTCGCGCTGCTCACCGTCGGCAGCCCCCGCGCCCGCTCCGAGGTGGTCACCGAGGCGCGCGCCTCCGTGGTCACCGTCGCGACCGTCGCGCTGTGCGGCGCCGTCGCCGTCGGTGACGTCGTGGTGTTCCAGCGACCGTTCGACACCGTCAGCGCGGCCCTGCTGGTCCTGCTGCTCCTGGCCTGCACGACCCGGGAGCTGGTGCTGCAGCGCCAGCGCGTCCGCCAGGTCGCCGCCCTGAGCGAGGCCGCCCACCACGACCCGCTCACCGGCCTCGCCAACCGGCGCGCCCTGGCGGCCGCCCTGGCCGACCTGAGCGCCTCGACGGGACCGGTCGGCGTGGTCGTCCTCGACCTCGACGGCTTCAAGCGCGTCAACGACACCCTCGGCCACGCCGCGGGGGACCGCCTCGTCGTCGCCGTCGCCCGTGCGCTGCGCCGCGGCCGGCCCGACGCCGTCGTGGCGCGCCTGGGGGGTGACGAGTTCGCGGTCGTCCTGGCCCGCCCGGAGCGGGAGGTCCTGGAGGCGGCCGGCGAGCTCGCGGGCCTGGTGCGGGAGTCGGCGGGCACCGTCCCCGGCGTCGCCCGCGCCCGGGTGTCGGCGAGCATCGGCGTGGTGGTGGCCGACGCCGCCGACCTGCGCGACGCCGCCGACGCCCTCGCGGTGGTCTCCCGCGCCTCGGCCGCCATGCAGGAGGCGAAGCTCCGCGGGCGCGACCGCGTGGTCCGTCACGCCGACGTCGCCGGAGCAGCGGCGCGGCAGCTGGCGGTGCACCGCGAGCTCGCTCACGCGCTGGAGTCCGGGCGCGGCCTCGCGGCCAGGGCGCAGCCGGTGGTCTCGCTGGTCAGCGGCTCCGAGTGCGGCCAGCACGTGCAGGTCGGCCTCGTGGCACCGGGGGTCGGCGAGGTGGCGCCGTCCGAGGTGCTGGACGTGGCTCGGCGCAACGGCCTCGACGCGGCGCTCAGCCACCGCGCCCTGCGGGACGCCGTGGAGAGCCGTCGTGGTGCGTGGGTGCACGTGGAGGCCCACCAGCTGCACGACGACGCCTGGCTCGCCGGCACGGCGGCGCTGCTGCGAGGGGCGGGCACCGCTCCGGGGCGCCTGGTCCTGGAGGTCGCGGGGAGCGTCACCCCCGACGACGCCCGCGCCGTGGAGGCGATGCGGGCGCTCGACGCGCTCGGTGCGCACCTCGCCGTCCGAGGACCGGGCACCGCCGGGGGCGTGCTCCTGCCGCACCTGGCGCGCCTGCCCGTGCGCGCCGTGGTGCTGGGGGCTCCGGCGGGAGCACTGCTCGCCACGCACGAGGACCTCGTCGTCACCGGGGCCGTGGTCGGGCTCGCGCACGGCCTGGGGCTGCGGGTCCTCGCCGAGGGCGTCACCACCGCCGCGCAGCGCGACGCGCTGGCCGGGGCCGGTGTCGACCTGGGGCGGGGACCGCTCTGGGCCGCGGACCGGGTGCCGGCCCGGGTCGCTGCGGGCTGACCCGCCTGGTGCCCCTCCGGCCGCCTCAGCCGAGGGGCACCCGGAGCACGCGGTCGTCCCCGGGGTTCCCCGACCCGCGGGAGGTGTTGTCGGTCAGCACCCACAGCGCACCGCCCCCGGGGGCGGCGACCACGTCGCGGATCCGCCCGTGCTCCCCGGCCAGCAGCGCCTCCGGCTGCCCCAGCACCCCGCCGGCCAGCGGCACCCGCCACAGCCGCTGCCCGCGCAGCGCCGCGACGTAGACCGCGTCGGCGGTGACCAGCAGCCCGCTGGGGGAGGCCTCCGCCGTCGCCCACGCCAGCAGCGGGGGTGTCAGCGCCGGGTCCTCGACGTCGCCCTGCGTCCCGTCGGGGCCGGGCACGAACCCCTCCACGAGCGGCCAGCCGTAGTCGCGGCCCGGCTCGAGGAGGTTGAGCTCGTCCTGGGCGTCCTGCCCGAACTCGGCGGCGAACATCCGCCCGTCGGCGTCCCAGCCGACGCCCTGGGGGTTGCGGTGCCCGTAGGTCCACACGGGTGACCCCTCGGTCGGGTTCCCGGGGGCCGGCTGCCCCTCGGGGGTCAGGCGCAGCACCTTTCCGGTCAGCGCAGCGGCGTCCTGCGCCGTCGACGGCGCGCTGGCGTCACCCGTGGTGACGTAGAGCATGCCGTCGGGGCCGAAGGCGAGCCGGCCGCCGTGGTGCACGGTCGCGGACCGGATGCCGGTGAGCACCGGCTCGGGCTCGGTCAGCGCGCCGGGGGCGCCACCGCTGAGCCGCATCCTCACCACGCGGTCGTCGTCGGCGGTGGTCAGGTAGGCGTAGACCCAGCCGTCCTCGGCGAAGGTCGGTGAGACCGCGAGCCCGAGCAGCCCGCCCTCGCCGCGAGGCTCGACGCCGGGCACCGTCCCGTCCGGACCGGGGGCGAGCACCTGGTCGGAGGCGCCGGAGGCGTCGACGCGGAGCACCCGGGCGGTGTCGCGCTCGCTCACCAGGGCGGTCCCGTCGGGCAGGACGGCGATCGCCCACGGCACGGCCAGGCCGGTGACGACGTCGGTGGCCGCGCCCGGCGTCCCGCTCAGCGCGTGTCCGGCCGCGAGGGCTCCGGGCAGCGCCGGGGCGCCACCGGGCACCGAGCTCGCCGTCGGGCCCACCGGGGCGCCGGTCGAGGGCGCGGGCAGCGCCCCGGTCCGCGTCGGGCCCTGCGACCCCGGGCCCGCCTGGTCGTCGGCCCCCGCGGCGCAGCCCGTCACCACCAGCACCAGCGCGAGCGCAGCGGCGGGCCGCAGGAGGGGGAGGGGGCGTCGGCGGTGGCGCACCGTCCCAGCCTCACCCGCTGGCGCACGACCCGCCAACCCGCTTGGGTGGGTGGTCGTGACCACCCCGACGCACGAGCTGCTGGTGACCCTGCCCGACGCCGAGTGGCAGGAGGCCCTCGGACCGCTGCCCGAGGGCGTGCGCACCGCGGTGTGGGACGTCGACTCCGACCCCCGCGAGGCCCTCGGGGAGGACGCCGAGAGCGTCGGGTACGTGGTGCTGCCCTACATGACCCCGGCGACGGCGCTGGAGACCGTGGCCACCCTGCCGCGGCTGCGACTGGTCCAGACGACGTCGGCCGGGTACGACAACCTCGTCGACAGGCTCCCCGAGGGCGTGCGCCTGGCCAACGGCGCCGGCATCCACGACGCGTCCACCTCCGAGCTGGCCGTGGGTCTCGCGCTGGCCAAGCTGCGCGGCATCGACACCGCCGTGCGCGACGCCGACCAGGCCGCCTGGCGACCCGCGAAGCGCCGGTCCCTGGCCGACAGCAGGGTGCTGCTGCTCGGCGTCGGCGGCATCGGGGGCGCCATCGCCGCGCGCCTGGCGCCGTTCGAGGTCGACCTCGTGCGCGTGGCCAGCACCGCCCGCACCGACGAGCACGGGACGGTGCACGGGGTCGACGAGCTGCCCGAGCTGCTCCCCGAGGCGGAGGTCGTGGTGGTCGGCCTGCCCCTGACCGACAGCACCCGCGGCATCGTCGACGCGGCCTTCCTGGCGGCGCTCCCCGACGGCGCGCTCCTGGTCAACGTGGGGCGCGGCGCGCTGGTCGACACCGACGCCCTGCTCGCCGAGCTGCGCGCGGAGCGCCTGCACGCCGCGCTCGACGTCGTCGACCCCGAGCCGCTGCCCGCCGAGCACCCCCTGTGGGGGGCGCCCAACCTGCTGCTGACGCCGCACGTCGGCGGGGCCACCACCGCGATGCAGCCCCGGGCGCTGCGGCTGCTGCGCGCCCAGGTGGAGCGCCTGGCCGCCGGCGAGGAGCCGCTGAACGTCGTCATCGGCTGACGGCCCCGCGGTCCGCCGGCGGGCCGGGCGGACCCCGCAGGTGGAGGCGGCGGGGCGCTTGTTACGCCACCGTAGGATCTGGGCATGACCCAGGCCCCCGAGCGCCCCGCCACCGCCGACATGAAGCCCCGGTCCCGCCAGGTGACGGACGGGCTCGAGGCCACCGCGAGCCGCGGCATGCTGCGCGCCGTCGGGCTGGGCGACGACGACTTCGCCAAGCCCCAGATCGGCGTCGCCTCGTCGTGGAACGAGATCACGCCCTGCAACCTCTCGCTGGACCGGCTGGCCAAGGCCGTCAAGGACGGCGTGCACGCCGCCCAGGGCTACCCGCTGGAGTTCGGGACGATCTCGGTCTCCGACGGCATCTCCATGGGCCACGAGGGGATGCACTTCTCCCTGGTGAGCCGCGAGGTCATCGCCGACTCCGTGGAGACCGTCATGCAGGCCGAGCGCCTCGACGGCTCGGTGCTGCTGGCCGGCTGCGACAAGTCGCTGCCGGGCATGCTCATGGCCGCCGCCCGCCTCGACCTGGCCAGCGTGTTCCTCTACGCCGGGTCGATCCTGCCGGGCTTCGCCAAGCTCTCGGACGGCACCGAGAAGCAGGTCACGATCATCGACGCGTTCGAGGCCGTGGGCGCCTGCTCGCGCGGCCTGATGAGCCGCGAGGACGTCACCGCCATCGAGAAGGCGATCTGCCCGGGCGAGGGCGCCTGCGGCGGCATGTACACCGCCAACACCATGGCCAGCGCCGCGGAGGCCCTGGGCATGAGCCTGCCCGGCTCGGCCGCGCCGCCCGCCACCGACCGCCGCCGCGACGGCTTCGCCCGCCGCTCGGGCCAGGCCGTGGTGGAGATGCTCGCCAAGGGCATCACCGCCCGCGACATCATGACCAAGGAGGCGTTCGAGAACGCGATCTCCGTGGTCATGGCGTTCGGCGGCTCCACCAACGCCGTGCTGCACCTGCTGGCCATCGCCCACGAGGCCGAGGTCGACCTCACCCTGGCCGACTTCGACAGGGTCGGCTCGCGCGTGCCGCACCTCGCCGACGTCAAGCCCTTCGGGCAGCACGTCATGACCGACGTCGACAGGATCGGCGGTGTCCCGGTGGTCATGCGCGCCCTGCTCGACGCGGGCCTGCTCCACGGCGACGTCATGACCGTCACCGGGAAGACGATGGCCGAGAACCTCGCCGACATCGCCCCGCCGGACCCGGACGGCAAGGTGCTGCGGGCGCTGGCCGACCCGATCCACCCCACGGGCGGCATCACGATCCTCCACGGGTCGCTCGCCCCCGGCGGCGCCGTGGTGAAGTCGGCGGGCTTCGAGTCCGACGTCTTCGAGGGCACCGCCCGCGTCTTCGACCGGGAGCGCGCCGCGATGGACGCCCTGGAGGACGGGACCATCACCGCCGGTGACGTGGTCGTCATCCGCTACGAGGGCCCCAAGGGCGGCCCGGGCATGCGCGAGATGCTCGCCATCACCGGCGCCATCAAGGGCGCGGGCCTGGGCAAGGACGTGCTGCTGCTCACCGACGGCCGCTTCTCCGGCGGCACGACGGGCCTGTGCGTCGGCCACGTCGCTCCCGAGGCCGTCGACGCCGGGCCGGTGGCCTTCGTGCGCGACGGCGACCGGATCCGCCTCGACGTCAAGAACAAGACGCTCGACGTCCTGGTCGACGAGGCCGAGCTGACCGCGCGCCGCGAGGGGTGGGAGCCGCTGCCCCCGCGCTACACGCGCGGCGTGCTGGCGAAGTACACCAAGCTCGTGGGCTCGGCCAGCGGCGGTGCCGTCCTCGCCTGACGTCCGGCCACCGGGACACTGCGTCTCATCCAGTGAGACGGAGTGTCCCGGCGGCTGACAGGGGGCCCGCGGCGGGTCTATCGTCGCGGCATGGGTGTCCTCGTGGTCGTACTCGCGCAGCGCGCGAGCTGACGCCGTCGACGACGTCCCGCCGCGCGCGACCCTCCGCAGACCCCGCTGGTACCGGGGCCGGAGGGTCTTTCCATGCCCGGCGGAGCAGCGCCGAGCTGCTGACGATGACTGACAGCGCAGAAGCACCACGACAGCAGGACCTGGAGGACGTCATGAACGCAGGGAGCCCGGCGGTCGCATCGAGCGGCGCGGGGGCCGACACGGCCCTGAGCGCCACCCCCCGCGACGCCGACCGGACGGCTGAGCGCATCACCGGTGCGCAGAGCATCGTGCGCTCCCTCGAGCACGCGGGTGTGGAGGTCGTCTTCGGCCTCCCGGGCGGGGCGATCCTGCCCACCTACGACCCGCTGCTCGACTCCACGAAGCTGCGCCACGTGCTCGTGCGCCACGAGCAGGGCGCGGGCCACGCCGCGCAGGGCTACGCCGCCGCCACCGGCCGCGTCGGCGTCTGCATGGCCACCTCGGGCCCCGGCGCCACCAACCTGGTCACCGCCATCGCCGACGCCCACATGGACTCGGTGCCGATGGTCGCGGTGACGGGGCAGGTCTCCTCCAAGGCGATCGGCACCGACGCCTTCCAGGAGGCCGACATCGTCGGCATCACCCAGCCGATCACCAAGCACAACTACCTGGTGACCGACCCCGACGACATCCCCCGCGTCATCGCCGAGGCCTTCCACCTCGCCTCCACAGGGCGCCCCGGCCCCGTCCTGGTCGACGTCACCAAGGACGCCCAGCAGGCCATGACCAGCTTCCACTGGCCGACCACGGCGGCCGAGCTGGACCTCCCGGGCTACCACCCGACCACGCGCCCGCACGCCAAGCAGGTCCGCGAGGCGGCGCGCATGATCGCCGAGGCCAAGCGCCCGGTGCTCTACGTCGGCGGCGGTGTCATCCGCGCCCAGGCCTCGGCGGAGCTGCGACGCCTGGTCGACCTCTCCCGCGCGCCCGTCGTCACCACGCTCATGGCGCGCGGTGCGCTCCCGGACAGCCACCCCGCCAACCTCGGCATGCCCGGCATGCACGGGACCGTCGCAGCCGTCACCGCGCTGCAGCGGGCCGACCTGATCGTGTCGCTCGGCGCCCGCTTCGACGACCGGGTCACCGGCGTCCTGGCGTCGTTCGCGCCGCACGCGGCGATCGTCCACGCGGACATCGACCCGGCCGAGATCGGCAAGAACCGCCGCGTCGACGTCCCGATCGTCGGCGACGCCCGCGAGGTCATCACCGACCTCGTCCCCGCCCTGGAGGCCGAGCACGCCGCCGGCCGCCGCGCCGACCTCACCGGCTGGTGGCGCCAGCTCGACGACCTGCGCACCACCTACCCCCTCGGCTACGACGAGCCCGACGACGGTTCGCTCTCGCCGCAGAAGGTGATCCAGCGGCTGGGCGAGATCTCCGGCCCGGACACGGTCTTCACCTCCGGCGTCGGCCAGCACCAGATGTGGGCCGCGCAGTTCATCAGGTACGAGAAGCCGAACACGTGGCTCAACTCCGGCGGCCTCGGGACGATGGGCTACTCCGTCCCCGCGGCCATGGGCGCCAAGGTCGGCCGACCCGGCACCACGGTCTGGGCGATCGACGGCGACGGCTGCTTCCAGATGACCAACCAGGAGCTCGCGACCTGCGCGATCGAGGGCATCCCGATCAAGGTCGCCGTCATCAACAACTCCAGCCTCGGCATGGTCCGCCAGTGGCAGACCCTGTTCTACGACGGCCGGTACTCCAACACCGACCTGCACACCGGGGTGGGCAGGGCCAAGGGCCAGCGCATCCCCGACTTCGTGAAGCTCGCCGACGCCTACGGGTGCGCCGGCCTGCGCTGCGAGGACCCGGCCGACCTCGACGCCACCATCGAGGCGGCGATGGCGGTCGACGACAGGCCGGTCGTCGTCGACTTCGTGGTGCACCGCGACGCGATGGTGTGGCCGATGGTCGCCGCCGGCCTGTCCAACGACGCGATCCAGTACGCCCGCGGCCTGTCGCCGGTGTGGGACCGCGAGGAGCAGGACCCCGAGACCGGTCTCGAGATGAACGGGAGCGACCGATGAGCACGTCCAGCTCCAGCACCAGGCACACCCTGTCGGTGCTCGTCGAGGACAAGCCCGCCGTCCTGGCGCGCGTGGCCTCGCTGTTCGCGCGGCGCGCGTTCAACATCCACTCCCTGGCGGTGGGCCCCACCGAGCACCCGTCGCTGTCGCGGATCACCGTCGTCGTCGACGTCGAGGACTCGCCCCTGGAGCAGGTCGTCAAGCAGCTGAACAAGCTGGTGAACGTCCTCAAGGTGGTCGAGCTCGAGCCGGAGACGTCCGTCCAGCGCGAGGTGCTGCTGGTCAAGGTGCGCGCCGACACCGCGACCCGCGGCCAGGTGCTCGACGTCGTCAACGTCTTCCGCGCCGCCGTGGTCGACGTGGCCCCCGAGGCCATGACGATCGAGGCCATCGGCGCCCCGGAGAAGAACGCTGCGCTGCTCAAGGTGCTCGAGCCCTTCGGCATCCGCGAGATCGTCCAGTCGGGCGTCGTGGCCGTCGGCCGCGGCTCCCGCTCCATCGCCGACCGGGCGCTGCGCAGCGCCTGAGCGCCGCCCACCCAGACCTGAACACCGAAGAGAAGGAGAACGGCCACCGTGGCTGACATGTTCTACGACGACGACGCCGACCTGTCGATCATCCAGGGCCGCAAGGTCGCGGTCATCGGCTACGGCAGCCAGGGCCACGCGCACTCGCTGTCCCTGCGCGACTCCGGCGTCGAGGTGAAGGTCGGCCTGGCCGAGGGCTCCCGGAGCCGCGCCAAGGCCGAGGCCGAGGGCCTGACCGTGGTCTCGGCTGCTGAGGCCTCGGAGTGGGCCGACGTCATCATGCTGCTGGTGCCCGACCACGTGGCCCGCCACGTCTACGCCGAGTCCGTCGAGCCGCACCTCGAGGCCGGCAAGGCCCTGTTCTTCGGCCACGGCTTCAACATCCGCTTCGGCTACATCAAGCCCCCGGCCGACGTCGACGTCGCCATGGTCGCCCCCAAGGGCCCGGGCCACCTCGTGCGCCGCGAGTACGCCGAGGGTCGCGGCGTCCCGGTGATCGTGGCCGTCGAGCAGGACGCGTCCGGCTCCGCCTGGCCGCTCGCCCTGTCGTACGCCAAGGGCATCGGCGGCCTGCGCGCGGGTGGCATCAAGACCACCTTCACCGAGGAGACCGAGACCGACCTGTTCGGCGAGCAGGCCGTGCTGTGCGGCGGCGCGTCCGCGCTGGTGCAGGCCGGGTTCGAGACCCTCGTCGAGGCGGGCTACCAGCCCGAGGTCGCCTACTTCGAGTGCCTCCACGAGCTCAAGCTCATCGTCGACCTCATGTACGAGGGCGGCCTGGCCAAGCAGCGCTGGTCGGTCTCCGACACCGCCGAGTACGGCGACTACGTCTCCGGCCCGCGCGTGGTCGACGCCTCCGTGAAGGCCCGCATGAAGGACGTCCTCACCGACATCCAGAACGGCGCCTTCGCGAAGCGCTTCATCGAGGACCAGGACGCCGGCGCGCCCGAGTTCAAGAAGTTCCGCTCCGAGCAGCAGGGCTCGCAGCTGGAGAAGACCGGCGCCGAGCTGCGCAAGCTCATGAGCTGGGTCGAGACCAAGGACGACGACTACGTCGAGGGCTCTGCCGCCCGCTGACGCAGCGACGACCGACGGCCCCGCACCGGGACTGGTGCGGGGCCGTCGTGCGTTGCAGCACGGGTGAGCCGACGGTCCCGCGGCAGCGCGAAGAGCGAGCTGCCCACCAAGCCGTGCGCGGTGTGCGGTCGCACCATCACCTGGCGCAAGAAGTGGGAGCGGGACTGGGAGGGCGTCCGGTACTGCTCCGACGCCTGCCGCCGCCGCGCCCGCTCGACCGGTGCCAGCAGCGACGACGCTGCGCTGGAGCGCTCTCTCGAGGAGCTGCTGGACGCCCGCGCCGCGTCGTCGTCGGTCTGCCCCTCGGAGGCCGCACGCGCCGTCGCCGCGCAGCAGGGGCTGGCGGGCGAGGCGTGGCGCGACCTGATGGAGCCGGCACGGGCCGCCGCGCGGCGCCTGGTGGTCGCCGGGCGAGCGCAGATCACGCAGAAGGGCGCCGTCGTCGACCCCGACACGGCCAAGGGGCCCGTCCGGGTGCGCCGCCCCCGCTGAGGCGGCCAGGTCAGCGGCGGGTGGGCCGCCAGACGAGCACCGAGCAGGGCGCCGAGTGCTGGACCCGCATCGCCGTCGACCCGATCAGCACCGTGCGCGTCAGGCCCTTGCTGCCGGAGGCCAGGACGATGAGGTCGGCGCCCGCCTCCTCGGCGGCCCCGACGATCTCGGCGGCCGCCGAGCCGCTGCGCACCTGCGAGCGGACCCGGCCCGGCCACCCCTGGAAGGCCCCCGCCACGGCGGCGGCCGCCGACTCCGCCTCCTGGCGGTAGCTCGGCGCGGTGGGGTCCAGGCCCGGTGCGGGGCCGCCAGCGCCGATCTCGTCGCGGAAGGGGACGGCCGCCGTCGGGCTGAGCACCGCGACGACCAGCACCTCCTCGACCCGCGAGGGGTCGACGTAGTCGCACAGCGAGCGCGCGGCCTCCAGCGACTCCAGCGACCCGTCCGTCGCGACGACCACCTTGGTGCTCACGAGCTGCTCCTCCCGTCCCCGCGACCGCTGCTGCGGTCGTCGGTATCGTCCGTGCGGTCAGGGACACCGTCGGGCACGGAGCGGTCTCCCGCACGCTCGAGGCCCCCGGACAGCAGGGCCTCGCGGTCCGCTCCGCCTCGGCGCGCCCGCTGGACCGCGTAGAGCACGGCCCCGAGCGCCAGGAGCCCGGCCACCCAGAACAGCGAGGTCGGGTCGTCGACGACCGTGTAGAGCAGGATCGCGGCGTTCCCCGCGATCCCCACCAGCAGCAGCGGGGTGCTGGCCCGGAAGACACCGGGGTGCTCGTCCTTCCCGCGCTGCTTGAGCGCGCAGACGATGACCAGGGCGTAGACGACCACGAGGAAGACCACCGTGATGGTGGCCAGCCGCTCCACGACGTCCGGCCCGCCGAGGGCCGTGAAGAGCGAGCCCACGGCCATGAGGAGCACGACGACGGCCAGCGTGAACCCCAGGGCGACGACGGGGCTGCGGCGGGTCGGGTGCACCCGGGCGAAGACGCGGGGCACCACGTCGACCCGGCCCATCCCGTAGAGGATGCGAGCCCCGGCGGCGGTGGTGACGAGCGTGGTGTTGCTGATGGCGACCATGGCGATCAGCGAGAAGAGGATGAGCATGACGCCGACGGGCAGCGGCAGCAGCCCGGCGCGCACCACCTCGAGCAGCGCCGTCTCGGACCCGGCCAGCTGGTCGACCGGCACCACCAGAGCCGCCGACACCGCCACGAGCACGTAGATGACACCCGCGGTCACCATGCCGCCCACCAGCGCGCGGGGGAAGTTCCGCGACGGGTCGATCGTCTCCTCGGCGACGTTCGCCGCGTTCTCGAAGCCGGTCATGGCGAAGAACGCCAGCGTCACCCCGGCCACGACGGCGATGACGGGGCTGCCCTCGGCGGAGAAGTCGGTGAGCACGGAGAGGTCGGCGTCACCGCTGGCGAGGGCGATGACGCCGATGGCCGCGATGATGACGAGCCCGAGCACCTCGACGAAGGTCATCACCATGTTGATGACCACGGACTCGGTGATGCCGATGTAGTTGACCACCGCGACGGCCGCCACGAAGACCACCGAGACCAGCAGCGCCGGTGGCAGGTCCCACAGCGAGCCGAAGTACCGCGAGAAGCCGCTCGCCAGCGAGCCGATGGCCGCGAAGGACGCCGACAGCATGCAGACGGTGACGAAGAAGGTCAGCGTCGGGTTGCGGAAGGCCTTGCTGACGTAGAGCGAGGCCCCCGCGGCCTGGGGGTACTTGGTCACCAGCTCCGCGTAGGCGAGGCCCGTGATGGCGGCGACGGCGACGCCGGCGGCGAAGGCCACCCAGAACGCCCCGCCGACGGCCCCGGCCACCAGGCCGATCAGGACGTACACCCCAGAGCCGAGCACGTCTCCGAGGACGTAGAAGTACAGGAGGCGGCCGGTGATGGTCCGCTTCAGGCCGCCGTCAGCCTCCCCGGGTGCCGCCGTCGTCGCCATGCCGGCACAGCCTGCCCCCTCGGTGTGACGAGCGCGTGTCGGAACGGGGTCAGACGCCCCGCTCCACCGGGATCCGCCCGTGGCTGACGGCCGTGACGAGGTCGGCGTGGTCGGCCTCGGTCTGGTCGGCGTAGCGGCGGGCGAAGACGGCGAGCGCCTCGTCGGCCTTGTCGGAGGAGCCGAGGTACCCGGCGATCATCGACGCCCCGGACGTGCGGGCGTGGCCCTTGGCCAGCAGCTGCGCGCAGACCCCGGCGTAGTCGCGCAGCGCCCGGGCGCCGATGCCGTCGAGCACCACGGAGCCCTTCATGTTCCGGAACTGCCGCACGTAGTACTGCCGCTCGCCGACGGTGGTCCACCCCAGCAGCGGGTCCGACGTCGTCTGCAGCGCCTGCTGGTACTCGACCACGCGCTGGCCCTGGTGGGCGTGCCAGGCGTTGTCGCCGTGCACCCAGGGGGCCACCACCGAGCGGCGGGCCTGCTTCAGCTGGAGGAACACCACGTCGTCGGCGCTGGACCCCTCCAGCAGCGCCACGTAGGCGCGCAGCCCGACGCTGCCGACCCCCACGACCTTGTGGGCGATGTCGACCAGCGTGTACCCGCCGAGCACGCGCCCCCAGTGCGGGGCCAGGGTGCCCAGGTAGGCGTCGAGGGCCTCGGCGAGGAGGTCGGCGTCGTCGTCCTCCGGCCGGGTGATGAGCGGCGGCTCGACGACGATCCGGCGGCTGAACGACGGCGCACCGCCGGCGCCACCGGCGCCGGGCTCGGCGACCACCTCGGTGAAGCGGGGGAGCGCGCGGTCGGAGGTGCGGTGGCGGGCCCGCTTGGCGGCGCGCTCGACCTCGTGGCGCAGCTGGGGGTCCTTGGTGGCCCCCGCGAGCCGGTCCACCCCGAAGCTGGTCCAGCTGCGCTCCAGCAGCGGCTGCTCGGCCAGCTCGTGCAGGTGCTCGCGGTAGGCCCTGACGGCGGCGCGCACCGCCGCCTCGCAGGAGTGCTCGGACAGCCCCGCCTGGCGCCCGGCGACCCACGTGGACGCCACCAGGCGGCGCAGGTCCCACTCCCACGGGCCGGGGTGGGCCTCGTCGAAGTCGTTGAGGTCCATCACCAGGTCCCGGGACGG
>Ga0325403_1001246_pt1 | contig 20757 bp, 20 predicted proteins | sample PopdelMetagenome_19_FD_205665 | JGI IMG/M metagenome (GOLD analysis project Ga0325403, IMG submission 205665) | Populus deltoides microbial communities from Bellville, Georgia, United States - Xylem-PdKOR-R4 | ecosystem: Host-associated > Plants > Phyllosphere > Stem > Wood/Secondary xylem... | reverse complement strand
AAAATAATCATTATTACAATACTGTTCAATATCCCAAAAAAAAAGAGAGGAAGATTCTTTACTCGGGTTAAGTACTAGGGGATCATTTCGTAAAATACTTTAAGATTTTTTATATTAGATGGGAGTTCGAAAACTTTCTATGAACCTCGCGGTTTGCTTTATCCTTTCCCTTTTTTTTTTTTTTTTACAAACCGCCAATATATATTTTTTTAATTAGGAACTTTTCTTATACATGTATCAAATATAATATATTTGTTTATTTATTATAAATTTTAAGATAATTAAAAATTTATATGGTTATTAATTTTAAAATCGGTCTTAAAAGATTAGTTAAAATATACGTAAACTGAGACGAACACCCTATAATTAACAAAATATATATATACCAGGGACTACAATGCATCAGATTGGAAATTTGGAATCAAATTTTGCTCCAACCGATCCTGATCTAGAACATAGAATAATCATAAATATTATTTGATTCTGATTTTAATTAGGTTCGATGGGTCAAGTGAAGAAGAATTTCCATCTAGAGTATACTTGACCCGATTCTTTATTTCAATTAATTTCTCAAAGATGAAATATCTGAATCATAAAATTATTAAATATAGTATATATTTCAAACTTGAAAAATATTAAGGTGCTGATGTTTTGTTAATTATTCACTGTAACTAGTTTTAAAGGAAGAGATAAACATAAAAAAAAAAATCTATATTCCGCTAGAAATATCTCAATTTAAATGATTTTTCTCTAAGAATTGGATTTTTTATTTATTTAAAGTGAGTTTCACATAATAACTAATAAAATATCTCTAAAGTAACTTTATTGGCACCACAAAATTACATATACAGAATTACAGATAATTAAAATCCTCTGTAAACACAGAAGTAAGTTTCCACGTGTCATATTAAAAAATAAAATATTGCTAAAATCTAGTGGCTAATGTGTCTGAATTTTTGTTCTGGACAAGCGTTCCACGCTTGGTTTGAAAGGGATAAACATGTGGCGGGCAGCGACGACCAAAAATATATATCCCCTTATTGATTTCTGGAGTTTGGCAATCGCAACGTGTCCCATTCACCTACCGCCTTGCCAGCACTAAATTTCAAGCTGAAAAATGGTTCACACTAGGAGAAGTCGAAAGTGCAGCAAGCAGACAGTTTTGCACCCCCAATGCACTCCTTTTTCCGTCACATTTTCGCCTGTCAGAAAATCAGCCAGGGGCCTGGTTCGGTTCACACGGCAACCCTGAACCCTTATAAAAGCGGGTAGAAAACAACAAGATAAAAACAAAGAGGATAGGAAAAAGGAAGCCAGTGAAGATTTTCTGGCACGAGAAATTCACTTCCAATTAAAATTAAAAAACAATTTCCTGTCAATTTCAATTTTGGTAGGGAACCCAAATTCCATATCGAGAGTTTAATGACGGCTTGGCGGTCTAATGCCGCCTCATTAATTTGATATTACTCGTGTCACCCTTTAAAAATAATAATACAAAAATTGTAATCAATTGAAGGTAGTGTTATTGCTTAATTGTATTTTAAAGTAATTTTTATTTTAAAATATATTAAAATAATATTTTTTTATTTTTTAAAAATTATTTTTGAAATTAACGTATCAAAATGATCTAAAAATACAAAAAAATATTAATTTAAAAAAAAATTTCAAAATTTTTAAAAACACTCTTAAAACATAAAAATAAATAGGGCTTTAATATATCATTTTATTTTTTTTATTTCAAGAGTATAAAAATTATTTTAAATATATATTTGTTTCATATATATTTTTTTATTTTTTAAACTAGATATGTTTCTATTTTTACTATTTTCATTTCTTATGTTGTGTTCTTTGAATTTTAATAATTCACTTTTTTTTATTGTAGTGAGACATGACACTATTTTAAAATTTTATTTCTAATTAAAAAATAAAAAACTATTCATCAATAAAAAAAATTAGCAACTCAGCATGGATAATTAAACTAGTTCTTAACAAAATTTAGTTGGCAAGCCATCACGGCAATTTTTTTTTTTTTTTTTAATATGAGAAAAATGGATAAAGTAACCGAAAGGAAGCGACATTTACGTAAATAAAAACAAACCACATACCTCTCGATCCTCATTAATTTTCTCCCTGAACAGAGTGATTGTTGCAAGCACCCAGTGAACAGAGAGCCTGTACTATGTTAAACTCTCCCTCCGCAGACAACTATAAATTCCGAAACTTTTGACTCTTTTCTCACTCTCTCTCTCACTCATTTTTCTCCTTTACAAACGTATCAATTCACGACTCTCGCTTCTCTCTCTCTCTCTACATGTACATATACTGCAATTAGCGGCAGAGTTCATCGCGCTGGTTGCAATGGAGCTCTCAAGCAGGACGATGAAGCTTTTTCTGCTTTCGATTTTTCTATTACAGGCGAGGATTTTTTTTTTAAAATTTTTTTCCCCTTCTTCTTAAAAGTTTCCGTTTGAAGAAGATTCTGTTTTTTTTTTAAAAAACATTTTCTGAGTTCGATTTTTGTTTTATAAGGGTTTCATTTCTTATAATTTTCACATTACGTGTCCTCATAGTGTGTGTGAGGACTAACATTTCTGCCGAGTCTCCAGTTTCTAAGAAATTAAGGACTGAATTGCACTTTTTGACGAGTTTTGGTACTGAATTTGAAATTTATGAATATGCAGGTGTTTTATGCAGTATCTATAGTCAGCGCGGAGAGGTCTGATGCACGGTCGCTTAAGACACGAAATGCAGTATCAGGGTGAGATTTTTTTGTTTCCTTTTTTTTTTAAAAAAATTTTCTTGTAATTAAAACAAAATAGCTTGGATTTTCTCGAATTGATCATCTATTTATTTTTGATATGATTTGCAGGGAGAGACATTCAGAGGAATATTGTGCAATGTATGATATTTGTGGTGCACGTGAAGATGGAAAAGTCGTGAACTGTCCTTTTGGCTCCCCATCTGTGAAGGTATCTGGGTTTTTTTTTTTTTTTAAATTTTTAATTTTAAAAACTTGGATGCAGCATTTTGCTATAGTTCCTGAATATGCCAGTACGTGCTTCTTCTTCTTCTTCTTCTTCTATTTATTTATCAGCCAGATGACTTGCTTTCACAAAAGATTCAAAGCTTATGCCCTACAATTACTGGCAATGTTTGTTGTTCAGAAGCTCAGTTTGAAACTTTACGGTCACAAGTCCAGCAAGTAAGAAGACTTTCCGGCAACAAGATTGAGTACATGTGCACATGTTTGAGAAGCTTTTTAAGTGTTTTATTTATGTTTTGCAGGCAATTCCATTTCTGGTCGGCTGTCCTGCATGTTTGAGAAACTTTTTGAATTTGTTCTGTGAGCTTACCTGTTCCCCGCATCAGAGCATGTTTATTAACGTGACTTCTACGGATAAGGTTTGCAGTTCCTACTGTTTGGGTTGGATTTCTAAAGAGATTTTAGCGTTCTCGTATTATCATGAGCAAGAAAAATTCCAATGTGTTGAATCTGTTATGCGAATTAGCCAATAAATTGGTCTTGCATCTTAGTTCTATTGCTTATCGCATAATAAAATGTTGTGAATTTTAAAAAGGAAATGCGAAATTGCTATAGCCTATTCTTTGAGTATTGTGTTTTTGATTGAACTGATGGTTGTTGGAATTCTTCTTGGAGCTTGACACATCATTCTTTTTGCTGAAGAGAGTAATTTTATTTAAGGTGTCTTATTCTCTTTTCAGGTTAAAGGCAATTTGACCGTGAGTGGCATTGATTTTTATGTATATGATTCTTTTGGTGAAGGGTTGTATGAATCTTGCAAGGATGTAAAGTTTGGGACCATGAATAGCCGGGCTCTAAATTTTATTGGTGCTGGTGCTAAAAATTTCACAGGTGATTTTTTACTTTAAAGCTGTAGCTTAAGATTCTTCTCCCTCATCTCCCTCATCTCTCTAGTCTCTTCTCTCTGTTTCTCTATCTCCCACACATGATGAGGGCGTTGTCGTACGTACAAAGCGAACTCAATATTTCTACTGTACCCATGATCTTAAAGTGGATGATGATTTTGGGTTTGAAGACTTTGCTGGAAGTTAGGCTTGAAGTGGAGAAGTGGGGGTCTATCTCAGAATGAATTTCTATCCGAGGAAGAATTTCTTTTGGATGAGTGTTTTCACCATACCATGCACAATTGACAGGCAGCTCTGAAATTCTGTAGGATTATCTGTTCCTTGGAAGTTTCAGAGCTCTACTTCCTTGACTTATTGCTTCTGTTTTATGCATGATTTTCTATGTTTTTGTATGACTTATAGTGCTTATGCCATGAATTATTTTTGGCAGAGTGGTATGCATTTATTGGTAGACGAGCACCCCTTAATGTGCCGGGCTCACCATATGCTATGACATTCAAGCCTTCTGCTCCTGAGTCATCTGGAATGAAACCCATGCATGTTTCTACATATTCATGTGGTGATATTTCACTGGGTTGTTCTTGTGGTGATTGTCCTCAATCTCCTGTTTGTGCAAATACTGATCCTCCTCCACATCACGAGGGGGCTTCTTGTGCAGTGAGAATTGGATCTCTCAAGGTGAGGTATCATGCAGAAAATAACTTTTGAATTTAGCCTTTTCCACTGATTTACTTGTCTGGTTTGGATGCAGAGTAATTTGCTGATGATTACCATTTGACATTCCTCGATTTTGTCACGTAAAGTATTTTTATGTTTTGCTAATTCAGTTTCACTGTTCACTGTTCTATTTCTGCAGGCCAAATGCGTCGACTTTATTCTAACAATCCTCTATGTTATATTGGTTTCCATCTTTTTGGGATGGGGCTTGTTTCATCGAAAAAGAGAAAGGGACCAGAGTTCTAGAATGAATCCAGTGTTGAATATCAAGGACAGTGGTGAAGTTACTGGGAAGAAGGATGAGAACCTTCCCATGCAGGTGCCTCCGATTTCCTACCTATTCTTATCTAGTGGTTTTGTAGTTCTTTCTTTTTGACCTTAATCTGATCAGTGAAAATGTCTACTCAATTCATTGGCCAATGTTGCTGAATTCTTTGAACTACTTTTATAAGATGCTTGAAGATTCTCCTCAAACCGGAAGCAGGGTTCAGCTTTCAATTGTTCAAGGATACATGTCGAAGTTCTACAGGTCCACCAAGTTTGCCATTAACGCTATCAGAGTAACTGAATTATTTTTGACCTTTTTAGTTTGTTTATATTTCAGGTGTTATGGAACATGGGTTGCTAGAAACCCAATCCTTGTGTTGAGCTTGTCGTTGGCTGTAATTCTTTTACTTTGTCTAGGTCTCATCCGTTTCAAGGTGGAGACACGGCCTGAGAAGGTAGAATTGAACATACAAATCGCTTCTTTAATCTTCTCTGTTAAAATCCTAGAGAAAGGGGGTGTTTTTGTTTTTTTAACCATTCTACAGTTTTTACTACTGATATTTTTTCCCAACAAAGTCTTGATGCTAGAATTAACAAAATTGATGAATATTTCTGGAAAGAATTAGAGGACATCAACGAATCCATTGAAATGAATATGAGAAACTAATGTGCATGTGGAAGTGACCAATTGGGGGCAATATTCTGCTTTGGGAGAGTGGACATTATTTCCTGGAGAAGTCATAAAAAAATATCTATTATGCATTTAGTTGCTTAGTTGACCACGCTTCAAATTTTGGCAATTGGTCTTATAGAGTATTCATTATTATACTCTTATTAGTGCTAAATTTCTCCATATGTCATCAAACTGCTAATACTTGTACTGTTTCAGCTATGGGTAGGGCCTGGGAGTAAAGTTGCCGAAGAGAAAAGGTTTTTTGACACCCACCTAGCCCCTTTTTACAGAATTGAGCAGGTCCTGCAGTATTCTACTCACGATTTTTTATATTTTTTGCTCCCTGTCTTGTTTCCTTGTGCTCTTATTTTGGTCTTTACAAATATACTCTTTTAGATGCTGGTTCTAGAGATTGAAAACTAGTTTCCTGTTAGTTATCACCAGTAGAACAATTTCTCTCTCCTTTTCTTCTCTGTATCAAGCGAACCAACTTACATTAGCTATGCTTTTCCTTTTCATCACAAAAATTTGCCATGAAAGTGACTGCAAATAGATTGACAGCATCAATCATCACACCAATGCTGTATTTATCATTATAATATGCATGCATGTGTACTGTCATACCTGCATTATGTGATCGTTGCCCTTTTCTTTTTAATGTTTGAGCACAGAAAGACCACTATGCATTATTCTGACTGCTTTTTTGATACATGTTTTCTGATGATAAAAATTTACATGCGCAGCGTTTTGTTTGCTTGATTTGGAATAGTTTTGAATCTTCATAGCTGCAGGATTTTTAGTCCTCTTCTAATTCTGGAAAGAACTAACGGTGACATGTTTTCCAGCTAATTCTAGCGACTGTTCCAGAAGCTGGGGCACAGAAAAGACCAAGTATTGTGACAGAAAACAACATCAAATTACTTTTTGAAATACAAAAAAAGGTATTCATTTGTCTGGTGCCATTTCCCAGACTTTTTTGGGAACAGATTGTTGCATGCATCACCATGTATCAATCGAGTTTTCATTTGCTGTTCTATTATATTATTTTTTCCATTTTCTTATTGGAAAAGGGTGATCTGAAATGTCATAGATTGATAGCATTCAGCTCTGACAGGTTGATGGAATCCATGCAAATTATTCTGGAACAATGGTATCTCTGACTGATATTTGCTTGAAACCACTGGACAAAGATTGTGCCACTCAGAGTGTACTGCAGGTTTTTTTTCTTTTTTTGCTTGACGATCTTTATTTCGATGTATGTGCAACGAAATGCTTAAAACTATGTAAAATTCCACTCCAAGTTAGTGGCAACAATTTTAATAGGACTTTAGGAGTTCCTTATAAGGCTTTCCACTGTTCAGTTGCATGAGTTTGCAACAATGGAAGATGAATCTAGAGGTATTTATTTTGATTTTGATCAGTCACTAACTCTCTATCTCTCTCTCTCACCCCATCCCCCCCTTCCCATCAGTATTTCCAAATGGATCCTCAAAATCTCGATAATTATGGAGGAGTTGAGCACGTGAACTATTGTCTCCAGGTATATCTTCTCAGTCTCAGGTTTTAATAATTCTCAAAATCATATCTTCCTCTCCCACTCCCTATCTCAGCTCCAAGAATTCTCTCTGTCTGATTATTATGATGGTACCATGTTATTTCAGCATTATTCCTCTGCAGACACATGTCGGAGTGCCTTCAAAGCTCCCCTTGATCCAAGCACAGCCTTGGGAGGTTTCTCTGGGAACAATTATTCGGAGGTATTTTTTCTATCCTCATAAATAGCAAATACAATTGGATCATATGTCTATAATAATCCTCCAACCACTTCTCTGTGACAGGCATCTGCATTTATTGTAACTTATCCAGTAAACAATGTGATTGATAAAGAAGGGAATGAAACTGATAAGGCGGTTGCTTGGGAGAAGGCTTTTATTCAGTTAGTGAAGGTTTGTTTTCTGTCTCAGTCCAGTGATTGTGTATATGGTGTCTGGAACAGACATGTATCTCCATTTTCAGATAACATGTTTCCCGAAATGTTTTTCATGGTTGTTAAAATTTGTTGACATGAACAATATGAAGAGAAGGGAGAAATAAGAGAACACAGAAGTGGCTGCGCTGTTGGAGCAACAGACCATCCTCCTTAGTACCCAGATTCCATTTGTTAAAAGTAGAAATCCGAATTTTGCATTTAATTAAGCTAATGAATCAGGGCTAAGATGTAGGAATCCACTATCAAACATAAAAAGAAAACAAAAGGGCTGCATATATCAAAATGAGTGAAAGATATTAGATCTGATCCAAACTGTTTGTGCCTTTTTCTTCAAATTGGATCTGCTGCAAGCAGCAAGTGTTATCCTGAATACTTGACTGCTTAATAACATATATCTGCATCATCATTTCTATTGTTAATCAATGGAGGTTTACTGCTTCATTTTATCTAAATCATTTCATGTTTTTCATGGGACAGAATGAATTATTGCCAATGGTGCAATCTAAGAATCTCGCACTTTCTTTTTCTTCGGAAAGCTCCATTGAGGAGGAACTAAAAAGGGAAAGCACTGCTGATGTCATAACTATATTGGTGAGCTTTTTTCTTGTTGAAGAAAAAAAAGACATTTCCATTTTAAAGTTATGGAAAATGCACTGTTTAGGGCATTGATAAAGATCCAGGGTTTGGAGACAACAGGATGTCAATTCAAGCATGAGTGAGCCACTTCGTGTAATGTTTCAGGAGTGTGTTGGATGTCACTTATTTTGTTTAATTGTTGACGCTTCTTCCATTTCAGATTAGCTATCTTGTGATGTTTGCCTACATATCTCTTACTCTGGGTGACACTCCTCATTTATCTTCGTTTTACATTTCATCTAAGGTATGTCCTTTTACTGGCTTGAACTTTGCCCTCTCCCTGGGTAGAACCTCTATTCCATTCCAAACTACTTATTGTATTCCATGAATGCTAGGTTTTCCGCATGAAATGTTCATATTTTCTTTTAACTTTCTCCTTTCCCTCATTCAGTTTTTGTGATTGGTTGACTTACAGGTATTGCTTGGTCTTTCTGGAGTTTTGCTTGTCATGTTGTCTGTTCTTGGATCTGTTGGATTTTTTAGTGCCATTGGAGTGAAGTCTACACTAATCATCATGGAAGTCATTCCTTTTCTTGTATTAGCTGTAAGTTTCTTTCTTCTTATTTCAGACTTCATGTGGTATCTGTCATTTTGCCTACATTAATTGTCGAGGGCGAGTTTTTAATAGGTTGCTTCAATTCTGACTAGCTATTGTGCCCCTAGACTACATATATCTTTTGTTGAAATGGTTCATGGATAAAAAAGAAAGGACTAGTTGCCATTCCACCTGCTCAACTCAGCAGTTGACTTGGGCTAACTAGAGCTGGATAAAAAAGAAAGTGACACAAATGCTTGCAAAATGCAAAGGCATGATTTGTAATAACATGAAACTATAAAGTCATCTATCGATTGACTATTTGTGTCACTGTTGCATAAATTTATCTCTTGAGATTTAGCATAACTCTTTGGAGAATTCTTCAAATGTTTCATGCATATAACCTTTCTTGCATGCTGACCGACCATTATACTCGTCTTGAGGCTCTTAGTAAATATTATATTTATTTATTTCAAAAAACTTTTTTAATTTGAATGTTAGTATTAGATAAAATATTCTTCTATTTAATCTAGGTTAATTTCCAAAGCTAATTTTGACTAGTTTTTTCATAAAGTATTGCTATAGCTTATATAATTAACTCTGTCATATCAGGTTGGGGTGGATAACATGTGCATATTGGTGCATGCTGTCAAGAGGCAACCAATGGAGTTGCCGCTAGAAGGACGGATAAGCAATGCTCTTGTGGAAGTTGGACCATCCATCACACTTGCTAGTCTATCTGAGGTTTTAGCATTTGCAGTTGGAAGTTTCATTCCTATGCCAGCATGTCGTGTGTTCTCTATGTTTGCTGGTCAGATAATTTAATCCCTTTTGTTATACACAAGTTAATTTTTTTTTTAATTTTTAATTTCAACTCTTCTTTTCAAGACTGTAACACCATTTTATGCCATGCCTCTTTTGCAGCACTTGCTGTTCTTTTGGACTTTCTTCTGCAAGTTACTGCTTTTGTAGCTTTCATAGTTTTTGATTTTTTGCGAGCTGAGGATAAGAGAATTGATTGCATTCCATGTCGGAAAATTTCATCTTCATCTGCAGACTCTGATAAAGGTAGTGTTAGGAGGTTGTTTATAACTCATATTTGACTTGATGGATTACCTCATTTGCCACTTGGTTTTGTCAACTGCTTTATTTTGTTCCTTAATGTAAACTTGAGGTGGTCTCTTGTTGAAAAATGCAATGTGAATGTTTAGGAATTGGTGGGAGAAGACCTGGATTGCTGGCTCGCTATATGAAGGTGCTGATTTGTATTAATGAATTTTTCAGAGAAATTATATCTTTTCAAATGCTAATATGGTTATGCTATATGTTTGCAACTGCATCATATGCACCTGTGATTCTGATTTAGATTCATGGTACTCTTGTTTAAGATTCTTGAGAGTTTTATAACTGATGAGGTGCTTCTTTTCTTTATAGAAGAAAGAGTGTGTTTCTGCTGAGCATTATTCACTAATCAAATTGACATTCTTGTCATTATTAGGAGATCCACGCACCCATACTCAGTCTTTGGGGAGTTAAGATAGTAGTCATTGCCATCTTTGCTGCTTTCACATTGTCCAGCATAGTGAGATGCTCGATATCACTCTTACATATTCATACTTCTGTAGGTGCCTGTTACATGTCGTACTCTAACTTGTCATATATATGGATCATATAGGCATTATCCACTCGAGTTCAACCTGGTTTAGAACAAAAAATTGTACTTCCACGGGACTCGTATCTTCAGGTTCAATTTCTTGATACTGGTTTACAACTTGCTATGTATATATGGATATGGTGTTCTATTGGCTGGGGAGTTTATCATGCAAGCTTTTTTTCCTGCAGGGCTATTTTAATAATGTCTCAGAGTATCTCAGAATTGGTCCACCACTATATTTTGTAGTTAAGAACTACAACTATAGGTAATTGCAGTGCTTCTTTTTTGCATATTCCTTTCATTGCTTAGATCTTCAACTGATGCTACTGCACTCCACAGCTCAGAATCAAGTCAGACAAATCAGCTGTGCTCCATCAGCCAATGTGATTCAAACTCTCTTTTAAATGAGGCAAATCTTTCTAATCTAATGAACATCACTCTGTTATTTACTCCTTATGGGCATTAATTATTGGAATAGTTGTTTTTCCTTTGACAAGAATCTTATGTCGCCTTGCTTCTGCAGATTGCAAGAGCATCCTTAACACCAGAATCTAGCTATATAGCTATGCCAGCTGCTTCATGGCTTGATGATTTTCTTGTATGGATATCTCCAGAAGCTTTCGGCTGCTGTAGGAAGTTCACAAATGGGACTTATTGCCCCCCTGATGATCAGGTCGTTTTCTAATCTTTAATAAAAGCTGGCGTTTATTCTGGCATGGGATTTTGTGCACATTTGGCCCTACTATTATGGTCACATGGCTGCTCCTGCCTATGCAGTTCATACGATCATTGTGTAATATTCTCCTTATGCGATGGCTTAAAATTAAAGTGAAAGTCTAGTAAATGGTAGATCAAATTAAAACTGTGGACTTAATTAAACTGGCCCTACTATTATGGTCACATGGCTGCCCCTGCCTGCAGTTCATACGATCATTGTGTTATATTCTCCTTATGCAATGGCTTAAAATTAAAGTGAAAGTCTAGTAAATGGTAGATCAAATTAAAACTGTGGACTTAATTAAACTGGTAATGACACCCCCAGAGTTCAAAATGAGACCAATTGCCAGCTCCTGTTGGTGATTATAGCAACTGATTACCAGCCTGAGCATCCATGGTAATTATGGGGATATTGTGATGATAACCTACCTTTTCATTTTCTGCTCTTATTTCTATTGCTTCCCATTGGTGTCATTATTTATTCTCATTAATAATGCTGAAGCTGACTTCCTTTTCCCTGTTTTGCCCAGTCTCCTTGTTGTTCATCTGATACAGGTTCATGTGGTCTTGGTGGGCTATGCAAAGATTGTACTACTGTAATCCTCATTCTTTTCTTCTTGAAATTTTATGAAACAATTTGCTGCCTATTTTCCTTTGAAATGTTTTGTGCTTGACTGTCATTTATATCAAGGCAGTAGCATCTATCATTTCTTATTTGTAGCTGGATCAATTACTAACATTTGGAATTTTTCAGTGCTTCCGTCACTCGGATTTGAATAGTGATCGTCCATCTACATCTCAGTTCAAGGAGAAACTCCCATGGTTCCTCAATGCTTTGCCCTCTGCTGACTGTGCCAAAGGTGGCCATGGTGCTTACACTAGCAGTATAGATCTACAAGGTTTGCTGAGTTGGACATTTGTTCTTTCAATCCAGTTTGATAAATCTTAGGGAAAGTCACGCTCACATATGCATGCTTTAAAATAGTTTGTCTGCATGCCATATGGTGGCTTGTTTTTTGAATGCTAATAAACTCCTCAACCCCCCTCTCCTTTTCAGGCTATGAGAATGGTGTTATTCAAGCATCATCCTTCCGCACGTATCATACACCTCTTAACAAGCAGGTAGGTAGTATTTTCTAATGTTAAAATTTGCTCAATGTGATATGTTTCTTGTTTCTGTATGAAAACATTAACATCTATTTTAGATTGACTATGTCAATTCAATGAGGGCTGCTCGAGAGTTCAGTTCAAGGGCTTCTGATTCTTTAAAGGTAAAAAATCAGTTATAGTGATTACTGCATGGTCAGACTGATGTTATCTTTTTTAAATAAATTATCATGGTCAGATTTTCTAGTCTTGTCTTACCCCTATGCCAGGAAGCCAACTCTTGTTGCTACTTCAGTATGATACTAGCCCTGCTCATCAAAGGACTGATTCTTTATGAATTTATTTACGACCTCCTACCTTAACATTAAAGAAGAATAGTTTTACCTGTTCATCCCATGTTCACTGTTGTTTGCAGACGGCACGGCCCATAGTTGGCTGTACGCTAGAAAGGCTGTCTCTTAAATGTCGTTTGTTATCCTGTGCAGATGGAGATCTTCCCATACTCTGTATTTTATATGTTTTTTGAACAATACCTTGATATATGGAGGACTGCATTGATCAACCTCGCCATAGCAATTGGTCAGTAACCCTTAGAAATTCAGAACTTGAACTGACATCTTATTTTCTGTGGAGTTCATGGATTATGTGCTTGGGTTTTTTTCATCTCATTGTCTTGTGTTCTTGATGATAAAGCTGTCTTTTTTTTTGTTTTCAAGAATTGCTTCTTTTTTTCACTGAGAAGCTAAGAAGCCAAGCTTTTATTAACATGTTCTTCAATACTTGTAAATTCAGGCCTTTCAAAACTGAAGATATTGTTTTGTCGATTTGTACTGCTTGTGTCTATATCATTAATCATTTAATGATATCTCACTGTGGTCTGAGTAAAAAATTTACCAATGCAAATTTGCACTGTCAACCTTTATTGTTAATTGTTCTCCAAATGAACTTTTTCGTTTAACATAACTGGTCATTTTCCCTTCCATAAAACCTTTACTGGTTGGTTTTATTTGGTGATGTACCAGGAGCGGTATTTGTTGTTTGCTTGGTCATCACTTGCAGGTAGGTGTTCTATTTGCCAATATTCTCCTTTTCCTTCACCAAAAAATACTGGCTTCAGTGTTCGGTTCTTTCCAAATGAACTGAACTGCTGTATTGGAGAATGACTTCATGATTGCTTTGTTTCTTAACTTTCTTTGAAATGTAGTTTATGGAGTTCTGCTATCATTTTGCTGGTGTTGGCAATGATAGTCGTGGATCTCATGGTAACTCTGCTTCCTTTATCAATATCTATGTATTTTTCATTTTATTTGTAACAAATAACCTGTTCTGCCCATACTATAATCCCTCTGCTTACAAGATTAAACTCCACAGGGCGTGATGGCAATTCTGAACATTCAACTGAATGCAGTCTCTGTTGTCAACCTTGTCATGTCAGTGGGCATTGGTGTTGAGTTCTGTGTACATTTAACACATGCTTTCTCGGTTAGCATCACATCATTCTCCATTTTCTTTATATATCTTCTCTACTTTCTTCTGATAAGTCACTGCCAATTCTGTTCCTCCAATGGAACTTCAAGTTCATTCACTTTATATTATAATGCATCTCAATATTTTTCTGGATTCAGATACTTTGATTTAATTTACTAATAGTTGATTACTAATGCAACTAGAGAAATGGTTTTCCTTCTGAATCTGGGAACTTTAATCTTTCAGCTCTAAGGTTATTATTGGTGCAATACTATACCTTTTCCTTTGGCTGCATGTTCTTATTCTTTTCTTAAACAGGTGAGTAGTGGCGACAGAGACCAAAGAGTCAGGGATGCTCTGGGTACAATGGGAGCTTCTGTCTTCAGGTTCCTTCTTTTTTTCTGTGGCTCATGTCATGAACTAGATTGCTGAGACCTCTGGGCAACTCACTGTCGATACAAATTATAGGATATTTTGATTGACACCCCCTTTATATTAGACTCTGTTCATCTTAGCTATTAATTATCACATGCAAGCCACTTGTTTTCCTAAAAAATCACCTAAGAATCATCAAAAAGTAAAAAAAAGAAAAGAAAACAGGACTTGACTTTTGATCAATTTTATCATATTGTAAATGATATTACGGTTTAATATTGGCGTGGTTGATTTTTTTTTTTTATCAATTTTTGATGATCTTTTGATTTTATAAGAAAACATGTGTAATTTTAAATAAGTTTGATGCTGTCACCCTTTTTCCATGAGATACACCATGAAAGAACTAAATTAAAAATAGAAAGGCAAGAAAGGGAAATATAAAAACACATGTCTTTTGCACCCCTTCAATGCATACATCACTGCAGATGTGATTTTGAGCTCAAAGCACGTACCTTTATTTCCATGTGGAATTCTGTATTAATTGCAATTATCTTGTTGAAAAATTGTCTGTAATGTAATTTTGCAGTGGCATCACATTAACAAAACTAGTTGGCGTGATTGTTCTTTGCTTCTCAAGAACAGAAGTTTTTGTGGTTAGTGTTTCTCCACTCGAATACCCATCAAATGAGGCAATATTTTTTTCAGTTTATTTACCATCGTCCTCTCGTGTTCTGCAGGTTTATTACTTCCAAATGTACCTTGCACTGGTCCTCCTTGGTTTCTTACATGGGTTGGTGTTCTTACCGGTAAGTTTATCGAGCTTTCCAAAATCTCTCCTTCCACTTAAACGTTACCATTTAGCTTCTATTCTGGATCAATCATGAAATTGATGCTGGTGGTAAATGTCAGTGGCAAGAAGAATGTAGCAAACACATCATCATATCTTGGATTTAGTGGTTTAGTAGCAATCTCCATATTTAGAGGGAAAACAAATACATCAATCAGTAAAATGTTGTCTCAACTCTTAGGAACCAAACTTCAGGGGAAGCTGAGGTTTTTTATTTTGCCTTCAATATAGATCAATTTGTAAAATTTCATCTCCTTTTCTCACCGAATCATATTGAAAACATTGTGCGGATCAACTGTTTGCAGGTTGTGTTGAGCATGTTTGGCCCACCTTCAAGGTGTAAACTTGTCGAGAAACAAGAAGACCGGCCATCGGTTTCCTTGCGGCCTTGAGAAGCAGTATTGCTGTATCATAGTTCTTTTTGGCAGGCTAATCAATATTTTCTTTTTTCTTTTCTTCGAGATACTAAGTTAAGTACAGAATTAGTGAAGCAAAAATGCTCAAATGGCAATCCTGAAATATGTAAAGTACGGTGTGTTTTTCCAAAAGGAAAAAAATCATTCAGCTGCAAGGTTGCCAGATTTGCCTGTTTTCTTTTCCAGCACACTTCGGCTGTTGATTCCAATGGCTTGTACTTCATTTGGGCTAATGCCTTCTTGGCCTTGGAATAAAAACCAGATTTCTGGGTTAAAAGTAGGTAAAAAAGGGAGAGAAATCCACAAGAAATATTTTTCATAATATACCTTGGATTGCAACAAGACTTGGGTTACGGATAGGAGAATTACCCAAGACTGGATCAATCTGAATCAAAGAAGAAAAAAAATATTTTTTTCTTCTTTGATTCAGATTGATCCAGTCTTGGGTCAACCATGCCCAAGCCAATCCGGATTTTAAAATAATCAAAGTCAGTCTAGGTTTTAAAACAATAATTATGATAAGAACACACCCCGGAGATTTAGTTCTGGTGAGGAAGAAGAATAGTACATTTCTGACGAGGAACAGGGGACATCTGATATACTGAAGAGAATATCTGAAAACATACGCAAGTTCATCAACTTCTCTTACAAAGGCTCCCAACCAGGTCATGCATGAAACTCCCAACCCTAGCAAAAACACAGGCTTCCTCTAATTTCATTGCATGAAGAACTTCGTATTCCTGTTTGTGGAATCGTTCTGATCTATCATGCTCAAATCTCATGTCTATCAGAAAGAATTTAACATCGAATGGCAATGCCATGGACTACATGGAGGATTGAAAAGATCAAGACAGCCCACTGCTGTGTGAAGACCTCCCTAAAGGACGAGGAGAAACTTCGAGCAAGAGTTTAATTGTCTGGTTATCAGATGAACCGCATATAGCAATACACTCCTCCAAATCATCATCACATGTCAATAAGACCCACTCAGAATCATCATCCAAGTACTTCAGATCAAATCTATGTATGTCATCTATGTTAAACCGTCTGACGATCTCTTGCAATAGATCTTTGAATCCCCATTTGTTTGACATGCGGAGCCGAATTATCTCATTTCCATACGTGACTTTCAATCTGTGAGCATCCGTTTCTTGAGATAACCGGCTGCTATCTCTAGATAAGGGCGGAATGCTCCCCAGTTCCGCAAGAGTTTTATGACTCTGGGATCTTGGCATTCTCTCATGTTCTCCTGGACTTGATGCATGGAGCTCCACATTGCTTCGGACCATCTTCAAAACTCCATTGCCTGAGTTTTCTCCAGACACAGGATCTTCACTAGCAGCAATTGCCCCACTGGAACAGCTATGGCTTGAACTGGAACTCAGACTACATGAGGGTGAAGGTGATTTTGGTGCGGTAACTTGGGAGCTGAAAGTACCACCTTCAGGCTGCATGCCTGATGGTTTCGGATGACTGCTTGACTTTAAAGTTGATAGTGGACTAGTTCTGGACAAAGTTGGCGAGGCAAGCTCAGGGAATTTTTTATAAAAGGAATCAATCTGAACAGTGCCAGAGGCACCTTCAACTGAGTCGATAACACGTTGGAGTTTCTTTAAGGAGCGACCAACCTTCTTGATTTTTCGAGAAGGCCAGCGGTTAATTCCATGTTGCCTGCATATTCTTTTCAACGTAGTGGGGCAAACTGAAATTTGTGGAAAAAGCAGATAAGATGTCAAAACAAAGACAAATTCAACTCTGCAAAGCTAGAGGGTATTAACAAATGTGTCATCAGTACTGTATGGGGGAGGGAATTTGTTCCAGAGTATTGTCATACATGCAACAATGCAAATGAAGGGCGGACAAATGCAAATTACTTGGTGGCACACCAGTCAGATAAAATGTGAAAACTAAGAGACATTTACTGTAAATAAGAAAATAAAATATTCTATAATGGAATAAAGCTTACCACCAATACTCTTCGCAGCATCCTTTAAGCTGCCAGCAAAATATTGCCGAAGAACTTCCAAGGTGATTGTTTTTTCTGCTTTGGCACGTCTTTTTTCTCCTGTTTTAGATGTGCCAGCACTTGAAAAGCTACCTTCAGCAGAAGTAGAATCTCTGCCACATTTAATACTCTCTCTAAGGCTATAATCTTCTTGATTTTCCCTGTTCTCATTGGATTTTTCACGCAACATTACCTTTTGTTTGTCTTTTTGAGATAAAGAGATGTTACTTCCACTTGGTTGGACCTCTGAGAGACAGGCAGTCCAGGGTGAATTATCTCTACTATGCCTTTCTGAACAAGACTGTTTAACTGTTGACGTCTCTTCTCCACTAGATCTACCATCCGAAGGTACTAACACTTCACTAAATGGCAAATCAGTTTCCTCCACTAGTTCTTTGTCTGTTACTACCCGTAAGGTCTGGCTAACATGCTGTATAATGGCAGACAGTGAATTAAGCATCTTCTTCTGCTCTTGAGGATCCCTGCAATTGACAGGCAGGAAGAACTCCAGGACAAAGTCTGTTGTACCAATGTAAATGCTTCGCAAGCGAATTGCAACAGCAGCACACAGTCCAAACATCCTTGCATGGTGAGAAAGAGGATACTCAGTCTTGCCATATGAAGTTACGTCACCTGAGAAGCAGGGTTGGTTAGTCATAAAGGCTTGCCCAACAACTCCTTGACCCTTTAGCAAGTGATGCTCTGAGCACGCCTCTTGAAAACCCTGGATAGCAGAATCAGCTACACAGCAAGCATCATCCACAGTAGAAACACATCGATAGTAATTCTCGTTGGAATGCCGGCATCCTCCCTTGCCTTGTTGGGTACATGGGACCCAAGTTTGAGCTAAGGGCAATCTGTGTGTCTCACACGCAGCTCTCAGAAGCTTTTGAATCTCAGGTAATGCAGCTTGGTAGGACATATTACATGCCTGGTGAAAGGAAAAAATCCCACTGTGACCTAAAAAATACATAGAGAACTTAAAAGAGTAACAATTTTCTTCTGCTATCTTTCTTGTTTTACCTGTAAGTTCTGTATGCTTGGAACTTCAGAACTCCTAAGATCAACAGTCTGCAAGTTGAAAACGCTTATTACAAACACAAGTTTGAGTGCACTGCTAACATACTTCTGAATTTGGACATTGCACATAACAAAAGGTTCTATCTGAGGTGAACATGTGAGCAATTCTTGTTTACGAATAGAAAACAAGAAGCCATAGTTAAACAACAAAAATAAGTAACCTCAAAAATGAAATCAATTGACAACAAAGCACTACCAAGTAAAATATACAGAAAAATAGAAATATGCTTATTGATCTTGCTAAGTTACTAAAATCAAGCTCCCACTTCAAGGTTTAAAGGCCAAAACTATAGGCAATCGATGGTCCAAAAAGGGCTCTTATTTGGGACCTAGTACCTAAATCTTAGCTTGTAAAACTTTATGGCCCAGTGATTAGAATTTGAAAGGGTTCCAATCACACCTAGAATGGGAGGCTCAGGTGAGGGAGCGGGATACTCTCCTTGTTTAGCCTAGTAACCGTGTCAAAAAACAAAAGGTAAAAAAAATTTAAGCATCCTGAAGGGCACCACCTTCACAGTTTCTGGCAGAGCAAAATAAAGAGTCAAGACCAAAAGGAAGCTGTATGTCACACCCCTCTCCTAATTACTATGATAATGCATCTTAGTTAAGTGTCTTTGATTATATTCACTTTAGAATCTTAGTTTAGTTAGCAAAGTAAACCAAGCTTTTTAGTTACTTTTTATTGCTATCTTGTCAATCAATTTACCAATCAAACATGCATTTATAAGTTTACGCAACCTGCTGTCCAACACACACTTACATGACATCTTTTCATTCACATATATTCTATATCTTTGTACATAGATGTTCTATTTAGCAATTACACATTAAAAGTGTCGATACATGATATGTTACATATGAATTTATATGTGTAAAGCCTCATGCACAAAAACTAACCTATGAAAGATACAATAGCACTGCTTAAGTTACACTTCAAGCTAGGATTCCAATGACACTTCGGTTGGTAACCTATCACCCAAGCCCTCTTTTATTCTCACTTTGATTTTCTGAAAATAGTTTATCAATTATTGATGAGATAAACCGGTGAATGATTAAAGAAATAAGCATGGAAAACTTCACAAGTTTTCAACATTTAGGCCCAACATCATATTGACATAATATTTGCACAAGTTAACATGTATGACAATTCAATGTCCATATCTTATATATGTTAGCATAGACAGTAGTTGTTATTGATAGAAATACAGCTGAAATAGGAGTGTAATTATAGGATAAAGTATCTTCCCATAATTTAGGCCTAAATTATAGGAATGTGATGTAAATCAGGATTCCTTCCTATTTAAGAAACGGGACTCTCACGTAAAGAATTATTCAGTCAATCTGACATGGTATCAGAGCTATACCTTTGAATTTGTATTCCAAAATCAGGTTCTTTCTTGTTGTTCTCGGTTTCTGGATTAGTCCTAGATACATAGGACTCTCGGTCTCCTGGCTCTTTGCAATCAGTCCTAGATACAAAGGACTCTCAGTTTCTTGGTTCTTTTGGTCTGGTTCTCGGTTGTCAGCTGAGGTTTGTATTCTCCTTGTTCTGTGATTTTTTTGTGTATCACTACAAAGATGTCAAACAATTCTGATCTGTTTGGTGTCCGATTTACTGGGAAGAATTATTCTGCTTGGGAATTTCAATTTCAAGTATTTGTCATAGGAAAAGAATTATGGGGTCATGTGGATGGGAGTGATCCAGCCCCTACTGATGCTACAAAACTGTCTTTATGGAAGGTCAAGGACGCTCGGGTAATGTCCTGGATACTAGGGTCAGTTGACCCCCTCATTATTCTTAATCTGAGGCCATACAAAACAGCAAGAACCATGTGGGAATATCTAAAGAAGGTTTACTATTAAGATAATAATGCTAGACGTTTTCAATTAGAAAACGACATCTCTAATTATTCTCAAAGCAATCTTTCTATTCAGGAGTATTATTCTGGTTTTCAGAACCTATGGGCAAAATATACTGATATCATTTATGCCCAGATTCCAGCAGAATCCCTCTCGGTTATTCAGAAGGTGCATGATCAGAGCAAGCGTGATCAATTTCTCATGAAATTGAGATCTGAATTTGAGATTACTCGCTCGAATTTGATGAACCGAGCTCCCTTGCCTTCCTTGGATGTTTGTTTTGGGGAATTACTGCGGGAAGAACAGCGAATTCTTACACATAGTACTCTAAAGCAGGACAACCCAGCTGCAGTTGTTTTTGCTGCCCGGGGAAGAGGTAGAGGCCGGAATATGGGTAATGTTCAGTGTTATAGCTGCAAGGAATATGGCCACATTGCTAACAATTGTAGAAAGAAGTTCTGCAATTATTGCAAACAGCAAGGGCATATTATCAAGGAGTGTCCCACTCGTCCTCAAAACCGGA
>Ga0325403_1001244_pt1 | contig 20767 bp, 16 predicted proteins | sample PopdelMetagenome_19_FD_205665 | JGI IMG/M metagenome (GOLD analysis project Ga0325403, IMG submission 205665) | Populus deltoides microbial communities from Bellville, Georgia, United States - Xylem-PdKOR-R4 | ecosystem: Host-associated > Plants > Phyllosphere > Stem > Wood/Secondary xylem... | reverse complement strand
TAAACCTAAGAAGATTTAATAGAAAAACTCAAATTCGTTTCGAATTAATTACACTTCACTTTTTGTTCAAGAATTATCTATGCCTCCACCGAATAATAATAATAATAATTCAGGAGAGATGAGCACCTTTTAACCAGATTTCTTCTCAGTGTACTTCCTTAAATTAGCAAGCACTCGAAGGGTAAACACTGACTCAAAACCACTACCACGAACCAGTGGAGCCCGACCTCCGTAGTGGATCAGCAATGGCAACCCCTCAATAGAGGGGCGTGACATGTGCATCATCGTCTTTATCTGAAAACCATTAGCTGAACCAATTGCATCATGGAGACATGGAACTTTACATCGAGTTCTGTAAAAGGGTTTCCACATGTTTTAGATAATGTGAGTGCCTAATACAATCATAATGCTGCTCTAATTATCTTAACAGTGGATGTTTCCAAGTCATACCTTGAATCATTGGCTAAACACAACACCTAAAGAAAGCAACCACTTTCCAAGCAAGAAAAGCAAAGGGGGTGTAAACGGGCTAGTGGATCACAGATGAAAGCTTATCTTCTTTCTAACATGGCACAGGACTGTTGGATAATTCTGCTTTATAAAGCTTAGCAACTTCTAAAGTTAGCTTGCAGGTCACATGGATGATAACGAGCCAAGGGCTCAAAAGTGTGAGATTTTCATGAAGCTTTCAGCTTCATCCTCTGATTATCACCATCATATGGGGACCATCCTCAATGATTTTCCAATTTCTATCAAGGGCACCACACCAACACCGTAATAGTGAGTCGTCAACTAATTTGACCAGTCCTTGCCTATTTGTGATGATTGGTGAAACATTTACAGAAACTAAAAGCACAAAAGGTGTTGAATAAACCTGCATCCTAGGTTTCGAAACCTTCATTTCTTTTCCGTTTGAAATCTAGTTTAAACAGCTGCTACCTTTGTCCAAGCAAGCTTAACAACATTACACGACCACAATTCTAAAACACTTGATATGGCACAATGCCAGAATAGAAACTTTCAAGCAGAAGCCATAAAGAAGTGCCAACTCTTATTGAAAAGTTAAGGCTTCCATTGCAACTAATATCACCTCACAAACAAACCACTCACTTAGCATCAACATTTACTTTCAAAGATGCCTCGGCGGTTAAGATTTGAGGTTTTTACATGAAGGTCCAAGGTTAAAAACGGATGGAGATTTAGGAACAGGAGAAGGTTACCCCATTGTGTAACCTAAAAATTGAGCCGCACTTTGGGCCGCGGGGAAAAAAAAAACAGAAGTTGTTCCTCCGATCCCCAGGGTATAGCATGAAAGAGTAATTACAACAAAGTAAGATATCTAAGCATGCTCTTAAATCTCCAAACATAAATTTATTGATTCAGAAGACAAAACCAGACATATGGAAGCCTTTTGCATATTCCAATACATGAGTTTTTGTAAACGATAATAATGATACAAAGTGTTACTTGCAAAACAAAAAAATAATTATGCCACCCGCTTGAACTTGAATGAAGAACAGAAGAAGCATTATTGGATTGTATGATATACCTTGGCTGCCTTTAAAAATGTGGACGAAAATCAACGTTGAAGAATAGTTAATAACATTTAGGACAGTCCCAATTGGCGCCTCTTCTAATTTACATCATCTCCTTATCACCTTGAGTACATCTCCAACCAGATGCAATGATCCAGTGACAAGAACCTGTTAATGCACCAATACAAGCATATGGCATCCTGGTTAGCACTACTGTCAATATTGACAATCAACGCACTTGCAACAATATTTATCTCTTTCAGAGATGGGTTGCATGAGATAAGGCAGGCATAACTGATTTTTTTTAAAAGCCATTCATGACACAAGTGAAGACACCCGCATCCCACTTGTTTCCTGAATTTTTTTATTTTTTAATAAAAACACTAAGGAAAAGGGTAGAAGAAATTCACTCGGTTCTAGAGCATGTTCTGGTGATCCAAACAATAGTTCACAAAATCTTTCTTTTTTTTTCAAATTGGTGAAAAGGAAGGAATTTTGAAAGGAAACTTTGGGAACCTGTCATTTGTATCTGGCCTTGGCCCTGTCCTTAAAGAACAAAAATTGTAACTCAATTCCAATATCCAAGTGGTAACAGTATTTTCACCATGCACATTTTTAGGTAACGAAATGCAACCATCTAAGAAAGAATTCTTACCTGAAGTCGTAGGGAAGGATTCTCTCTAACACAATCCCTCAACCATTTTATTGTCAATGGCAATGAAGGAATTACAGCGCTGCAAGCCAAATAACCATTTGAAGGACTGCAATTAGAAGCATCCTCGTAAAGAAATTCATGATGTGGTGAGGTCTCTGCACCATCCATCTTGGTACTCTTTTCAAGTAAATCTGTATCTGCAGGCAAATGAAAAAGAAAAAGAAAAAAACTTAAGGTTCTGCCTATTACAAAATGCAATGATCCTAAGCAGGAAGAACATGCAAAACTATATTCAGGGACACTGAGTCAGGTAGACATAGTCTGCAAGCACATAGGCTTTCCATTGGACCTATTAGCGAAGGAGACTATGGCCCTGGTTTCACTTGCAATGATGCTTGATTGGTTAAACAGCAAAAGTGGGTAAATTTATATTACGGTTAAAAAGAATAATGATACATCAAATCCAGGGCCACTATACTGTGAGAGTTCATGCTGCTGCTATGAATGTAGCTCCCTCAGTTCACTCCTCACATATGCTTTTTCTTTCTTGATTTTCCTTCTATATTCCTATAATACAGAGGGAAAAGAAAAGGAGAAAATGCAGTAGCCAGTTTAAGCTGCACTCTTTGCATGGTGTGGCTTGTTTGCTATTTTATGGAAAACCAACCCCTTCGGTCATCATTTTCTGGCATTTATTGATGGAAGAGGAAGTCAAATATGCAAAACAACAACAACAACAACAACAACAATAATAATAATAATAATAATAATAATAAAAGATATAAGCATTCAGAAAGCCAAATAAAAGTACCCATCCCGTGGACAATCCTCTCCCAGAGTCTCTGCAGGCTGAATTGCCATGACAAGTCCTTGCTAGAGATATCTGAAGGAATGACTGAAGTACCAGAAGTAACCTTGTTATATGTTGAGATACTTGGAACAAAAATGGCCTTTGAGAAGAAAGTACCTGACAAAGACACAAATCATCTTGAATACATCAGTGCTCTTGAGTGTTTACAAATATGCAGATAATTAATGTTCAGAAGTAAGATGAAAAATAAAGATGGAGCATTTTGTTTGTAGGCACAATTCCTCAGAAAAGAAAACCTGATTCCATTAGATGTGTTTGGACAACAATTGAAAGAAGGGCCTTTTCTTATAACTAAAGAAGCATGTTGAATCTCAATTGTTTGTTTAGAGAATTGATATATAACTGAAATTGGCATCATAAATCAGCTGAAGTTTTTTTGAATTGTCATTCTCAAGCACAAACCGTGTAAATTACCAGACTTTTGGTACTTCAGGGGAAACCCACCCAATCTCTTGTGCATTTTTCAATTAATTCTATTTTTTTTTAAAAAAAAACAAGAGATGATTCTTTTTGCTAGAAATAAGTATATGAGAGAGCATTGATTTTCATGACTTGCCATGTAATAGGTGTTATGGCTTAACCACCACAACAAAACAATGCAGCCACAGACAGCAAGCAAATAAAAAACAGGAATCAATTTAAGAAGCATAAAAAGAAAGTCCAGCATAATTTGAGATGGGCGAGTTTAGGGAGACAATACATAACACAATACCAACAGAGAAACCTGATAAAACAGTACACCTGTTCCTAATGGTTGTCATAAGCCAAGATTGTGTTAAACTAAGATGAAAATGGACAAAGCCTTACTCATTCTTTTAGCAAAGTCACACGCATGCAAGTAAAGACACGCGTGTGTGGAGAGAGATTGACGAGTTTAGGCAAAAGTCCAATATAATTAGCTCTTGATTGAAAAGATAAAAAGATTACAGCAGCAATACCTGAAGAAGCACATGTACTCACAAGCCGTGGAAGCAAAATCTGAGGATCTCTGACCTCCATGCAATTAAATAAAAGAATCTACATGAAGGTAAGAGTATTGTAAGTGAGAAGCTAATAAATGAAACCAGAATGAACAGTCTAAACAACTTATCAGTAAGCAAAATAAATGAACAATGGTGGAATTAAATAAGCAGCCAGAAAACAGCTGAGAACAACAAGCTCCCAAACTAATCCAGCTGGTTATCATAAATATTACCTTCTTTGATATTTTATTGAATTCTTGAATGTTGCATTTCTCATGCTGCACGTGACCATTTTTCCGCACTACATTTATATTTTCAATGTTGTGTGAAGAAGACAAAACCAATGGTTGTGATTGGTTGTTTCCTTTAACGGCAACAGAAAACCATTTGGCGCATGCCTCTATACTCTCTGGACTGTGAGCTCCATCCAAGTAAAAAATGAGATCGCCAGAAGTTTCAGCTACTTCTGATGATACATGGGAGCTTGAAGAAGAAGAATCATGAACAATTTGAGCCCTCCCAGAGATATGCGCTGTAGAAAGACCTCTAAGAAATGCCTCCGGCAAATTAGCTTCCTTGTTATCCTGTCAACAGTCCACAATACTGGCCAGTCAACTAACTACTGGTGAAACAACCAAATGCTGAATTTAGAGGACAGCTAGCATTTATCATATCCTTAGATACTGGCAATTAACAAATCAATGGATTCAAAAGGTGAAGCAGAGAAAGAGTATCCCATTCAAATCTTCCAAAAAGAAGATTGATATGAGACTAAAAGATACATGAATGACCATTTGGCTTAGAATACGTACACATACATATAGATTACAGACACTCACAAGGATGCACGCATGCGCACACACACAGTCACTCACATGCATCTATTTGTGTATTGTTATTATCAGAACTTAACATGGTTCAGTCCATAAAAAAGAACAGGATCCATGAGTTTAAAAGTCCGACACTAGATTGATTTATGATTTTATGTAATACATAACAGTGTGATGAAGGGTTGGTAAAACTAACTTTTTGGAATAGCTTCTCCCAATTTCCTGTTCTTTGAAGCCAACTTTTACAAAGGGAAACAGCAAGACCAGCATTAGAGAACTGATGATCACCAGACAAACTAAGCTTTAGTCCATTCAATGCTTTTGCATCAAGGGGTTCCACTACTTTCAGGGGGACCTGCAATCAGAAAGAAAATATAGATCAGCAACGCCACTGGCAATTCATGAATCTCTCTAGGCATGTGCTCAAGCAAGGATACAAGCTTTTGAAGCTTCAATAATTAATCTTCAAACATGATAGTGGAAGAATGAAGATCACAGATACAAGGATAGGAAATCATAAATAAGCATATGTGATTTTATTTGATTTTACAACTCATGGTCAACTCTGAAATTCTGAGATTTGTCAGGGGTATCTCTGTAATTTTCAGATTTGCACAAATTTTACAGGTCTAGATTTCTATTTTAGTAGTATTCAAAGTATAAAATAGAAGTAATATATCCTTATTCAGCAAGCTAAGTCCTTACCAGGAGTACCAGGAACTCTTTATATATGTAATCTTTCAATAAGCTCAATGGCAATATTTGAGAGAAACTCCAGCAAGTGTGACTGTGTGATGAAATCAACCTTAGTGAGAGTCCTAAGAATCCCAGGTAAGATGATAAGTTTTTCATTCAGGGAGTAATTCCTTGAATCTACTAATGTGAGACTGCCAGTTTTCACCTTGTTTTTCTCTTATTTTACGTTCAGATCCATGTTTTGAATCTACTAATGTGAGGTTGCAAGTTTTCACCTTGTTTTTCTCTTATTTTACATTCAGATCCGTGTTCAATTTTTATACCAGAAACTCACTAAATTCCATAGCTAAAAACAATCATCTAGAACTTTCCCTGAACCTGCCCTGCATCAGTTCACTAAAGAAAATCTTTTCCTGAAATACAGTAAAATTTGATTTCTTGTTCCAATTTTAACCTATCCTCTCTATCCATTCAAGATTTATGCAGATGTAAGAAAATTTGAGAATAATAGTCTTGGATAGAACATGCATTTATCAAAAGTAATCAACAATAGTTATATTGGATAAGACATGGATCAGACAAGGATGCTTTTGCATGAAAATCCTATTTATGTGAAAAAAACTAATTTCACCAGCAGATAGTTTACAAAAAGCAGGAAGAAAAAAGAGAATTTGACAGTAACAAACTGAGAACAATGGTTACCATCAGTTCTCGAGCATTCTCCTGAAGAACATCCATTGCTTCAGAAACTTGCAGCACCGTAAAGGCAGGAATTTGATGCTTCAGGAGCAGGGAAGACATGAATCCAATTCAGAAAATACTTGAAAATGAATACTGCCAATTAGAATAATCAAAACAGAACTAATGCTATAAATAACTGAATGGCAGAGAGAATGAAAATTGTGCTAGTTTTAACTGCTTATGTATAAGTTTTATACCTTGAAAACTCCAGCCTTGTGTGAAGCAATCTGTCCAATGGTGTTGCCTGCACATAGCACAGTATGAGGTTTAAGAATTCAATGTTTCTTTCTGTACCAAGCATTAAACTTAGAATGCATAGAACTCTTGGCAAAACAAAACAAAAAACGCAGAAAGTTTCTTCCATGTTAGCGAAGTCTGATTCCAGCAAACAAAAACAACAATTATGCAAGCTAACAAAAATTTGTATCTGCAGACTAAAAATAAATGCAAGAAAACTTGCTGAGAATGATAGGTTCAGAAAATGGTATACCCAATGTTTCTGTATGATCCTTTCCCAGAGAAGTAATTCCACAGACAACAGGCTTTTCAATCTACAAGAATTTATCAACGAAATTTCATCACCAAGAAAATTTTGTATTATCATTAACTTCATTATTTCTTTTATCTTAGAATCCTCCAATAAACTGCTAAACTAATGAACAGCATTTTCCTTTTCCATCAGAGTTCTAAATTTTTGAAGTACTCCGTAATAATAATAATAATAATAATAATTTTTTTTTTATTATTATTATTAGATGATTCTGGGGAAAGATAAATACCACATTTGTTGAATCGTTTCTTCCTCCGAGACCAACTTCAATGATAGAAACATCTACCTGCAAAAAAGGAAAAGGAAAACAGAATCATTAACTCAGAAGCACTCAGAAGCAATAAAGATTAACTGTTTACGTGAGCTTAGATATAAAAAAAAACAATTTGATACAAAACACAGACTGTTACAAAAAGACCACATCAACGTATAGATGCAGTCATGTAGCTCAAAAGATTTCACATAAAATTCAAGACTAGCAATGTATCAAGGACATACATCTACAAACATCATGGCAATGACTGAAGAGAATGTTTACAGCAACAGGAACAACTATAACTTGGGTATAATCATTGTTGGAAAATGTACAATAACTCAATAAAGATGCAACAGATTTAACAGTCAAAATGGATTCTTTCACTAGATTTACGATCAGCAAAATGAGATTTTTTACAGTACAAGTGCAGCAACAGCACTGACTAGCAGAGACCATGAAAGAGACATGTATTTCACATGCATAATTTGCAGCTAAGCAGAACACAAAAATATCCATTCACATACACCACAAATGGTTGTGTGAGGGAGAAGATGATGAAACACTTGAACAAGATGATAAAAATACAGATAGACAGCTAAATCAGCAACAAGGTAGCCTCCTATATATATATATATATATATAAACAAAAGGGGGGGAAACACCATTTAAAGGGCATCCAGGGGATTGCTTGAGGCTCTAGAGGTTCTAAGATAAATAGTAAATCAGTAAAACAAGAACAGATATCCATTGGACATGGCAAGCACTTCTGCTCTGTAAATAATGTATCGATCCAGGGTAATTGGATAATGTTCTGTCTGCCCCACCATTAAATTTCAAAGGGAAAATGACTATGGCTGAAATCTTTGCAAATGAAATTAAGTATTGGGAGCCATATAGGTGTCCAAATGCAATATCATGAGCTAAGGTAAATAGTATTTTTGGGATTTTCCATGAATGCAAGGATACAAATCACTGTGGAGCAATGTTGTCAAGAGGCGCTGAGGAGCTCCAGGTGAGGCAGGGCCCTAGCACCTTTATTAGCCTCGGGCGGTGGATTTCAATGAGGCGAGCACCTTGCGACTGAGTGCAAGGGGCTAAGGCTAGCGCTTGCTTGAAGTTTTTCCTTTTCTGTTGGATTTTTCTTTTTTTTTTTTAATGATTTATGCTTTGACCTATTTGTCTTCTTTTTTTACCACAAGAAACAACTTAGAGTATTTTTCTAAAAAACAAAGATTAGGGTAAAAAAGTTATAAAAAAATTCATTAAAGTGGGAAACAAACAGACAATGAAGGACACTTAGAAGAGAAACACTAACCACACTTTCTTTTTTCAGCAATGGGAGTCAAAGAACAACACATCTGTACAACTAATACTTTAATTTTTTCTAAACAAGTGGAATATAGTTTGAGAGATAAGGATTTCGATTATAATCATGAAATGGAGGATATAGAGGATTTAAGTGAAGGAGCGGAAAGCATGGATGGAGATGTCTTTGAAGATTAATAAATAATGATGATGATATTTAATTTTGCTTTTTAATCTATTGGGCTACTTACTACTTTAAATTATCTTATTTTGTTTTAAGGGTGAAAAATATAACGTTATATGACTATGTTATGGCATTTTATATTTTCTTTTGATTTTCTAATGATCTAATCTTAATTGGAAAGATATATATTTTAGATTTATATAATATAATATATATTCTTTTAATTTTTAGCATATTGCCTTGGTTCATTCGGGCAAGTGAACAAACATATGCAAATAAAAAAGTTAGAGATAAACCACTCATTGCAAATGCCAGGCCGATCATCTAAATAAGCTCCAACAGAAATTCAGATAATGTAGCTGACCTGTTCACAGACAAATATTTTGAATGCCAACACAGTCAAGAACTGAAATAGCGGGGGCATTGGGAGGTCCTCAGTTTCATGTTCCTGAAAAGTCAAATTCAAAGAATCAAGTAACTGCCATGTATAGATTGTAAGTTTTGGAGCATATCAAGGCATCCGATTGCATAGTTAGTATTTAAAGTGCTGACAAAAAGTGACAAAAATGAAGAAGTATCACTGAACACACCAATTTGGACCTGACTCCTGACAATCAAGGCCAAAATTCAGTTTCAAGTAGGCCTGTTAAAACATCTCTTATCTTCCCTTCTGATATTACGTGTTTGACTGTTTCTACTGACACTTTCATTTAGAACATCAAAGAGTTAATCAGGCACAAGCAACACATCTACTGAGTGCTAAAATCCTGCCAATTCCTCCTTCACTGCAAGGTAAAGTTAAACCGGTGAATGCTTCAAATGCCAGAATTTGAAGGGCAGGGAGGCTGTAAAATGAACCAAAAAGCTTGGCAACTGCTTGAGCTAAACATAGGAAACACTTGTTCTAGCTTACTAGTTAACTCAGCGAAATAAGCTTGAAAAATCTCATGCTCGGTGGAAAATTTCATGAAGATTGAAAGTTTGGTTTGGTGTTAAACTATATCCAAAAAGGTCAACATAAAACAATTTCACTTCATACTCAACAAATAACTACCACAGAGGAGGGATAATAAATTGCCAATAATCTTTACATATAAGTAAATGTTACCAACAAGAATAAGATATTACTAAAATAGAAAGGTGGGTACTGATTGAAGATTTATTCAGAATCACATAGATTGACTTCATTTGTTAAACACATGAACAAGTCTGACCTCGTATGGGAAACTGATTACAAAATAATGTTACACAAAAGTGGTTTAAGGACCAAAGTTCACCTTAAGGCAATAATGCAGACACAGAAAAGGTCCATAAGAAGTGATATTAAAGAACAAAGTGGTTTCAAGGTCTATAACTCAAAGGCAAAATGATCTCTTCATAATCCAAAAAATTGCACCTCAAAAGAAAACTAGCTTGTACAATCTGCTTATAGCTCTTGGGAATCAGTGAAAGCAAAGGATTAGTACCTTCAACTGATTCCAGCAATTCCAAAAATACAATAAAAATTTAACTTCAGATATGTCCACTCTGCAAAATTAATCAAAAGTCAGACATGAAACAAGATACTCATAGAAGCATTCAAATCAACCAAGAAAATGACTTCGAAATAAAAAATGCATTAAGATATATTAAAATAGCTATGTGTAAAAAATGTAAAAATCTTCTTTTTTTATAACAGCATTAGATTTTCTGGTACTCTACTATTAGGGGATCTGTTTCATGTAGAACTGCTTCTATTGTTGTTGTAAAATTTATAACCATGGACAGATTTATTTCAATGGAGGTGAAGGAGTGTGGGAAGGGGAAGAGAGTGCGTGTCTGCTCAAGTAATGCACAGCATAATGGATAAGCTAAGATGAGCTCAATCAAATACTAACCCATTTATCCGGAATCTTTCTCTAACATCAATTAGGTGAGGGGAAGTAAACAAGCCTGTTCGGAAACCAGATTCCCTTAAAATAGCCTCGCAGAATGTGCATGTTGAACCCTGGAGTGTGGATCCATCAAAGGAACATGAAACTGAGTTAAAGAAGAGTGTGATAAAATATTATCACAAGTTTTAATATGATTCTCGAATGTAATATTGAATCAAAGAAGGGATATATATATATATATATATATATATATATATATTAATGTCATGCAGGACATCCTCAAACTAAAGTCATACAACCTAGCCTACTTTTAACCCTCACAATTATACACAACTCAAATTAGTGAGCTATTCTAAAGTAGCTCTCACCTTTCAGAAAACATAATTGTTTTCAATATAGTAGCAGCCATTAGCATTTTATCACAATGCTTGATGTAAGGTTAAGTCAAATTTCGAGGAGTGGATTGTGGTCTGAACCTGGTTGATTTGTTAAGCAAAAATATTAAAATGGGTATTACCTTCCCTTTAGTTCCAGCAACATGGATAATTTTGAGCCCAGCCACACGCTCTTCCAAGTCTAGTATCTGCAGAGAAAAATCCATTCAACCATCCAACCATTCAATTTCAGGAAATTTCATTTTGGAAAAGAAAAAAACCAATAGGAACTAATGTTTCAATCTGATGAGGCATAGCAAAACCTCTAAGAACCACCTTTGTTCTTACTAACAGGAAATAAGTTGATGGTAAAGGACACAAATGTATCGATCAGTTTCATGTCAAAGATAACATCATTAAAGAAGTTGAATTATACATCGTTATTGATCCAACAGCAAATGGAAAAGGGCAGTCATAATACTTTTCAATTAACTTGTACACAGAAGAGACATAGAGCTAGTTTGCAGGCCCTTGGCTACATAAATACTTGAGCATCTCCAAAACATTGCAAGAATTATAATATTGTTACCTTAAGATACATCCGCATCCTGTCCAATTTTCCATATTTACCACCAATAGTTTTTTGATCTCCACGTTTTTGCTGTCTAATAAGAGAAGAAAGAGCTTCCAAGGCTGCTTCATATGAATCTGAAAGAGGCACATCTTGCAAGTAATCTATGATAGCCACATCACTTTCTGGTTTTTCCATGCTTTGATACCTAAAACCTGAAATGTTAAACCGACAAAGAAGTTTTAAAAACTAATAATCAACCTAACACATCCTGAATCAAGATCATTAATACCTTGTACATTCTTATTTCATATCAAAATTTGTTCAGTTAAAATGCCTATCGTTTTGGTATCAATACATGTTAAGAAGCTGCAATTATGATCTTACCTTTTTCTTGGGAATAGATTTTCCTGCGTCTACTCAGGCTGTATGTGTCAACATAAGCTGGTGGGAAGGATAAGCCCCATGGTGTTCTGATGGAGAACTGGCTTTCTCTCTTATGGAAGAGTGGAACTCCAAATATCCCACCTTTCAGATGAGTAATCGTATGAATAAGTGCAGGAAACATCAACCCTGCAAACAAAAATAACAGGACAAATTCAACATAATGAACTAAATTTTCATTCAAATAAAAAGTCACAGATATGCCATTTTTCCAAAACAAGACAGCAAGTTTTCCTTCTTATATTAATACTTGATGACATATAACCATTTCCTAAAACAACTATTTGCCTCCATTGTCAGTTTGTCACCATGAATTTCCTGAACAAGGATCTTATTAATACTGAAGAACAACATACAGGAAATCCTTTGAAAAAAAAATGAAAAGAAAAGAAAAGAAAATAAATGCATCTTCCAAACACCCTGAATCTCATCATCCATGTTCTTCCTTGCATGCTGCGAAAAACGATCACCTTTACTTCAATTACTAATAGATTCATGCAATAACAAGTTTCACAGAAAAGTTGTTAATCCTAAACTTTTTACAAGGATATCCCTGAGGGTAACTAGATGCAGCTTGGTGGCAGAACTCTTTCTATCACCAACCAGTTCACATGTCCCAAGCCCGGGTCTCCCATCGGTCTATCTTTCATATCAGCTACTGCGACGAAAATATTACGCACAAAACCCATGGCTTTAAAATTCAACTTCTCTGTTTCAATATAAAAAATCACAAACCTCAATATCAGATCATGCAAAAAAAAAAAAAAACTCTGCTTGATAAAACAGGGGCCTAATGATGGAGCGTCCAACTCCCTCTGTCTTCTTGTTCCCATGTAAGGGGGAAAAAAAACAATGCAGAACAGCAAAAACTTGGTAAAGATCATCTCTTTATGTCGTTCTATGGCAGCAGATTCCAAAACACAACATACCCAGAATTTAATTTCTCTTATTTTCCCACTTTCTCTCAGCAGCAAATTGACCATACAAGAATAATTTCATAAAAGAACAAATGAACCGAACAAAAAGAAAGTATCTTTCTTTCACTTCAATAATATTTAGGAAGAAACACAGATACGCTCAATCCCAGCTCAAGAAAATAACACTTCCAAGTTCCAAACAAACCCAAAAAACAAAAACAAAAGGTAAATCATGTTCCTTTCTATTTACATGTATGTGGGTGGATGACAATTTTTACATACTTGCTAACAAAATACATGTTTGTAAGTAAAGAGACAAAGAGAGACAGATTCACCTAGGAAGTACTAGGAGAGGAAGCCATTTTTTGGGAGTTAGGTTTGCCCCACTTGTTTCTCAGACCTGTCTCCGAGATTTGTGGCGGTTGACCACAGATATCACATTCAGTGAAGGAAAGGCTTTTTATACGAATCATATGTTACAGGTACATAAAAAGAGGGAAAACTAAGATAAAGGGAAAACCTAAGAGAAGTCCCCAATCTATAGGTAAAATCTATATTAGATCCCCCAATCTATTCTTTATTTCGATTACGTTTTCAATATATGAAAGGAGTTTTCAATCATATCCTTCTATCAATTCCATTTAACAAGATTGTTGAGTGGTTATATGAAATTCACGCAATTTCCTTTTTCCCTTATAAGCCATCGAATTCTCTTTAAAATATAAGGGTTTTTATAAGTGAAGATGGATGGCATCCCTACACTATTCTTGATGTTTGGTCGTAGATTTTCCCCTTTTTTTGGATTTTACTGTAGGAATCGGTTCAAAGCTTGTTTGGTAGAAGTAGCCGTTTTTGGAAGCAATTAATATTTGCTTCATGCCTCCCTAACAAACAAGTGCATAGCTTTTCTTGATACCAATTTCTCTCTGCAATTATTTTCTCGTATTGGCAGTAGAAATGTCCACCAAGTCTTCAACCCTATCTCTTCCAGTGGTCCTGCTGCTCCCCACCACCAAGAGATAATGTGCTACCTTTCATACCAAGAAAAATCGAGGGGAATCGATTACTTGTGAAGAAAATGTGAGTTGATATTAGCATGCCAGGACTTTTTTATGATATTAATTATAAGTTGATAGCATGTTTGCCATGATATATGTCTTTACATGTATAATTTTGTTAGGATAAATTAAAAATTCTCATCTATGCTTATTTTTTACTTACAATCTTAAGATTTTATGTTGCATGTTATATTTGTTTAGTTTATACAAGCATTTTATGCACTTTTGAGTGGTTTTTTTTTGTATAATTTTATAAAAATAAAAAACTTTATTATTTTAAAGTATTTCAACAAATAAATATATTTTTTTATTTTAATTTAATCATAATTATTTTTATTATTAATATAAATGCTCATGCTTTGATTTTATATCAATAAATATTTAATATTTATGTTAGTATTATTTTGTTATATTTATGTTGAAAGTATATTAGGTATGAGTTTTATTTTTGTATATTTATAAATTTAAAATTATATACATTCTGTACTTTCCTTAAATAAATTTTTAATTTTTATATTTAAAATGTTTTGTCTCACTAATCTAATAAATTTACAACCTTGATGGTGTTGACTTTGATGGCTAATTTCCTAAGCGGGCAGCAGAGTCCTCGTTCAAGGCTTGGAAGGAGTCAAGGATGACCCTAGAGCCAGTAGAAAGTTGCCTAAGCTTGTTCTTGTGGGTTCAAAGGTTGATCTCTTCCCATCACAAAATTCACCAACTTGATTAGATAGATAGGTTAGGCATCGAGCTAGGGCCGGAGGGGCACCTAAGCTAGGTGGGGTTTACTTGGTGCTCGTCAGGATGTGGATGTGAGGAACTTGTCATCATTCATTGAGGAATTGGCTGGTCCTCGAGGGAACGTGTGGGTCATTCGAGCTCAGAATGCAGGCGAGTCCACTCTAATCAATGCTTTGAAGAAAGGAGGGGCTAGAGTTACAAAGCTTACAGAAGCTTCTGTTCCTGGGACTACGCTTGGGATTTCGTGAATCGGAGGGATTTTGTCGAGAAGGCAAAGATGTATGACACTCCGTGTCTTCCACGTTCATATTTAGACTAATTCGCTCACATTGCTCTGTTCATTACCTGTGTGTATGTGTGACGTGAAACTTGGAGATGAACTAAATGTTTTGATAAATGAGTATGTTTTAACTCTAATATGTAATAACTCAAGCACCGAAAATTTTAATTGCATGATTTTGGCTCCTGGATTGAACAGCTTCCAAATATTTACCCTAAAGTTTATTTTGTGAGGTGAATGGGCTTCTCTTTATATTGTTGAACATTCCCAGTTTGTCATTTGCTTATTGTTCTGAGGCTTCAGTGCAGTCTATGTTGAGGATCCTGTTATAGTTCCTAGGGCGCTCTTTGAGTTCTTAAGAGCAACGGACCTTTTGCAGGAAGGACAAGCTGTGCTTGTTGCGGCTAGACCTCAATCAACTTCTGTGCAAACAATCTATGTCATAGTTTGGGCATCACCAAATGTTTCTCTGCACACGGGTAAGATAGAGAATGCTGACGAGTTTTGGAAGAACCGTGCAATTCCTTTGCTGTAGGGGCAATTGTGCCTTGATCCTCTTCAAAGTTAGGTTCATTAGCAGGCTGCTGATCTTTTGGAGCAGTCTCAAACTATCACATTTCATTGATTTCACTAGCTGTGTTTTTTTTTCCTGTTAGTTTCTTCCTCGTTGCTTCTTTACAGAGGAGGGAATGGGAAGATATTTGGAGAAATATTGCAGGAGGAGGATCGCGGATATGGATTATTTGATTACTCTGCTAAACTATATATTTCTTATTGTCTGCCTTCCAAGTTCACTATTCCAAGCTTATATACAATAAACTCCCAGCTCTTCAACTACTTCAACTAACTGTCTTACTAACTTCTAATGGTTTTAACTAACTTCAGTTAAGGGCTACATGGGTAATGATTCAAGATCCCCATTTAATAAAAAGCTCTAAAAATATTTAAGGTATATTTGTTAATTATATTTTATAAAACAAAGATTGCTTTCACTTAACAAAAGATTTCAAATACAAAATAAAAATTGTTCAGGGTTTCCGTTCACCTTAAACCGGCTCCGACTAATGTTTAACCATTTCTTCCATCACGTGCCCTTTTCTCCTTTGAGCCTCCATGGTGAAGGACTGTTGATGCTGATGCTCATGCTAATGAACTGTTTCTGCTATAAGCATTTCTTGGTATTTCTTACAGCCCGTAAAAGCCTCATTGAGTAAAGAAAAATACAGTTTTAATAAACGAAAGAGGAAGGCATGGTAGCTTATTGTTGATTTAACACTCCTGGATCTTGTCAGTGAATAGTCTGTGTATGTTATGCTTGTTCTACACTCATGGATCTTGTTGGTGGGTGAATGGAAGTTTCCATGGTTGCTTCCTTGTGATTATCGAGCAAATGGGATGATGTTGCTCTCTCTTCTTTTCCAGTTTTGTTCCTAGTATTGCAGTCAGGTTCAATTTACTGGAAAGGCAAAGTTCTTCATTTTGAAGCTTAGGTCATCTGCAAGTTTCAGGGCAAATTCTATTTTATTCAAACAGTTTTGTTCATAACTTGTATAACTTGAATTATACAAGTTATGCCCTTTTGGTAAAACGAACCAATCAATCATGTGTCCTCTTTGAAGCATCGATATGCACAAGGTAAATCGACCTGCCAGCTTGAAATTAGGTCTTGCTAAATTGCTAGAACATCAAAACCGCTTGTCAAAGTCTGTGCGGAAAGAGGAATATGAAGCAAAAGATATTACCTTTTTTTTTTTTTTGCATTTCTGACTAAATTTTACATTTTCTTTTTTTACATCTGTGAACAGTTACTTGGTTTAAACTAAAAGAAAGATAAAGAGAATGAACAAGGAGTAATAAGAGAGCTCCAACCTTGCTCTACAGATACCTGCAAAAGCTAGAAACTACATTGATCTACTCTCATTGGGGGTAGCTCCAACTTGAAGTCATCAAGCACTGGATTTCAGACCTGTTTCCTTCTTCGGTGCCTCTGCTTCCAACACAAACCCTGTAAAATTAGAACAAAAACAGATTATATATCAGTTCCAACGTCCAGATTTCTCAATTTATATAACACTGTATCATGGTTAACAAAACCCCACTCCATTTCACCACCTTCTCAAGACATACCATTTGCAAGCATTCCACTGGAAGGTAAAGGAGAAGAGCCTTCCTCTGCGAAACCTGCAAATTTGGATTCCAAACTAGAAAAATAATCGCCAGCATCAAGATCAAATGTATCCGGCAACAGATCAGCTACATTATTCCCATCAAGCCCAAACTCATCCTCAGCGTTGTCATAGAAACCGTTCTCATCTTGATGCTGACTTAGCCAGTAATCCCGGAACCATGTTGTCGTTGTCACCAATTGCCACCACTCAGGAGAGAAATCCTCCACTTGCCGATAAGCAGCAGGAACAAAAAGAGGCGCATCTGGGTTCAACGTTGACCTTCCTCCTGAAACCAGAGCCATCCTTTTCAAACCACAACCTCTGCAGTCCTGTACTCCAAATTCACACAGAAAATGAATGAGATTCAATGCAAGTTATCAAATTATCCTCTTCCAAGAAATTTACTAACTTGTGATTAACATTAATCAACTCATTCAACAAGTTATAACAATCAATGATAATACACAATTTTGTTTTTTAAAACTAAAGTTTGCAAATTATCTCGCCATAAAATAAAGAATTAAAACCTTTAACATCTACCCACAATTAGAAATTTGGCGAAAAGTGATTAAAAATAGTATTAATCTGTTCTAGTATTCAAGTCAGAATCTTGAACATGATTAAGTCAAGTCAACGTTAAATTGACGAATAAACAAAGCCAGCTCAGTTAAAAAAAAATTTAAAGGTGCTAATCACACAATAAAAGACTATATACAAGAAAAAAAATTATAATCACATCAATCTGACACAAAATTCACAGATCAAGCAGGCAAACCTCTGCTTGGTTACCGAGAAAAATAGGCAAAAATGAAAGAAATAAATTAAACTGAAAAGAAAATCCGAAAATATAATCGCTATGATAATTAATTGATTTCCCACCCTAAAAAAGACGGATACTAATTTCATTAAAACTATTCTTTTCTGATTTGAACTTCAAAATCTTCATTTTCCTTCCACTTTCTCAGAAAACAAACAAAAATTCAAAATAAAAACCTAAGAACCATGAATCAAAACAGATAAAAAAAAGATCTGATTAATTTGAAAGAAGATTGAATTTTGAATATATTTCTTTTTTACCTTTGAACGAAGAACGAGGAAATATCTGTTTCTTGTACGGACTAAACAGCGAAAGATACGTGCTCGTGCTAGGATAATATTGCGAAATGAGCGGGTATTTATAGGGCCGACGATACCGAGCCTGATTGGTGCGGAAATTGCGAGCCTTAGGTTCGGAATTACCGAATCATCCCATTGCTGTTGATTGGGTGTGAACTGTACGGCCGGCGCGTTTGTAGCTTTTATATAACCGGTTATTAGCCGGTAATGGGTTAGGTGTTTGTTTTTGACTTTTGACCTTCTGAAGATAAGGAGGGATGGTTTGTGTGTCAGCATCATTCAGCTATTGTTTGGTGTTGACAGATAGTTGTTTTTTAAAAAAAATATTATTTTAAAATTTATTAAAATAATAATTTTTATTTTTAAAATTAGTAAATTTAAAAAATTTTAAAAAAAATTCAAGTAAAAAAAAATTAAAAATATAATCACATTACAATAACAAACAAACCCTAACTATAAATCTAAAACACAGTTATATGATTATATGGATTGTTTACTTTGTTTTTTTTTGTTTTTTTTTAATTCAGTTTTTTTATTTTTAATTTAAGTCTTATTAGAGCTAATTATATGACAATTTGTTGGGAAAATGGTGGGATTTAAATATGGAAAACAAAGTGAAAAACACTGATGGAATGGATGGGTTTAACAAAGTTTTAGCAGAATATTTATTGTAGTCCCTATAATTCTAACTTATATATATTTGGTCCTTTTATTTTTCAAAATTCATGGACAAAATCAATTTTGATCTCGAACTTTATTTTTTTTTTAATCATTGCCTTGAAAGAGATGAGAGAAAGTCATCGTAATTTGGTGTTAGAGAGAAAGTTTATGTCGGCAACGATTTCGACCACATACAGCCGATATTGGTGTCAAATTATTTCATTTAACGAGAAGAGCTCGTGTTAGGTGTTTTTTTACCTTGAAATTGTCTAAAAATATATATTTGAGCTCTATAAAATTTTGGTTTCGAGCTCATTTTGGTTTTTGGAATGTTTTTTTTTTGTTTGTTTTTTTAAAGGCATTGATAGATTTTTAAAGTTCCCATAATATTTTCTACATGTTTGGTCAAAATGAGTTGAGCAATTAATTTTTGAGTCGAAGAAACTTCTGCCTTGATTTTTCAGTCATTGTGGTGGCTGAGAACCAAATAATATCAAATAACAAGTCATCTAATTTATTTTTTTAAAAAAATACATCGAGAGCGAGTGAAATAACATGTCGCCCACCCCATGAAAAAAGAGGGGCCAAGCACATGGGGCCTTACTAAATGGATCAGATGCACTAGGTTGGCTTGTCAGGCCTAACAGCGTTTAGTTTTTTTTTTAATTAATGTTTTTTTTTATATGCATCTTACAAAATAATTTTTAAATTAATACTCTTTCTTTGTTTTATATTATCTATCTAACCTTTTTTAAATAATGGTTGTTTCTTGGTTATTCTGTATGCATTTGATTTTTTAAGAGATTATTTTAATTTATCTATAAATTTGTTTTATGTTTTATATAAATGAAATTTATTTTAAAAAATAAAATATTTATTTTCAAATAATAGTTTCAATGCGTGTAACCTTGCATGATATTTTTTTGTCTTTTATTTTATTCAATCAATTTTATGCGTGTTTATTTTTATTATCATTTGATTAAATAAAAAAACAATTATTGTGAACAAAGTCGTCAAACACAACTATGTCAAAGCTCAGCGTTCCAAGATCAATTATCGTGGTCTATATTCAACTCTTAATTTTTTTATTTTCATCTCGATTTATTGTTAATATTTTATTTATTTATTTATTACCACACATAATTTTTAATTTTATTTTATTAGATATATATACAAGCTCTTTGATTTTAACTTTTTATATTTTAATATAAAAAAACATGTTGAAAAAACCTATATTTTCATTTTTTAAAGAAAAAAATCAACTATTGACGGAATGCAAGTCAAATAACTAATTAATCATTAAAAACCTATAAAATTGGACTCGATGTAAACACGTGTATGTTGAAATAAAAATTATTTAATTTCATTTATTGATTGAGAAAAATTAACTGATTTCAATTTTTAATCATTAATAGTTAATTATGCTACTAGCAGGTTGAGAGAAGGCTTGTAACTGAGTTTAGTCTTGTATTTTATTTTTGAAGTTGAATTTAAAGAAAAAGGTTACCAGAATCTTTTTCAAATGTATCAACTCGGATTATATTTTTTTTTTACAGATCATTTGAATTTAAAGTTACTTTTGGTTTTAAATTTATAACAAAACACTACCTTTAAACTTTTGACCAAGATCTTGTTTGATTTTTTTTTTCTAAGGAGGGAAAGCAAAATGGATCAACAAAGGAGATTGAGTGTGAACTTAGCAACATGGTTATAAGATACATCCCAACTTATAACTCAAATCCAAGTTTATATAACAAGTTAATTGAGTTAATTTAGGAGAGAATTGATAGGTTGAATTGGATATATTAATTTATTTTTAATAAATTAATATTGTTTTAAATATTATTTTAAAAAAAACATTAACTAGATCTCCCTGAAGTTTAAATCAAGAAGCCTGGATTAATTGATTCGGCTTTCTAAATAATTCAAAAATAAATTTAGTCCGAGTTAGGTTCCCAGTTAATCCATGAGATAAAGTTTGA
>Ga0325403_1001243_pt1 | contig 20770 bp, 11 predicted proteins | sample PopdelMetagenome_19_FD_205665 | JGI IMG/M metagenome (GOLD analysis project Ga0325403, IMG submission 205665) | Populus deltoides microbial communities from Bellville, Georgia, United States - Xylem-PdKOR-R4 | ecosystem: Host-associated > Plants > Phyllosphere > Stem > Wood/Secondary xylem... | reverse complement strand
ATCTAATCGCTAATTTAAAATCAATGGCTTAGGATCTGTCAAATACGATAGTTCTCTCGACTACTTTATAGATACAAACTCTCCTTGAATTATAATTAAATTGTTTTTAATTGACATCTTTGAATAACAAACAAACTTGATTTTTAAACCATGCGGTGCTTTCAGTGACATTGGTTTTTTTTACATTCCATTTAATTTTATTAAATAATGCACAAGTTGCACACAATTGCTTATAGAAATAATAAAAAAAAAATACATGAAAAAATAAATATAAAAGCATTAAAAAACCAATCTCCAGCTATCAATGTTGTGATAAAAACAAACTACTCCTTTTTTTCTGGATACATTGCCTTGCAAGCTCTTGAAGTCAACTGATGTTAAAACCATCATTCCTTAACAACATAAATGCATATTCTTGAGAATTAAAATATATATAAAAAAGAAGATTATCAAAAAAAATAAAAATAAAATAAAAAAAGAAGAAGGGGTATTCACTGAACACCTCCTGACAAGATAATATTAACGGGAAAAAGTGTTTTTTCCTTAGCGTTTTTTTTTCTTTTTAATATTATTTTCTAATATATGTTTTTTTTTCTCAATTTTAATTACATCTTTTAACATTAATTTTATATTTTTTTAATTTAGTTTTTATAAGGTTATCATAAACTCATTACTCGAACTACGAGTTTGATAAGTTGACTCATGTTTTTATTTTTATTTTTCTAATTGATTTTTTTTAATTTTATTTTTCAACAATGAGTTGAATGAGAATTATGTTTTATAATTTATTTAGATATGTTTTCTATGAGATTATTCTCATTTTATAAGTTGGGTTATGAGTTTAATATATTAACTCTAGATGACTTGACTTGTTTTTTTTTCTTTTCTAATCGATTTTGTTTTTAAAATCTCATCTTTCAATACTGCGTTGATTGAGAATTCAACTTCATAATTTGTTTTTTATTGGGTTATCCTAGTTTCACGATCAAGGTCACGAGTTTAATAGATTAATTCAGGTTGACTCGGGTAATTTTTTAGAATTCCTTTTTAAATTGATTTTTTCTTTTAGTTTCATTCTTCAAATTATATTTATTGGAAATTGAATTTTGTAATTTATTTTCATTTTTTTCCTTTAGAGTTATTATGATTTCATTACTTAGTATATAAATTAGCAAGTTAAATATGATTGACCCGAATCAATTTAATATGTTGTCTTTTCAATGATTTTTAAAATGTCTCATTTTAAATATTTAATTTGAATCAAACTATATTTTTACCGGTAATTTGGATTGTTTTTAAACTCGAGAAAAAAACCAAGTCACATCAGATTAATTTCCACACGATTTAAATCTATCAACATGAATATTAATAATGAAAATAAAAATGAAGGAAAAGATTATACAAAGAGCTTACAATTCTTCGAACTAAATTTGTTTAGTACAATCATTTATTTGAGGATATCAATTATGTTGTCGAGATTTGATGAGAACATTAAAATTAGAACACTTATAAGAGGTAAATTCTCTGAATCTTAACTTGCTATATCAAATTGATATGAGGGTTAGCAAGTTGTTTTTATCCAGAGATACAATTAATAAAATAAACATTAGATATATATTATTAAATATATAGGAAAAGCATGGCTAGTGATCATAGAGTTGGTGGTGAGGAAGTGATGAGCAAGAAGCAAGTGATTCTCAAGGACTGTGAGTGGCTTTCCAAAAGAATCAAACCCGTACGTACGTGACGACAAGTAGCTAGCATCAAACTAGAAGCACCAGAAGCAGAAAGTGGAAAAGATGCTGTGGTGGCTTACAATCTCTGCTTGTCTTGTGATCCTTTCATGCGCGGAGGCATGCAGAAAGATCTACCACCTGGTAAACAACCTCATGTTTTGAGTTCCAGCCAGCGCTGGAACTTCACCGATCTGTTGATCAGCAAGGTTCCTAAGAATTTGAAACTTTGTTTTCGAAGAAGAAAACAAGTAGCAAACGACAAGCAAAGCAACACTAGCCAATATTTTCTCTACAAGTAAAGTAGTGAAGGTTGCCCAGGAGTGATCCCTCTACCATTGCATATCTTCTGGGCAATGCCATCTTGTGCCATTAGCAGCACTAGCTGTAAAACTAACAATATCCCTGTGTATATAGGAAAACAGTCAGATATATGGCGGCCTCATTGCTAAGAGAGGAACAACGTGGTCTGTTGATAATTCAGAGATTCTCCTTAAGAAGAATATGTTGTGTGAACAAACAGGATAAACATCTTTGATTTTATGCAGATTGCAGTATGAAAATATTTTGTTGGTTAAACACGAAGGAAGGGGTCCTCGACAGGCCCATCTTTATTAGCTGTAAGTCTCTATTTATATGACAGGCCCATATTCTCAAAATTTTGAGGCCATCCTTTCAAATCGATAATATTCAGCTCACATAAATTTTTTTGATATTGTTATTATAATTGTTTTCATTTTTTTTATCAAGATAATTTTTTTTATTGATATATATCTTGTTTATCTTAATATAAATACTAGTTTTATAGCCTGAATAATTTTTTTTATTTAAAAAAAAACATCTTATGATTATTAAAATAAGTTAATAAAAAAAATATTAAAATAGTATGCTTATATTTTATGTATGATTCAAAGCTAAAAAATCCTTAAATATAATAAATCATGTTCAAAACCTATGCATAAAATTTAAGAATAAAAAAACAATTTGAATCTAATTTTCAATGAAAAATGTTTTATTAGTATTATTAATAGACTTTTGGATCCAAATAAACCTTTGGATCATTCTTTTCCTAGAATGCTGAGATTTTAAGTTTTATGCTACCTAAATTATGATTTAAACCATCGAGATCATTTAAATCTTTTCCTTGGCTAAAATCTCTATTTGGCCGAAATCTACACCAAACTCTTTCCTTGGTTGTGTCTCGTATAAAAGATTTTGGTGTATACGAGACTTTCTTTTATCATGTTTCTCATCATTATTGAAGTTTTAAGCTATATTTTTATTTGGAGAAAAAAGTGCTCATCTACAGTGCGGAGCCATGTAGGGTCAAAAGAGGACAATTGCTCCTTTAATTTTTTTTAGAATATTTTTTATATTAAATTATTAATATAATAGTATGGTGAGGGCTTCAGTGGTTGACACGCAGAGACGCAAAGGAAATATTGTTGACTTGTATTTTAATATTTTAAATAATATATATAATATGTCTTATATTTAGGTTTCAGTACTCACTAGCTCATTTCTCATTCCCCCGAATGTTTTCCTTTTTTTTCTTTTTCTTCCACTCACTATCCGAGAGCTTTTCTATTTTTTTTTTGAGCTGTTCCTTTGTACAAATTTCTCTTCAAGTCCAATTAAGAGATAAATTTCTTTTATTTTTTCTATTTATTTTATTATCTAATTTTAATTTTATTATTTTATAATTAGTTATTAAAAATATTAAGGTTTATAATAATTTAGGGGTTTTGATATGTATAATGTTTTGAATCAATTAAAGGTGAATGGTAGACAGCAACAAGATTTTGAACAATAGGCATTGATTTGATTGTTTTGAATTAATTAAAGGTTATATAATTTTCAATTGAATTGATTACAGTATGAAATTAAACTTTTTCACAAGATGAACAAGCAAACATTCCAATTGTTATCAGTGTGATATTTGTAGAGTTAAAATTGTTTTAACTTGAGATTGGTCTTTTTTATGATGTTAATTTCCTCGTGCCTTCCTATAAAATAATCAAGATAGATGATTAAATATTTCATATTTTATTTGTTTTTTTTATCTTTTTTATTTTCGTCAGACAATTTATGTTTTGCTGGAGCCTGGAGAAGAATTAACACGTGCGTGGAAGCTTGATTTTAATCAATGCAGGTTAGTTTTTTCTTTAAAAAAGAAAGAAAAAAACTATTTTTTTGTAAATTTTTTCATTTTAAAAGTATTTTTAAATTAATTTTGTTTTATATGAGTTAGTATATTTGTTTCGAATTGATTTCTAATGCATGTCTATATAATATAGTGTTTGTTAGTAATTTGTCCTCTTATTTAAAAAATTCTGGCTCCGCCACTGCTAATCTAGTAGATCTTTTAATTTCTTTTTTCTTACAGCTAGGAACATCATGTTTACTAATCATTTGATGACTCAAAACAAAAAAGAAGAAGATTAGGATGGTGAAGGGTTAAATTAAAAAAAAAACTAAACAGAAAAAGCAAAAAAAAAAACACTATCAAAATAAATAGTGTTTTGTGGGTGTGGCTAAATAAGTTATTTGTTAATAAAATGAGCTATTTCATGATTTGGAGTAATAATTTAAGGATCTAATTCTAAGAACTAAACTATAGATTTAATAAGAAACAACAATAAAAGAAAATCAAATAAAGACCAATTTGTAAATGAAAATAAAATATAGAAGCTAAAATAATTCTTAAAGAAATTACAAGAACTAAAATGAAACCTTATTTTTTAAGAAATTTTACAAGAACTAAAATCAATTTTATATCACTTTTCTTTGACAGTGTTTGATAATGCTATTGAAATTATATTTTCTAAAAATTTAAAATTTATTTTTTTTAGAAAAATAATTATTTTTTTTAGATTATTTTAACGTGATAATATCAAAAATAATTTTTTTAAAATAAAAAAATATTATTTTAATTTATTTTAAAAAAAATACTTTAAATCGGAACCGTTACTGTAATTCCAAACACGTTATAATAAATAAATAATATCTGACGTGGTTTCCAAGTAACTAATTTCAACTAATCCTTCTTGAAACATCACTAAGTTAACTTAGACAGGACGTGTCCACTGGGACAAGGATGACAAAGACTTTGGAACTGTGGACGCGGTACGTAGTTAATAGTCAATCAGATGTATCCTTGTCATTTGCTGCTATCTTCCAAACTTGCTCTTCTTTCGATTCATATCCTAGAAGAAAACATTTTATATAATTATTAAAACAAATCAATAAATTTGTGGACTAACAAATCAATGCATCTTTTATTCATGGACTCAATAAAGAAATGAAAAATAAAGGTTATGATTATTTTACTTGATTTTTAAGAATTTAATTCCTAAATCATTGATAAAAAATTAAATTTAATGATTTCGCAAACGATCTTCTATCTCAAGAGCATCTTTGTTCATGGAATATTCAGCTAAAATTAATACACAAAACTACCATTTAATGTTTGCTAAGCATGTTTTTAGTGTAAATAAAAAAACAATATTGAGTGGAAAATCATTTTAGTGTAATAAATATTTATCATGAATGAGGTTTTCTCACCCTAACATGTTTTCCCTAAATTTAAATCTTTAAAGTTCTTATTAATACTTATTTTAATTATTATCATCAAATTAAATAAAAATAAATTTTCAAAACATAAATGTTAAAACCGACAGGGCTTTTACTTTAAATTATATAAAAACAATCATTAAAAAGTTGATATTAAAGTTAATGAAATTCTCCTTCTTTGTTTTTCTCTTTTTTTTAGTTTAAACTTTGAAATCACAATAAAAAAATTTATTAAATATACTAAGTATTATTAAAATTACTCGGATTAGAGATTTAATCTCAATTAACATTTAAGTTGACTGACGTGGAAATAATTCTATTGAAAAAAAAAACAAGAAAAAAGAAGAAAAATAAGCCTACATTAATTGATAAAAACTTATAAATCAGGACTTAACCTTTTTCGTGGAAATTGAAAGAAGTTGAAAATGAGGACTTAAGCTTCTTGACTCGTTTGTTTTCCCCACACTTTCGTGGAAATTGCAGTAAAGGGCCATCCATTTCAATGCAGAAGAAGTAGCTCAAGAATAAATGCTCTCTTTGGAGATTTCAGAAACAATAAGAGATTTCAATTCAATTTTATTTTTAAGTAGGTATTTATGATTCTTATTTCTCATTTTTGGTCATTCCTACCATTCCATTGTAGTCTTACTCTGATGAACTCTCAAATCCAAATGGCTAATTTATTTTTTATCTACTCTTTTATGTTCTCCTTGTTAGCTACTTTCACCGTAACTAGTGCTACTGAGACTGATATTTATTGCTTGAAATCTTTTAGGGCTTCTATGATAGACCCTGATAATTACTTAAACACCACATGGAATTTCAACAACAATACAGAAGGTTTCATCTGTAGATTTATGGGAGTCGACTGCTGGCATCCTGATGAGAACAGAGTCTTAAACCTCAGACTCTCTGACCTGGAGCTCATGGGCCAGTTCCCTCTTGGATTGGAGAACTGTACGAGATTAACAGGCTTGGACCTTTCACATAATAAACTCCAGGGACCAATTCCATCTAACATCTGTAAAAGGTTACCACAGCTCACAAATCTTGATCTATCCTTCAACAGCTTCTCTGGTGAAATCCCATCAAGCATTGCTGATTGCCATTATCTAAATGATCTAAAACTCGACAACAACAATCTAGCAGGTCATATCCCACCACAAATTGGCCAGCTTGATCGGATCAAGGTCTTTACTGTTACTAACAATCGATTATCAGGGCCAGTGCCAAATTTTATACATAATATTCCAGAAGACAGCTTTGGGAATAACAAAGGACTCTGTGGGAAGCCTTTGAAAAGCTGCTCAAGTCATCAAATGAAGTTTGATTACTCATTCAAAAGTGGTTTTGTAATTGGTTATATAGTTTTTTCAACTTCAGTTGCAATTTTTTTTACATCCTGCTGTGTACCATGGGTGTATATTGGGGAGAGGCAAAAAAAAAATCACAATATCAGAAATGATGATGTTGATGGTGAAGAGGAAGCATAAGATAACAGATGATGATCAAGCAGGCAGCTCCCCAACAAGAGGTCTCTTGGAGGAAGGAATTAAAGAGGTACTACTCTTTAAGATTGATATCTTTTTTGTTTTAGTTTTGTTAGTTTTTATTTCTTTATTCGTTATTCGAGTTTTGAGCAAGAGCAGTTCAGTTTTTACTTCCAATTACAGGATGCTTATCTACACAAGACCCTGAATTCTTGAAGCTGGTTCAATTGCAATGTATATGTATGTTCTTCAGTACTAATATATTGAGATTTGTGTCCACAGATTTCCATGTTGGAGAAGAGGGTTACAAGAATGAGCTACGCAGATCTTAATGATGCCACCGATAATTTCAGTGAGAACAATGTCATCGGACAGGGAAAGATGGGGATGCTGTACAAGGCATCATTGCCTAATGGTTATGTCCTTGCAGTGAAGAAGTTGCATGATTCTCAGTTCCTTGAAGAACAATTTATATCCGAGTTGAAGATACTTGGTTCATTGAGACATATCAACGTACTTCCACTGTTGGGGTTTTGCGTTGAGTCAAACCAAAGGTTTCTGGTTTACAATTATATGCCAAATGGTAACCTTTATGATTGGCTACATCCCATGGAAGGTCAGGAAAAAGCTATGGAATGGGGTGTGAGGGTTAAAGTCGCCGTCGGATTAGCAAGAGGCTTGGCATGGCTTCATCAGAACTGTCATACCGTCAAAATAATCCATCTTGACATTAGCTCAAAATGCATATTACTTGATCAGAACTTCCAGCCCAAGTTATCAAATTTTGGAGAGGCAATGCTCATGAGTTCGACCTGCGCTTCCTCCGTAAATAGTGAGTTTTGGGAGATGGCATTTGTGAAGGAAGATGTGCATGGATTTGGAGTTGTGCTTCTTGAGATGATTACTGGGGTGGATCCTAGCAACATGACTGGTTCCTCAAACAATGTTCTTAATGAATGGATTGGTCATCTTTCGAGCAGTTCGGATTTTCATGGCGCGGTAGATAAGTCTCTGATCGGGCAAGGATTTGACGCTGAGATCATTCAGCTGCTTAAAGTTGCATGTACCTGTGTTGATCCCATTCCAGATCGAAGACCGATAATGGTTCAAGTGTACGAAGACATAAAAGCAATAAGGGAGAGATGTGACCTAGTAGATGATTCATCGATGCTAATGCAACCTGAAATTTGCCCTGCTACTTCAGAAAAATCTGTGGAGATTGAAATGGCAGAAGTCCAATGAAAACAACAGGACAAACGAAAAACCAAGTCTGCATTTTCTAGTTTCTATCATGCTTTGGTGTAATGTTTCCTATAATAATGATTAGGGACAATTTTTTTTTTTTTTTATGATGATTGCTTTTATCTCCTCATATATGTAATAAGTTGAACCCACTAAATAATAGTACAATCAGTGAATTCAACTATAATTACTTTTACATTCTTTTGCTCTAAATATTAATGGCAATGAAATACAAATTCTATCTTCTTTTTTTTTCATTCCAAATAAACCTTTGGATCATTCTTTCCCTAAAATTATGAGATTTTAAGTTTTATGCTACCCAAATTACGATTAAACCATCGAGTTCATCAAAATTTCTTCCTTGGCTGAAATTTCTATTTGGCCAAAATCTACCACCAAACTCTCTCTTTGATCATGTCTCGTATAAGAGATTTTGGTATGTACGAGACTTTCTTCCATCATCTTCCTCATCATCATTGGAGTTTTAAGCTACATTTTCATCTAGAGAAAAAAATATTCATCTAATAGACCTTTTAATCTCATTTTCTTTACAACTAGGAACATCATGTCAAGTAATTATCTCATTACTCAATTTATTCATCTTTCCATCAAAACCTCCATCATTACCTACAACCTATCTTGTTTTTCTACAATATCCTTCTTATAAATTCATAAAACTGGTATATAATCCAACATAAAGAAAATAAAAAAAATTATTAAGTATAATTCTTAAAACAACCTAATATTAAAAGATAAAATTAGAAAAAAAAAGATTAAGTTGATGAAGGGTGAAATTAAAAAAAAAAAAAACAATTACAAAGAATATTGTTTCGTGGGAATATTGTTTCGTGGGTGTGGCTAAATAAGTGTTTTATTAATAAAATGAACTATTTCATGATTTAGAGTAATCATTTAGGGATCTAATTCCAAGAACCTCTTTATTATAAGGACTAAACTATATATTTCATAAGGAACAACAATAAAAGAAAATCAAATAAAGACCAATTTGTAAATGAAAATAAAATATAGAAGCTAAAATAATTTTTAAAGAAATTACAAGAACTAAAATGAAACCTTATCAAGTCTCCCCTCACATTACTAAACGGTTGCATCGATGAATATTCTCATTACATCACACTTATCAATTAACAAATTTTTAACTTTAAATCATATGGAAACATCCACTCTCTCCAGTGGACTTGCTGCGTGTTCCACTCTCAGCAATCCATTTATTTATTGACACCTGACATGTCATGATTTCTTGGCAGGGCTCAACTCGTTTCGTAAAGAATTTTTTTTTATATACTGATAATATTACATTAATTTAGATTAACACAAAAAAAAAATAGTGAATCTAAAAAAAAATTTATTTACTTTAAAGTGCTAAATTAATCTAAATATAAAAAAAATATAAATTAAACTGAAAATATTATTTTACACTTAATAAATAAAACAAAATAAATATATTATTTAACAATATTATAATTAAAGTTACTTGTTTTTGGGATTATTTCAACGTCAGCTCTCAATTTTATATCTCTTTATTTTGACAGTGTTTGATAATGTCATTAGAATTATATTTTTTAAAATTTTAATTTTTTTTTATTTTAAATTAATTATTTTTTAGATCATTTTTATGTAATAATATGAAAAATAATTTTTTAAAAAATAAAAAAATATTATTTTAATATATTTCAAACAAAAAAACAATTTCAACCACCAATACTAATATACTTCCAAACATCCAATAATAAATAAATTAGATCTGACGCGTTTTCGAGTCCTTAATTCCAACTATTTTTTCTTGAAACACTACAAGTCAACTTAGACTGGAATTTTCCACTGGGACAAGAATGACAAAGACTTTGCAACTTTGGACGCGGTACGTAGTTAATAGTCAAATATAACTTTGAACGATCTCTTGTTATTTGCTGCTGTTTTGCTATCCACAAATGGCTCTTGATATCCTTAGTGTTGCCGGCAATGGATACAGTTCTTTACAAGAGAACTACTACGGGAGTCAAATATAACTTTTGAACGATCTCTTGTTTTTTTCTTTTTAGTTTAAACTTCGAAAACACAATGGAAAAGAATTATTAAATATACTAAGTATTATTAAAATTGCTCGGATTAACAATTAAATCTCAATTAACATTTAAGTTGACCAAATACTTCTATATATTGAAAAGAAGAAGAAGAAAAATACGTCTAGACAAAGAAGTTATAAATCAGTACTTAACTTTTATGACTAATTTGTTTTCCCACACTTTCGTGGAAATTGCAGTCCTATAGGGCCATCCATTCTCTCTTGACGTACTGTCCCATCATGAACTTGGAATTTGATGCAGGAGACTTGGCTTCTTGACTTGAAGAAATAGACTAACAAATCAATGCATCTCCTCAACGTGTTCAATTAATGATCAGGACTTAACCTTTTTCGTGGAAATTGTAGTCCTAAAGGACCATCGATCCATTCTCTCTTGACGTGTCCCATAAACTTGGATTTTGATGCACGAGACTTGGCTTTTTGAGTTGAAGAAATAGACTAACAATCAATGCATCTTTTGTTTGTGGACTCAACGCGTTCAATGATCTCTTTTTATCTAACAAAATGCTGTAGAAAATTAAGAGCTTCTATACATTGTTAGCTTAAACCTTGAACGATCTCTTGTTATTTGCTGCTGTTTTGCTATCTACAAAATGGCTGTGGGTGGTGCAAAACTTGCTCTTCTTTTGATTCATATCCTTGGTGTTGCCGGAAATGGATACAGTTCTTTACAAGAGAACAACTACGGGAGTGATGATCATGAACATCGGAAAAAGTTGATATCTTCACTCAAAAGTGGGTTTTTAATAGGTTATGTCTTCTCTTCAGTTTCCATTTTAACTATTTTCATGTGCTGTTGTGTGCCTTGGGCTCGTCTCCTCAAGAGGAAAGGGAATGGGGTGATGATGAAGACACCAATGACGACATCTTTGATGGAAAGGCAAGAGAAGAAGAGAAAAGAAGCAAACAAGCAGGTAAGATTTTCATTTCATCATCATATTTTTAGTTTCTTGCTAGCTTTTATTATTATTATGAAGACGATATATATATGTAGTTGCTTTTATTAAGGATAAATCAATATTCTTCAGTTGCCAAGACCATGGATCACAGACCAAAACATTAACTGATCATTACAGAAATAGCCAAAAAAAGAGAAACCTCTAGTTCATGTCCTTAATTAAAGTAGCACACAAGTGACACAAACAAAACAACACGATATTATATAAATAGCAAGCACATGAAACATAAAATTTTGTTGAATAAGGTTACCATACAAAAACTTTAATTTGAATTTTTATTACTCAATAATCTTTTCTAATCAAAACTCCATATTATACCTTTTCTCTAAATTGCTTATAGACTACGAAAAACTTCCAGAAAAAAAAATTATAAATTAAATAGGATAAAAAATTATACATCAACTACACTACTAGAATTTTTAACAGAATCTTCTTTTAGTATTTATACTCTCAGTCCGCTGGTATGGATTTTACCGACGGTCTCATTGATGAAAATACTTCATTGGAAAAACTTTCATTAGTGATTTGTGGTCTGTTGGTAATATCATTACCAATGGGTTTACTGAAGGCAAAAGCACACCAAAAAAAAATTACCCGTTTCATTTCGTTGGTATTTCCATTGGTGAATACGACATATCATCGATAGAAAAATCATATGTAATTCCATCAGTGATTTTTTTTTTCACATTTAGTATTTCTCTCGGCGAATTTGATATATAACTGACAAAACAATCATATGCAATTCTGTTGGTGATTAAATAGTGATAGCAATATTTGCAGTAATTCTTTCCAACTCTTTGGAATATACCGATGGACTTAATCCATCGATAACACCATCAGTAATAATTAATTTGTTTTTGAAAAATCTATGAGACAAAGTTAGAAAATAATTAAATTAATATAAGAATCAAATATTTATTACAAATTTAAACATTTATAAGTTCAAATACAATTAATCTAAAATAAAGGCGTTGGAGGAGGAGGAGAAGACGAGTCTTTTTCGGGACCATAGGGCTAATAAAAAGGAGCACATGTACCACCCATGTGTGATTTCATCTCCATTACCAATTGACGGAGTTCGGTTGTCTCAGCACTAAGTCGTGCATAATCAGCAGTAAGATGGGTCGTTTGAGCTTGTACTCATTGGTCTAAAATCACCTCAAACTTCAGAGTTTGAGTGCTCAGAACCGATTGCGAGCATCCAACGATTGAAACACTGTAAGTCATTTGCAAGTCTTCGGTCATAGTGTTAAAGAGACCATACACCTGATTTTTATCGGTTCCACTGGACAATCCTGCCTCCAACCACAAATCTGGATCGAGATCCAGATGGGTTGAAGGATCGTCTCCGTATCTTTTTTCAACCAGATGTTATATGTATCTTGAAAAAAAGTTAGCAAATTAAAAAAAAATAACTTCAGAAAAAAATAGTTAAAAACCAACATCCACAAAGTGCTAAGCTCGACTATCTACAAGCTGCTGCACCTTTTTTTGATGGTCATCACTTTGCACGTGCATTTCCACAAAAAGCTCCATCGAGCTTGACTCGCGTCCAAGAACCGTAGCCGTAAGAGAAAACTGTTGTTGATTAAATATATTTATAAAAAACAACAAATAAAAAAATGGATATAATAAAAGAAAAATCTTACCATCCGTTTCGAATGCAAAAAAAAAGAAAAAAGAATGAAATCGCTGGTGTGCGTGGTAACAAAATCATGAACATGTTTGTTTCGGTTCTCCACACCGGACTGTGACTGTCCCACAAAATGCTTAGACATTACATGCTCAATATATATATTCCGCCCATACAGCCTCCGAGACATACGATAATCTGACATCCTTCCAAACCGCCACGTCCTTCCAGCTTGGAAGCTCTCTTTCTTTCGCATATTTTTTTGGCTTTTTTTTTGCACCTTGTACCAAAAATCACGCAACCTATATAGTACAAATGAATTATCTGTTAGTAAATAAAAATAAAATTGAAGAAAAGGATTAAAAATTTTTATTTTGATTTCAATCTTACCTAATTTCAACGTGATTCTCCTAAACCCTCATGGTAATGACGTTGTCAGCTTTATCCCATTCAAATTTTTCCGTGCAGTTAAAATTTGTAAGAGAAAAGTTTCATTAATATTAATAAACTAACAAAATTAACATAATAATAATAAAAATATTTAAGTTAATACTAACCTTAAACCTTCCAAACCATGCATAAATCATAGGTTTCCATTCAGGATGTTTGGAAACCTAACTCCACTGAAATAATGGAATTTTCTTCGATGATTTCATTGCCAATGTTATGGTTCTGGCAACCTCAATGTTTGTAAACTTGAAATTATAATTTATTTTTTCACTGAGCCTGGTACTTCCGCATGAATGGATCCCGCTGTGAAGGGACCACCCTTCGATGTGGCGGAATCGCTCACTCAACGAGCTCGCGTCGAGAGTGATTGCATGTGTCTCAGGTGTCGGATCTTGGTCGATACCTAACGACTCATGATCATCGAAAGCATTGTTAGAAGAACTAGCAACGATCCTTCTGTACAACGTGCTATATATTGACTTTCCCCTAAGCATCTACACAAATTTGACAGCACCTCCCTTATACGATAGACTACCCAAAATTTTTAATACTGCAAATACACAATAATTTAAATTTGATTGCCATAAACCAATTGATTTTATTCAATTTGTTTCCTTGTCATTCAGTGAAGAGTTCACTCAACTTGTACTCAACCTAGTTTTTAGATCTTTTTTTTTTTTTAATTCTGGAGTTTGTTAGTATTTCCATTAGTGTACAATAGTTTGGTTAATTGTTTCCAATAATTTGGTTAATTTTTTAAATTAAATAATAAAAGTGTCTTATTTTTTCTCTTTTGTAATATTATTTACTTACTTTTCATAATTTCACATTTCAACTTTCATACACAACTCATGCATTTCTAAACAATATTCAAAACATCAAAAGCAACCCAATTTGGCATATAAATAAAGAATTTCATAAACCCTTAATTTACATAAGATTTTCATTTCATTATCATATTTTTAGTTTCTTGCTAGCTTTTATTGAGGATAAATCAATATTCTTCAGTTGCCAAGACCATGGATTGTTGCAAACTTAATTTTATAGATCACAGACCAAAACATTAATTAACTCATTACAGAAATAGCAAAAAAAAGAGATACCTCTGGTTCATGTCCTTAATTAAAGCAGCACACAAGTGACACAAACAAAACAACACAATATTATATAAATAGCAAGCTCAGCAACATAAAATTTTGATGAATAAGGTTACCATACAAAAAATTTAATTTAAATTTTTATTACTCAATATTTTTTTCTAATCAAAACTCCATATCATACCTTTTCTTAAAATTGCTTATAGACTAGGAAAAACATACTTAATATAACTGAAAAAATAAAAAAATTATAAATTAAATAGGATAAAAAATCATAAATCAAGTACACTACCAGAATTTTTAAATTTACTGGTGGAATTTTTGGTTGGTATTTATACTCTCAGTCTGCCGGTCTGGATTTTACCGACAGTCTCATGGATGAAAACATTTCGTTGAAAAAACTCTCGTTGGTGATTTGTTGTCTGTAGGTAATATCATTACCATGGGTTTATTGAAGGCAAAAGCACGCAAAAAAAAATTTCCCGCTTCATTCCGTTGGTATTTCCATCGGTGAATACGACATATTACTGATAGAAAAATCATATATAATTCCATCGGTGATTTTTTTCCACTGTCGGTATTTCTCTCAGCGAATTTGATATATAACTGATAAAACGACCATATGCAATTCCGTCAGTGATTAAACAATAATTGTTTTCCAACTCTTTGGAGTATACCGATAGACTTAATCCGTCAGTAAAACCATCAGTAGTAATTTAATTTTTTTTAAAAAAATTATGAAACAAAAGTAGAAAATAATTAAAATAATAAAAGAATCAAATATTTATTACAAATTTAAACACCTATAAGTTCAAATACAATTAATCTAAAATAAAGGTGTTGGAGGAGGAGGAGGAGGAGGAGGAGGAGGAGGCGAGTTTTCTCTGGGACCGTGGGGCTAATAAGGGGGAGCACATATACCATCCATGTATGTTTTCATCTCCATTACCAATCGATGGAGTTCGGCTGTCTCAGCACTAAGTCGTGCATAATCAGCAGTAAGATGGGTCGTTTGAGCTTGTACTCGTTGGTCTAAAATCGCCTCGAACTCAAGAGTTTGAGAGACCATACACCCGATTTCTAACTGTTTCACTAGATGATCCTGCCTCCAACCTCAAATCTGGATCGAAATCTAGATGGGTTGAAGGATCGTCCCCGTATCTCTTCTTCAACCAGGTGTTATACGTATCCTGGAAAAAGAGTTAGCAAATTAAAAAAAAAATTAATAACTTAAGAAAAAAATGGTTGAAAACCAACATCCACAAAGTGCTAAGCTTAGCTTTCGACGAGTTGTTGCACCTCTTTTTGACGGTCATCACTCTGCACGTGTGTTTCCACAAAAAGCTCTATTGAGCTTGGCTCGCATCCAAGAACCATAGCCAATAAGAGAAAAGTGTTGTTAGTTAAATATATTTATAAAAAATAACAAATAAAAAAATGGATATAATAAAAGAAGAATCTTACCATCAGCTTCGAATGCGAAAAAAGAGAATGGAATCACCGATGTGCGTGGTAACGAAATCGTGAACATGTTTGTTTCAGTTCTGCACATTGGACTATGATCGCCCTACAAAATGCTCGAACATCACGTGCTCAATATATTCCGCCCATACAGCCTCTGAGACATATGACAATCTGGCATCCTTCCAAACCGTCACGTCCTTCCAGTTTGGAAGCTCTCTTTCTTTCGCATATTTTTTCGGCTTTCTTTTGCACCTCGTACCAAAAATCACACAACTTATATAGTACAAATGAATTATCTGTTAGTAAATGAAAAATAAAATTGAATAAAAGGATTAAAAAAATTTATCTTGATTTCAATTTTACCTAATTGCAACGTGATTCTCCTAAACCCTGATGGCAATGACGTTGTTAGCTCTATCCCATTCAAATTTTTCCATGCAGTTAAAATTTGTAAAAGAAAATTTTCATTAATCTTAATAAACTAACAAAATTAACATAATAATAATAAAAATATTAAAGTTAATATTAACCTTAAACCTTCCAAACCATGCATGAATCATAGGTTTCCATTCATGATGTTTGGAAACCTGACTCTATTGAAACAATGGAATTTTCATCGATGATTTCATCATTGATGTTATGGTTATAACAGTCTCTCTGTTTGTAAACTTGAAATTACATTTGGTAATTGAAATTATTTTTTTAAAAAAATTATTAACATGTCGTTGTGAAAGGAAAACAAACTTAGATTAAAATGTCATTTTTCCACTGAGCCTGGTACTTCTGGATAAATGGATCCCGTTGTGAAGGGACCACCCTAACTTGTCGATAATTCTGTATGTAAAAGTGACACGTCATTGTACTTTTTGATTTTTTTTCAATTGTTTTATTTTTCACTATAATTCCTTCGATATATACCGAGAGAATATTTCCATCAGTGTTTATCGATTGATACAAGGGAATAGCCTGTCGGTAAAGTTCATTGCAATCTACCGACAAAATTTTTTTGTTAGTGTTTTTATTTGTATTTGTTAATTTTTTGGTAGGGCTAAAAAAATATTTTAAATTCTAAACAGTAACTTCTAGGTGGAAATCAACCCTGGACTTAGCGGTAGGCCTTCAAAACCCTGCCAAGGACACATAAAAGAATTTTGTTCCTCGTTCAAAAGTGGATTTGTGGTTGGTTATGCATTATCTGCTGTTTCAATCGTAATTGTTTTTGTATCGTATTGTTTGCTTCGATCCATCTAAAATAAGGGTAACGCAATGCCAATGAAGATAGCTGATAAATCAAGAGATTTATAGGAATGTCATGTCCGTGATATGATAGTCTAGGTGCTTACTCTTGTAATTTGGACAAGGATGAGCAGATTTTTTAGAGGAAAGTTCTCGAGACATTTTCATGAGGCTTCTAGATCTAGGGAGAAAGGCAGTGATGATAGAAAAATCTGGATTGTAGCTTTTAACATTACCAGCTGTGGAGCTCAGATATGGAGGCAGCAAAGTGGTCAACTCTCTCATTCTGTGCATGTAAACTGTACGTTGAGATCATTTTGCACTTTGTTATGGCTCATTGACAAATGACAATCTTACGAATAATTCTAATTAGCAAATTTTGTGTAAAATAGCGTTGTTCATCTTTCACTAATTCCCATCGGTGATTTCATCAACAGAATTCGGAGTTGGAGAAGAAGGTTACAAGAACAAGTTTCGCGGCACTCAATATTGCCACTCGCAGTTTTGACCAAGACAATGTCATCGGAGTCGGAAAGATGGGGACAATGTACAGGGCAGCGCACCCTTATGATTGTTTCACTGCAGTTAAGAGATTACATGACTCTCAACCTTTAGGGAAACAGTTCAGGTCTGAGCTAACAATTCTAGCCAAGTTCAGACACATGAACATAATTCCACTACTGGGATTCTGCATAGAATCCGGGGAAAGGCTTTTGGTGTACAAATATATGCCAAATGGGAACCTTCATGATTGGTTACATCCTGTGAAATGCAAGGCTGAAAAACTGGATTGGCATGTCAGGGTTAAAATCGCCATCGGAGTAGCCCGAGGCTTGGCATGGCTTCATGATTTTAACAATTTCTTAATAATTCATCTTGACATATGCTCAAGGAGCATCTTGCTGGATAAATATTTTGAACCGAAGATATCAAATTTTGGAGGGGCAATGCACAGGAGCTCAAATGACAAGGGCTTAATTGCAAGTAGTAAGATAGGTGAACTGGAATTGATCAAGCAGGATGTCTATCAATTTGGTATTCTTCTTCTTGAGCTAATTGCAGTTCATAATCCTGACCATAACAGTAAATCATCTCACACTCTAGAGGAGAATTTGTTTGAACGAATCGCTCATCTATCGAGCAGTTCTTCTGGCCTCTATCATGCTGTTGATAAATCTCTTCTTGGTCAAGGATTTGATGGTGAAATACTTCATTTTCTGAAGATCGCATCTAGCTGTATTCATCCCATTCTAGATCGAAGGCCAACGATGCTTCAAGCATTCCAAATGTTAATGGTTCTCAGGGAGGGAGAGAGAGAGATTCATCGAAAATCCTAAGCTATTGGCTCAACTGACTAGTCGCTGCTAATTAAGGTGATGATAGCATTGAGCTGGAGTCAGCAGAAACAAATTGAAACAGCAGATGTGTGTATGCTATATAATATCGTTGTTTCTGGTTTTGTAAGTGAAACAATACAGATATGGCCTCATTGCTGAAGCACTCTTTGGGAGTGTTATTGGAAGGCACTTTTCCAAATTCGTAATTTTTTTCTTTTAATAAAAATTTCAAATTAATATTTTTATTTTATTTTAATATATTAATATTAAAAATAATATATAAAAAATTATTTTAATATATTTTCAAATAAAAAAAAAACAGCAACTTTTACCATTATCTCCGCCAACCTCTAAGAGAGTAATGATATCATCTGTTGATAACACCGAGATTGTCCTGAAGAGAAGAGTATGTTGTGAGAAATGGCAAACAACCAATGAAAACAGAAGAAAAAAAAGTTAATTTAGAAAATATCTTTAATTAAAACTATCCTAAGATAGATTTTTATTTGTATAATAAATAAAAAAACAGCATAATATTTTAGCTTGTCAATTATGCAGAATAGGAGGCAGTGCTTGTTTCTTGATGGCACGCACATTTCATTGTTGATGAAATTGTAAATAATTGTTTTATGGGAAACCATCATTCCTAAACAACATAAATGCATATTCCTGAAAATAAAGGAGGGGGGGCACTCACTGAACATCTCCTCACATAATAATATTAACCTGAAAAAAGTGTTTTTTCCTTAGTTTTTTTTTTAATATATGTTTTTTTTTATTTTTAATTCTATTCTTCAACACTAGATTAACTAAGAATTCAACTTCATAAGTTTTTTAATTTATTTTTATGAGGTTATCCTAAATTCATGACTCAGACAACCAGTATGATAGGTTGACTCAAGTTGCCGTCTCCATGTTAATTAAATATTTAATTTGAGTCAAACCATATTTTTAACGGTTTTTTGGGTTGTCTTTGAATCCATAAAATTAAACGAGTTACATTAAATTAATTCCCATACGATTTAATTTTTTTTTCTACTAGAAATATATTATCAATGCCTAGATATTTTTTTTACGTTGAAAAAAAATTAATCCGACCCATAACATAATACAAACCAATGATCTTGTTTATATCTTATACATCTATCTATATACATTTATAATAATAATGAAAATGAAGGACAAGATTATACAAAGAGCTTATAATTCTTCCAGCTAAATTTATTTAGTACAATTATTTATTTAAGGATATCAATTATGTTGTCAAAATTTGATGAGAACATCAACATTAGAACACATAGAGGTTCTTTGAATCTTAAGATTTTCCTCCATACGAAACCTCCACATGTAGTTAAAGTTTTTTTTTTTTTAAATAATTATCGAAAGTATATTAAGAAGGTAATAAAATTATAGTCAAAGAAAAAGACATTATATAAAATTTATTTTTTAATTTAAATTAGTTGTTTTATGTTGTTTAATTTTATTGTGAAATTGTTTGATAACATTTTTTTTTAGAAAAACCAATTTGTTTAAAAACCGATGAAAATCCCATTGATCAGTGATTAACATTTTCATTAGAGAATTACAGAGAGTTATTTAACTATTTTGGTGAACACTGATAAGAATTTCATCGGTAAATAATCTTTTTTTTTTTTTTTTTTGAGAATTACAGAGAGTTTTTGAGTGTTCCAATATACACCCCGATAGAATCACTGACCAAATATGTTGTCAATTATTGTATCGGCAAACTCGTTGATGAGACAGATATTTTGACAATGGGCTTATCTGTCAGATATCCAATGGCAATATCGATCAATGAATTTGACTACAAATATTAGTAGACCCTGTTTTTAAAGACCGGCGACAATAAGTCGTCACTATATCTGTCAGTGTAAAAATCATTGATGGAATTACCTATAGATATGACATCAGCGATGAGATATTTTCTGACGGCAAGTTTCCATTGATAAATATATTGGTGATTTTTATACCAACAAAATTAGTGTTTCTACACTGATAAAATATTCCATCTGTGTTATGCTTATTTTTGTGGTGGAAGCTGTGAAAACATCATATTGAATAAGACTATCCTGCAAAAGGTTTACCGGAGATAGTATAAGAAATGTTGTTTATTGGAGAGAGAGGGTGGCGTAGATGCACGGTTCGGTTGGACCGAAGCTGGAGAGGGTTCGGTTTGACTTGCCCTGGAAGGGGTTCGGTGATTTAATTTTCTCCCCCCTCCTTTATTTCCTACCTTCGGTTGTGTTTGGCCAAGAGAGGATTAGGTTTGACATTGAGAAGAGAGGGTTTGGTCGGATTAGCAAGAAGCAAGTGGAAAAGATGCTGTGATGGTTTACAATCTCTGCTTGTCTTGTGATCCTTTCATGCGTGGAGGCATGCAGAAAGATCTACCACCTGGTAAACAACCTCATGTTTTGAGTTCCAGCCA
>Ga0325403_1001240_pt1 | contig 20781 bp, 9 predicted proteins | sample PopdelMetagenome_19_FD_205665 | JGI IMG/M metagenome (GOLD analysis project Ga0325403, IMG submission 205665) | Populus deltoides microbial communities from Bellville, Georgia, United States - Xylem-PdKOR-R4 | ecosystem: Host-associated > Plants > Phyllosphere > Stem > Wood/Secondary xylem... | reverse complement strand
AGACATTACATTTAGGACCTTTGGTGAGATGTATGAATGAGTAAGTTATAATCCTTAAGAAGACATAAAATCAAAATAAAGAGTTAGTTAATCTAATTAAAGAGATAACAATACTCACATATAAGAACAAAAAGCCAAATATATTTAAGAAGCCACAAAAGGAGAAAGTAAAAAAGCAAGATATTTTTAGTAACTAATTTGAGAAAATTTTACCCATAAAACTCTTTACATGATTTTTAGATTTGATTATGTCAACAAAAAATGGATCATCATCACCAAAGGATAAGAATAATCCGGAATGGGGTTATTTTGTTATGCAAGAACAATTAGAGATGATGAACTCAATGTTTGGAGAGGTTATGAATGAGATGACTAGATTGAGAGCTAAAGTAGCTAGCCTTCAAAATGGGCTAGTCTACAGGGGCTTCAAGGGCAGAATGCCTACAAGATGAGATATTTAACCTCTAGAGAAGTTTATAGCTGAAACTACAAATAAAAAGGCTAAGGATTTTGATCATGATTATGGTGTGAGGATTCAACAACTTAGAATACACAAACATGGGGAGTTTAGCCATATGATTATTTCATCCGTAGAAGAGCAAATAGGAAGGATGGTTTTTATGATGGTTTGGATAGAAATTTGAGGAGTATTAAGATGAAGATTCTGACTTTTTAGGGAAGAAACTATTTTAAAGCATATTTAGAATGGGAGAGGAAAGTAGAGTTAATTTTTTTTATTGTCACCATTACTTTGAGAAAAAAAAGGTAAAACTTGTTGTTATTAAGTTTTTGACTATGCTATTATTTGGTGGGATCAGATTATTTTAGATATGATAAGAAATAGAGGAAGACATGTAGAGACTTAGAATGAGATGAAAGAAATTATAAGAAAAAAAAGTTTGTTCTTGGACATTATTACAAAGAATTATATCAGAGACTGCAAAGTTTGACTCAAAGGTCTAAAAGTATGGAGATTACCATAAAGAAATGAAGATTGCCATGATTAGAGCTATTGTTGTGAAGTATAAAGAGACTATACTAGCAAGTTTCTGAATGATTTGAATAGAGAGATAACTAATGTGGTTCAATTACAATATTATATTGAGTTAGAGGATATTGTTCACATGCTTACCAGGGTAGAGAAGTAGTTGAAAAAAAAGGGCACTACAAGCCATATGGGTAATTCAAGTTCTTTTTCAATTTTGTGGCCAAGTTATAGGAGAGAGAGGGTTGCCCCTTTAAATCCTATAAGAAGCATAGTTGAACCACCTAAGCCTACAGAGAAGGATTCAACCACTACTGTCCAAGATAAACTAAAACTCAAACAATTATAATCATGATATTAAGTGTTTTAGGTGTTTGGAGAATTGATATATAGCTTTACAATGTCTAAACAAAAGGGTTATGATTATGAGATAACATTGGAGATTAAATCCAAATGTGACAATCTGAGGAGGGTGAGATGCCACTACTTGAGGATTGTAGTGATGTTGAGTATCTAGTTGATGGAGAGGCTTTGGTGATTATGAGGTAACTTAATATTCAGATTAAGGATGATGATTAGTTGATGGAGAGGCTTTGGTGATTATGAGGTCACTTAATATTCAGATTAAGGATGATGATGTGAAGCAACAAATGGAGAACATCTTTCATACTAGATGCTATTTAAATAACAAAGTATGTAATATGATTATTAATAATGAGAGTTGTGCTAATGTTTCTAGTGCAACAATTGTTAGAAAATTGAGTCTAAATATTATTAAGCATGAAAGACCTTATATACTTTAATGGTTGAATGCATGTGTTGAAGTAAGAGTTACTAAACAAGTTTTGATTTCTTTTTCAATTGGGAAGTATAAGGATGAAATTTTATGTGATATGGTTCCTATGAATATTACTAATTTATTATTAGTGTGTCTTTTTTTGTGATGTGGTTTCTATGAATGCTACTCACTTATTATTAGTGTGTTATTGACAATGTAATAGAAAAGTCAAGCATGATGGGTTTAAGAATAAATATTCTATTAAAAAAGATGGGAAGACATTCACACTTGTACCATTATTACCTAGACAAATTTATAAAGCTAAATAAAAAAGGTGAAGCTAAAAGTTCAGAATAACCATGTAAAGATGTGAGGAAGAGTTAAAAAATAAGAGCATTGAGATAACAAATTTGGCCAAGGTATAGACAAATAGGCTTTTAGTTGAGAAAAGAAAGAAGAAAATAGAAAAAGAAAATAAAGATGAGAAAAGAAGAGTGTGGAGAAAATAAGAAAAATTAGATTTTATTAAAAAAAAAAGGAAAATAAATAAGCATATTTTAACACTAATGAACTTGATACTTGTATTTAGTCATGTTTTTTCTTTTTGTTTTCTTGGTTGTAAGATTATGAGGATGTATTGCCCATAGATGGTGTTCATATTATTGATTCAAGGAAGAATCATTTTGAGGAGAGGGAGAATGATACGAGTCAACAAGCATCACCAAAGGATTCATTAGAGGTGCTAATTAGGCCCATTACAAGATCTAAAACTAAAAAGATCCAAGAGGAATTGGTTGTACTGATTATAGATATTTGGGTTAACAAGTTGCTAATCTACCAAACTAGATATTTGTGTACTATTTGGGACATATCTAGATCTATATGTTGAATTTCAATGTGATTCTAACAGGTTTAAAAACTAGACATCTCAATCTTTCCATACATATATACTAGGCCTAATAATTCATCTAAACGAGAGAGAACAACATGTTTGAAGTTAGGCTAGAAATTGTTATACAAGTTTTGCTATTTGTTTCCTTTTGATTTATGAACTTCTTATTTAGCAAGGATTCCTTTTCTATAAGGAAAGCATATATGGTGTTGTTACCTAATTTTTTGACCCATTTTTTTTTTAAAAAACCAAAAAATAGCAAAACAAAATAAATAAAAAACCCAAAAAATATGTTCTTGATGTCTTCGTATCATTTTTAGCATTTTCAACATCTTTTCCAAAGAATTTAACATTAAAAAATATACTTTCGACGCGTTTTAAACACGCTCATATAGTTTACTTTGATGTTGGTTTTTTTTTTTAAACTCAAACCATAAAAAAAAATGCATTTATGATTTTAGTGGTCTACTTGTAATTGTGAAAGGAAAAATACCGATTTTAAAATTAGAAACCCTTCACAAAGTAACCTAAATTTTAATCAAATGGTCCACAATCAATATAGTTAATCTAATGGTCCATTTTTCTTTGCTTTGCCTCCAAATTGTTCCTACAAAGCAACAACAATCAAATGAGTGATAGAGAATATTTCACTCTAAACATTTCACCATTCTAGACCGAATTCTTGATTGAGAAAACCAGGGTTTGTTCATTGTAACAAATCCGCTATAATAGGATGATAGAAGCATCATCAGATTATGACAAATAAAAAGGAAAAAGTTATGGGTTCTAGCAACCTACATTAGGTAAAACGTACTAATGGTGCTAATACCATTCCTTTATGCAACTAGTCAATTTCCTAGAATCTCTAAAAGACCAATTAGGGGCGCCAGTAATCATAATATTAGGTGATGACTCCTTTATCACACCCAAGACCATTCCAGAACACCACCCGGGAAGTGTCGTCGCGACGCCACACCCCCATGAAGAGGGTACGATAAGATAACGACTCCACTAGGGAGCTTTGGACTAAGCTTTGTTTTTTGTTCATGCTATGATAAGATTGATGAATGTTTATTTTTTATTTTTTTTTGCAATGAATGATTTACTTTGTTTAAGAGCTTTAACATGTATCCTTTTTAGAACTTGTCATGCAAAGGTATTCATGCATCACTTATATTATTTGTGAGGGCACACATTGAAAAACTTTAAGTTAAGTGAAGGACTGACAGTTTACCTTATGACTTTTAGTCAATGTTTAAGTTTGTGTAAACTCCAACTCTTCATTGAGTGCTTAGACTAATAATGATTGGTACACATGTTATCCCATTACCTATTAAGCCCCCTCATATTGCCTTCACTAAGGTGATCACTAGGATAACAAGAAACCTTTTTTAGATATCAAGTAGTAAACTTACCCTTTGTCTCACATAAAAGAATTATAACCTATCTCTAGGGTGTATACACCCTACACATGTTTTGCATCAAGGCAAGCCCTACATGTAGCATCTTGAATTCAGAACTTGCGAGTGACACAATAGCCGTCACTTAGAAAATTCTCGATGTAGAGTTGAGGTAAGAATCAAAATTTTTGTTCATCATACAAGAGTAACGACCATGTATCATCCTTTGAAGGACAAGTTCATCATATAAATACTTGCTCATACATTTAACATGCATGTTCATAGATTGAAATATAGGTACCCTAAATCTAGTTTTTCTTTAAAGAGTCAAGAGTTGCCAATGTTTGGTGATAAAATATGTACATCGGTATTTCCATAAGAATATAATGATGTGTCATATAGCCAACAAAATTATCATCAAAATATTTATTGATTTTTATTATTTTATTTCTTCGGTAATTATTGACAACACAAATTCCATCGTTAACTCTAGCAGTAAATGTAGATGAAAATTACTTGTCATTTTGTGTGTGTGTGTGTAGAATAAACTAAAAGAATTGGGTGAAATTAATTGTTCAATTCACTATTTATAAAACTTATTTCACAATGAATATTTCATTGTTCATTTTTATTATTATTATTATTATTATTATTATTATTATTATTGATTTTGTTTTTGCAATATGATTATTTCAAGTTATATTAGCATGATTTTATGTGTCAAGATATTTTCTTACTTTGCATACTTTTGTATATATGAAGTGGAAAATATTTTGATGTTAAATTAAAGATGGATTATGTGAAATAATATTTTAGATTGTAGTTAAATTGGGTTTGATTTAAATTAAGATTCTATGTTGTGGGTTGGTTTATTTGGCTGAAAAATGAACCAGTTTTCAACCCGTCAAATATTTTTGTTACATATTATGATTCCATTTGTTATTTAGTGAACAACTTAGCATACATTTTATACTTACTTGATCTAGTTCAAAAAGGTTAAAAAAACTTATTTGGTAAAAAATAAAGTTCGTATATATACTTGACAAATAACAACACAAAGTTCATGTACTAATTAATTAATAACTCAATTTTTGATTGGTCAAATGTTTTGCCTACCTGGGTTTCAAGGAAAAAAAAATTATTGAGTTTTAAATAATTCTATACGATTTTATCCCTTGATTGTAAAAATTCATTCAAGTCGCTATATTTTTCTCATGCAAAGCTCGCTTTTGTTAAGTCGTCACTGTTCTTCCTTCACCAACTAACCCGGCTTATTCGTGCATAATCCAAACCTCATATACATGCCTTTCCTCTCATTTGCTTGAAAAGTTGAAGAATTTAGAAAAAAAAATTCATCCATTCCCTTGGAACTACAAGAGAACAATATTTATTTGGACTGATACTCTTTTTAAAAAAAAAAAATTCTTGAAGGTGTTGATGGACTCTCCTTAGGATCGGACGTTTCGAGGGAACTACTAGACTCACGAAAAAATCATTTCAACAAAGTATCTACGTATCTTCATTTTTTTACTCTTGACTATGGCTTTTAAATACAACTTATTGTAGCATTCGCAACTCTCACTCTTATAATAATAATAATAATAATAATAATAATGGTGGTGGTGACAATCAAAGGCTCTTATATAGTGAAACCTGCCAAACTAATATGGACCGGCCGCGTTTCCCTTTCTGAGTTGGATCAAATTGGAACAATAATGCATGTTCCCACTATCTACTTCTACAAACCATTGCCAAACTGGCTAACATCATCCAATGATGTTGTCAATAACCTTAAAGATTCATTGAGAGATGTTTTGGTGCCATTTTATCTACTAGCTGGCCATTTACACTGATAGGTCGTGGCCGCTTGGAGCTTAAGTGCAATGCCATGGGTGTTATGTTCACTGAGGCTGAATCTGAATCCAAGCTTGAAGATCTTGGCGACTTCCTATCATTTTCAGAGTACAAATACCTAATCCCAAATGTTGACTATACCGTTCCAATACATGACTTGCCTCTATTACTAGTGCAACTCACCAAGTTCCAATGTGGTGGTACGTATTACCCTAAGTTTAACAATATCTCATGTTGTTGTTGATGGGCAAAGTGCTCTTCACTTTATGTCAGAGTGGGCAAGAATTGCCCGTTGCGAGCCATTAGGCGTGGTTCCTTTTCTTGACCGAAAGGTCTTGCGAGCTAGGGATCCTCCAATAGCTTCACAGTGTCACCACGCGGAGTTTGATCTTCCACCATTACTATTGGGGCAGTTGAATAACGATGAAGAGAGAAAAAAGAAGGCAAATGTAGCCATGTTGAGGCTAACCAAAATTCAGGTTGAAAATTTAAAGAATGTGGCAAATGAGGAAAGAATCAGTACAGATAGTGGTCGTGGTTATACTAGATATGAGACCTTGTCTGGACATGTTTGGAGGTCTGTTTGTAAGGCTTGTGGACACAACCTAGAGCAGCCAACTGCTCTAGGTGTTTGTGTTGATTCACGTAAACGGATGCAGTCCCCTTTGCCTAATGGTTACTTTGGCAATGCTACTCTTAATGTGATCGTTGTTAGTCACGCCGGTGAGCTCATGTCAAAGCCCTTGGGATATGCCACAAGAAAGATTAAGAAAGATAAGGGAAGCAATTGAAACGGTGACAAATGCGTATGTGAGATCTGCGATTGATTTCTTGAAGAATCAACCAAACTTGACAAGGTTTCAAGACATTCACGCACTAGGAGGCACTGAAGGGCCCTTTTATGGGAACCCAAATATCGGGGTGGTTAGTTGGTTAACCCTACCTATTTATGGCCTTGATTTTGGGTGGGGAAAGGAGATTTATATGGGACAAGGAACTCATGATTTTGATGACGACTCATTGCTTCTGCCAAGTCCTAATGGAGACAGGTCTGCAATATTAGCAATATGTTTGCAGGTGGCTCATATGGAAGCTTTTAAGAAATACTTCTATGAAGATATATAAAACAATCCAGCTCTGGCGCAAGAAATAATAGCAGTATAACTAGAGATCAAGAAGAAATAATCAAGAAACAGAGAATGACTAATGGATATGTTTACTTTATTACTATATTTTGATAAATATTGATAATTTGATGTGTTCTTGTATTAATAATGAGATGTTCAAGTTAAGGTTATTGCCTCATTATTAGTGGAACAATTGATTTTATTGCATTGGTATCAAAGCTTTTATTGTTGTTTTCGAAATGATAATGAATTAACAACGAGTGTTTTAATGATCAGGTATGATGTATGGTAACAAATTTCCTTTTACGGGAATCAAATAAAATTTTATTGATCTATAATAATTAAAGTTATAGAAATTGAATTTGAACAATGATAAATATTCAAGGACTGAATTGTATGAGCATGAAAAAGGTTCAAAAATTTATTTAGTCACCTATTAATTTTTATTTTTATTTCAATTAAATCCATTCACATTGTGTTTATTTGGGGTTAGACATAACCCTTTTTTTAGTTGCCTAGCTATTAGGATCTTTCGATGTCGAGAAAAGATTTTGGTGCATGGTTTATACTCGATTTCATAAAATAAAATAAAATTTTATTAATCTAAAATAATTAAGGCTTAAGGGACCAAATTTCAAACTCAAACAAATAAGAAAAACTAGGCTAAACGAGCATGGACAAACTTGCTGACGCTTGCATTGCATGCACCAACACTTGAAGGACGCTGATACACTTTAGTGGCGCGTGCAACTTGCTCTAGTGGCTGAACATCATCTTCTTTGATGGCATTAGAAGCGACTCAATAAGTTTTTTCCATTGGGGTAGCACATGCCAACGAGTAGGCGGTGGTAAGGATCCAATGACCTTTTCTTTTTTCTCCTCCTTTTCTTCTCTCTCCTCTCCTTGATTTTCATGCTGAATTATCCAAATTTGCAAGTTGTCCTGTTACATTTTTTCTTTTTCAATTTTAGTCATCTTTTTATCACTATTTGTTTTTTAGGTCCTTTTTTTGAATTGATATTTTTTTCAATTTTATTATTCAATATTGTCGAAACGTCTTTTTTATTTTTATACCGAGAGGGTCAAAAGCAGGATTCTTTTTAGCAAGTTCATTTGAAAGCCAGTCCATTGGCTAATCTTTTTCTAACAATCCCTTTTTCAAGGATTGAGTTTTGTAATTTTTCTCGTTTGACTTCTATAAGATAATCCCAGTCTCATGCCCTGAGTCATGGGTTTAGAAGGTTTCCAGCCTCATGCCTTAAGTCACGGGTTTAGAAGGTTAATACAAGTTAACTTTGGTCAATTTTCTTACATTTTTTTAAAAAAAATTCATTCTCTAATATTAGGCTGATTTAGGATTGGACTTCATGAGTTTTTTTTCCTATAGGGTTATCCTAATCTCATTACCTAGATTGCAAATTCAGGGAGTTAGCACGAGATGGTTTGTTTTTTTTTTAAAAGTTGATTTTTTTTTATCATTCGATATTAGGTTTGTTCGGGAATTGAGCTTTATATTGTTATCTCATTTTACCTTATATTTGTTTATTGCACTCACGTAACCAAGTTTCAGTGGGGGTTGGTTAGATCACTTGGGTTTATTAGGATTTTTTTTTAAGTCCTTTTTATTATTTGAGTTTTTTTATTTCGTCATTTTACATTGGGTTTCTTAGAAATAGAGATTCATGATTTTGTTTTTCAATTATCTTTCTATAGGGTTGTTATAACCCATTTTAACCCTGAGTAATTTTTTCAGAAATAGCCAAAGTAATTTCAAAAACATTTGAAAACAAGAAAATCCAAAAAATATTTTTTGCATTGATTGGACAATTTTTTTTCAAGCTTTAATTGGATAGGATAATTGTTCCAATAATGTAACTAAACTAAATCAATTGTAATTATAGGAATTGAAGGATCAATGACCAAATTTGACAAATTGATATGATTTGGGAGGTTCTATTAATTCAATCAAGGTTTTAATTAGATAATTTTTTGACTTTTATAGTTTGTAACTTTAATTGAAAGTTTTGCAAGCTAATAGCCACTTTGAAAAATATAGAGAGAATGGAGGGGTTTACCTAATTTTAGCCACAGGTCCAATTGAAATTTTTTATTTTGTTTAACTTAAATTTGGTTGTAAATTGTAAAATTAGAACTATAGGACTATTAAAACCAAAAAGAAAAGATGTTAGTTTGTAAGGACTGCTTTGAACTTTCACCACATCAAGTATTGTTCTCATAGAGGTTCCATATATACACCAAAGCAGTCTCCTTTGTCTTCTTCCTTATAAGCAAAGTTGGAGGAAATAACCCTAGCCATTGTTTTCAAAGAGTCAAATACCCAACATTCTTCTTACTTTGACTTGTATAAAACCTTAGTAGCTAGCCCTTTTAAAGCCTCACAATCGACATGCCTCTTCACTGTTGGTTGGCTTAATTTTAGGATTGTTTGGAGCCATGTTAGTTGTCATCCTTTAATAATCTTGGCGTCGTCTAGTCTTTAATTAGTTTGTCTTTCACCATAAAAGGTTTTTTTTTTTTCTCTTTTTTCTTTTGCTGTTTTATTTAACTGCTTTTCCTCAACAATTATCTTACTACCCCTCACCATGAGAGCAATTGCATGCTCATGTGCAAAACTTGTGGTCTCAGTTTATGTCTTAGGCCTTTCAATGATTGATTTTGGGTTGCTTGCACATTTGACAATTCATGTCGATCTTATTTAGTCGATTATCTTGCCTATAAATAGGTCTAGTTAGAAAATAAAAGAGAAAGGAAGAAGAGGAACGGTGAGAAAGAAAGAAAATAGATTTTTTAGAGGGAAAACCTGAAAAGTACTAAGAATATAAAAATTAAGGTTTTGGGTCTCTTATTACTTTAGGGAAAAGCAAGTTGTAAAGTCTTAATTTTATATTGGAGCTTGAGATTTAGGGTTTCCAAAAGCTCTAGGTATTAATATATTTGTCTAATTAATCCTTAAATTACAAGTTTAGGTATACATCTATGCTTATATAGTTGATATTGTTGTTGTTATTCATTTATTTTATGTTTGATATTTTGATCTTTAGGCTTTTGAAAACATATATATTTATTCTATTGTTGCCCTTATTTTGCTTTTCTTTTAAATTTGATATTTGAACTTTAGGCATTGTAAATATACGTGTTGTTGTAAGTGTGTGTTTATAATTTCTATTGAAACTTTTAAGATTTTGAAATGGTCTTGTTAATATTTGGGATGTGTTGTGTATGTGATATTCTAACGTAAATGGCATGGTTGACACCAAGGCTCATCCTTAGTAAGTCTAACTAGAACTCTTTAACTTGATAACTAAACTTATATGTGTTACATACTCACCACTTGTGAGTTGTGTTGAGATTGCTTGATATTTGATCTTCTTGACTATTAGGTATCTTAAGTCTTTTGCTGAAGGTAATCACACACACACACACACACACACACACACACACACACACACATATAAGTACGCATTATGTTTCCTTGTGATAATTGCATCAGTGTGGAGTTTGGGGTTTACATGACATATTTCAAGTTTAGCTTTTCTTTTTTGAATCTATAGCATCAGCCTAAGACAACCAAGATAGGTCTTTTGAAACTTTTTTGTCTAGAGTGTTTTCCTTACATATGGCAGAAAACTATGTTTCAAACTCCATCTTGCATTATTAATGTGTTCTTGAACATTTATATACTATTATAACCTTCTATTTTGGTTTTAAACCTCAAACTATCAAGCCATCAACAATTGTTAGTTTTCTTTTTGGATTTCAACTAAAACAATTCAAAATCATTCACTCATGCATCATTGGGCATTTGAACAAGTTTCCAAGGCCCATTAGGTTTTGGCCCACATTAAAAGGCACAATGGGCTAACATTTAAATTTTTTTTTAAATAATTCATCTTTATTTCAAAAATCATGTCAAAAAATGCTTTGTTATTCACTCTTGGTATTTAGGTTAAATGCATTCAACATGGATCGTTTATGTGGATATTAATAGAAGTAACCCATTCTTTTGATTTTAAATAAAAATATAAAAAATTTAAGTATTAGAAATGTCTAAGTCAAATATTCACCGAACAATTGAGAATATTGACCTATTTTAAAAATTCTCACATATACATGTTAATAAGAATTTTGTTGATACTGTGATAAATAACCTAGAAAAGGATAAGAAAGGGGACTATGTTGTAGACCTCATAACTGAAAAGGACTCTCATGAGATGCTACCCTAGTTGATAGTGAAACACTTGAAAATACTCCGCTAACTAAATAGTTTTAAAGGAAATGTGCTAAAGGAGAGGAACTGGATAATTTGGAAGCTCATGAAGTCTTAAAAAAATTATCAATGTGTGCCTTATTTGTTTTGTCTATATTTACCTTAGTAGTAATCATGACTCAAATGTTGGTTAAAGGATGTTCATTGTGTTGAGCCTTTTCAAAACTTTTAATGAGATCATGTATTTTCTATCAAACTCTACCCTTTTTTTTTTAATCTTTTCTATATTTTACTTGTTTCTCCAATTTAGTTACATACTAACATTAAACAATTTTCACTTCTAGGAATCCTGAAAGTGGATCTTTAATAAATACACAAACTTATTATACTGAGAATAATTGGCCTATCTTCAATGAAAACTTAATTACCATAAATGAGAAAGAATGGGAAGAAGTCGATATCAAGTAATTTAATAAGCTAGTTGATTCTTCAGAATATACTTGGAAACTCATTAAAAAAGAGTTAGAATTAGTGAATGTGGGCACCAAAAAAAATAAAAAAGAGTTGAAGATAGGATGTTAATCTCAATATATGAGAGAAGAAGAGGAATACACAAATGTGTTTTCATGGTCTTATACAGATATATCCGGATTGGATACAAACATTATATTGCATAGGCTACCCCTGATGCCAAGGTATGAGCCAATCAAGCAGAGTTGAGAAGAACACAAAAATAGTGGGACGTTGACTTTCTAGAAATGGTTGAATATCCTTAATGGGTATCAAACATCATGGTAGTCCCTAAAAAGAATAACTAGATCTTGACATGTGTGGACTTTAAGGATTTGAACAAAGCTACCTTAAATGATGACTTTCTCTTGCCTTATATAGATATCCATGTATTCCTTTACTAACATCTTTTTTAGATATAGTCAGATCAAAATGACTAAAGAGGATAAGGAGAAAACCACATTCATCACTCCTTGAGGTACCTTTTGGTGTAAGATCATGTTGTTCAGTTTGAAAAGTGCTTGAACAACTTACTAATGAACAATGGTAACACTCTTCCATGACGTAATTTAGAAAGAGATCGAAGTGTATGTCTATAACATGATTTCCAAATTAAAGGAAGAACACCATATTTAAACTTTTTGAAAGCTCTTTGAAAGATTGATGAAGTATCAGTTAAAGTTGAATCTATCCAAGTGTATATTTGGAGTAAAATCAAGAAACTTGTTAGGATTTGTTATGAGTGATGGAGGCATTGAAGTAGATCTTGACAATGTTAAGGCCATACAAACTATGCCTACTTACGAGACTAAAAAAAATGAGAAGTTTTTTATGCAAACCTCTTGATCAAGTAGTCAAGCAACCCCTGACGAAGTAGATAACAATTGAGAAAGCTGAAAATCAAGTTGATAGAACCTTGACCCAAAGATAACATTGTACCTAAGAACCAAAGGTATAAGAAAAAGATTTGAATCAAAGATAACCTTGTATTTAAGAACCCTAAGTATGCGAATGATGTCATAAAGCAAGTTAATATTCAATAACTAAATGTATAATATTTGTCCCATTTAATATTCAATAAGTCTAATAATAAAATAAACCTTAAAAAAAAGTCTAATGATCTAAAACAAATCTAAATTCAAAATAATTATTTTAAAATAAATAAATAAATAAATAAAATAGGATAATAAAAACAAATTGTTCATGCTAAAATTTCTTCATATAGCCCGAATCTCCAACTTCACATTCTTGGTAGATTTTAGTCTGAACTTCAAACATGTCATTCTCTCTCATCTAGATGTATTACTGGGTCTACCATATATGGTTGGAAATATTAAGATGTCTAGTTTTTATCTCAACTAAAATCATAGCAAACTCTCACCTGTATTGTGCCTATATGATGAGTGTGGAAGGATACACTAAGCCATATATTATTTTAGCTAGAAGTTCATAGATTGTGAGTCTCGTTATAGTATGCTAGAAAAACTATGTTACAGTCTTGTATGAAGCGTCAAACGACTTCAGTAGTATATACTAAATTACAAATGACTATAATAGAAAAATTATTAAATTAAGTTTGAAAATAGCGATGAGAATTTCATCTGAACTCCAAATATAAATCAATCCAAATAAGTGCGTTTTTTCAAATAATTACCTTACTCAATTGAAAATGAATAGGGTGTAGACATTTTCAAACCCAATCCAAACCTAAGTTGAGATATATACATTTGTATCACAAACATACACACACCACAAAAATGATATAACACACACACACACACATGACATTTAGAATTTCATCATATAATATACCAATATATATTACTATTTTATTATATATTGAATAATAAATTACACTCGGATAATGTTACCTCAATCTTGATAAATAAAATATGAATTTTTAAATTTTTTACTTAGATAATTGATAGAGTATGAATATAGTATAAACTCAACCCATGTATATCCATTACCATTCCTAATTGCATATTTAATAAATTAAATAAGGTAATTAAGATCTTGTTTAGTTATTTTTATGTAATGAAGAATCTCTAAAATTTAATCAAGATATTGTTAGATATTTTTATGCAATGAAGAATCTCTAAAATTTAATTGCATTTATTTTTATGTAATGATGAAGAATCTCTAAAATTTAATCATGATCATGTTTAAATGTTTTTTTTATGTAACGAAGAATCTCTAAAATTTAATTGCATATCTACAATTAAATTATAGAGATTCTTAATTACATAAAAATAACAGAGATCTTGATTTTCTTATTCAACTTATTAAATAACAATAATTACAAAAAGAAAAAAGAATGCTAGCAACAACAATAATAAATATACTAATAAAAATATGATATATAAAATGAAAATATTTCCAAAAAATAAAATTTATTATTTATTCTAATTATTTTTGTGTTTGAATAATTCATCAAAAATATAATGATAAAAATTAATTATTTCTAAAAGTAAATTAATTTTGTTAGTAATTTATTTTACAAACATTAATGTGACAATTTATGATAGATTCTAGATTATTATAACATGTTACCATGAATTAAAAATTTTATTTGTATGACAAATATCACATCAATTACTAATATGGAAGTTAATTAATATTAAAAAAAGTGTGATTTTTCTGTGATTGTATTTTATTGTTACCATCGTCCACACTGGTTATCATATTCATCATCCATGGGATAAAAAAAATATAAATATTTATATTTGTTTATCAAGTTTTAAATATTAATTTGGGTAACAATTTTCCAATAAAAGAGTAATATACATATATAGATATATGATACTAATATATATATTTCAATTAGATTGGAATCAATTTCAAATCGCATTTAATAATATTTATAATCTATCTATTTTCATCACATCAGATAAAGTAATTATCTAACAAAACCAATTCATGATTTGAAACGATGATTCGTAGTACATTATCATCCTCATACATCTTTCGTTATATATATATATATATATATATATATATAGAGAGAGAGAGAGAGAGAGAGAGAGAGAGAGAGAGAGAGAGACACACACACACACACACACACACACACACCATAGTCAATAGAACCAGTAAGATATCTCTTAATAATTTGTGACAATAGAGAAGATGGCTAAAATTATCCCATCTTATAATTGCTTTCCCCAGCTTTTTCTGCTTGCATTAGTATTTGGTGGGTATTATCTTCTCATGTATTCTCTTAATCATGGTCGTCTTTTTTCTTTATTTTTTATAATATGTTTTTAATTAAATATAATTGGATTTTGATTCTCACACACACACAGGCAGGCACAATCATGATATCGACAGTGGAAGGGAGATGCTCGGAGAACGTGGAAGGGTTTGCATCACCACAACAGTCGAATAAAACATGCAAAGAGACTTTTGGTTTTTATCTGAGCGGGTGCAGGGATGAAGATTGTAATGTAGCTTGTTATAACAGACATCCTGGAATTCAACAGGGTCATGGCTCTTGCATCAGTGTTCCTCCCTACCTATCTTGTAGTTGCGCTTATTATTGTTAGAAGTTAGTTAATGTCTCTTGTCATGTCTGAACCTATGTATGTAGACATGGATTAATAATTCAAGAGATCATTTATCGTCCTCTGTTCTCGTATCTCTCATCTTTGAGTTTTATGAAAGTCATGTGGATATTCTACATGTAAGATTTCTTTTAAGCTATCATACGGGAAAAGCGCGCGCACAGAACTTTAATTCTATGTTGAACACTTTATTTTGATTATTAAAACTTTAAAAATGATTACAAAACGTTTATAAAAGCCAATAACTTTAATTCTTTACACTTTTAAATAAGAAATTCATAAATTGTATGTTGTGTTTTTTTACCATTAATTGCTACTAATATTAAAACAACACTCCTTTAAAGAAAACAGTTCATATCTTTCATTTTCATACATATCACATATAATTAAAATTCAAAAGTAATAAAATTATATCCAAATTCAATAAATTATTAAATTAGACCCTTTTTTCTTTTCTTTTCTGTACATTTTTTTGTATAATTTACCCTTGATTAATTTTTTATTTTATTTTTTACTCCTTAATTAAAAAGGATTTATACCTTTCGTACATTCCTTTAATGCTAATATAATAATTTTAAGATTTAAAAACCATTTGTTTACGAGACGGCGATTGTGGTTAAAACAAAACGCAGGAGTCAAATGTTTGGTAAAGATAAAAATAGTATTTATTGTTCATGACCCCAACACAGGGTTAGAAGAAGCAACCAAGGGCTGCTTTCACATGCTTCCTTCTTATTTCAGTAAATAATTGAACTCTCATTCTCTATAGGCTCTATCCATCGTATTAAATTAAATCCATGGGGTGCTAGATATTTATGCCCAGATAAAGTAATTTATTATACTCTACTATCTTAGAGATTCTTTTCTCTATATGTCAATGCCAAGCCATCACTAGTTTTCTTTTTATAAATGATGATAGGCCATGTTTGGATTATGGTTAAATTATTATTGTTTTGCTATTTTTTAAAATAAATATTATATTAAATTTTTATATATTAATATCAAAAATAAATTTCAACCTCAATTTAGAAACCATCAATATTAATATACCAAACCATCAATATTAATATATATTTTTTGAAATTATTTTACAACCTCAATTTAAAAGGCATTCTTAACCAAAAATATTAAACTATTTTTTTGTTCAACCTCAATTTCAACTTCAGTTTTAACCAAACATATATAAATATCAAACCAACCTCAACCAAAAATATTTTTTATTTTTTATTTTAAATTGATTTTTTTATGTTTTCATATGGTTTTAATATGCTAGTATTAAAATTAAATTTAAATAAAAAATACTATCATATATTTTTAAATAAAAAACACTTTAAAATAAATAAATATAATACCAAATATGTTTTTAATATGCTAGTACTAAAATTAAATTTTACAAAATAAAAAAAAAATATTATCATATATCATGGCATTGCGGGTAGGCTGGCGCCTTGAAATATAATATATGCACCGTATGTACGAACTGAATTCTAGTAAGGAAATTATCATTATGCCCAAGAATTCTTCTTTTCCTTTCTTTTTCTTTGACCAGCACTGTCCCATCCATGATTTAGTAAGGAAATTATCATTATGTTAAACAGTGAGACAAGAAAGATATACAAAATAATCAGAATGGAAGCTTTAAAGTCCTCTTTGGAAACAGAAGAAAACAATTCCAACCACCGCTTTAATTAAATATATATAAATATTAAATTAATTTTAATTTAAAATTTTTTTTTTTTCAAACTAGGAACATAAAAGTTATCACAGTACTAAATATATATTCTAGAAATTCAAAGGATGGAAACTATTAACATAAAATATATAGGGAGTGGAGTTTTTACTATAAAAACAATAAAATTTTTATTTTATTCTTGAATGGAAAATATGAGGGTCTTGGTGGTAGGGTGATTTAATCTTTTCTAGTAACTTATTGGTTACCAAAAAAATTATTGTAAGAATATATAAGTTTTTTTTTAATTTTTTTGCAACGTATTTACATCCAAGATCAACAAAATCTAGAATGGTTTACCAACGGTTATTTTGTCTTTTAAAAAACTTTAAAATAATAAAATTACTTATTTATCCTGAGATCAAAAAAATTTAGAGTTGTTGACCAGGATTTTTTTGGTTTTTTTCCTTCTTAGAATACAATAAAAATACATTTTTACCTTTAGAAAAGATTAAAAAAAAAAAACAAGGCATACATCTAGGGATATTTTTGTTCTTTTAGGTAGGTTTGTTTTTATAAATTTCAAGCTCATAAAGGGCATTTTTGTATTTTTAAGTTGGAACAATATTTTTTTATTCAAAAAAGCTGACGATGGATGCTCATTACGAGTCAGCACGAGAGTGGCATCCACTTCTTTTTGGACGGCTTGTGCGACGCCATATGATAGCCAAACCTGCCTTTCTACCGTGTATTTGAAACCAACACAATATCATTTTCTTGCTGGTGTGGCATGTGGCGGTTGAGATGGATGATTTATAGCTAGTTGTTGTTTTTTTCCTTTTTTTTCTTTTTTTTTCAGAGAAAGTACCATCTATACCATTTTTATTTTTATTTTTATTTTTAGTCCTGATGTTTTTTATTTCTTATTTTCATTCTTGACTTTTTTATAAAAATTTTTCTTTTGTTTTCAATTTAGTTGTTCAATTACAATTTATCATGTATTATTTTTTCCAATTCGGTCCTTATTCTTTTAATTTTTATTTTTTTCCTGGCTCTTTTTTTAAGTTTTATTAGTTTTTAATTTCATATTTCAATTAAAGTTTATGGTATATTTTTTTGTTTAATTTAATCCTCATTCTTTTGATTTTTTTCCTTATGTTAAAGTTTTTTTTTTTCTTTTCAATTCAACTCTCTAATAAATTGTTTTTGGTTGTCCTCTCATTTATATTTTATTTTTACCCTCATTATTTTAATTACATTTTGTTTTACTTTAGATTCTTTTGTGTAATTTCATTTTCTAATTTCATCCTTTAACGTTTGATCTGCTAGGAATTGAGTTTCATGATTTTTTCTTTTATGATGTTTCTCATCTAATAACTCGGTTTATGAGTTTGAAATGTTAATGTGGGTTGACATGCTTTTTTTGCTCATTTTCTTTTCGAATTTCATCATTCGACATTTTTTTTCTTATATTTTTTGTAATTTTGGTTTTTATTTTAATTGATGCATTTTTTTAAAATAATTTCTTAATTTATGTTTCAATTAATATCCCTCCTATATGATTTTTTATTTTTCTTATTTAGCCATTTTTAAAAGAAAGGTTTTCTTTAAATTATTTTGTATGTATTTAGTTTTTCAAGTTATTATTCTGATTCATCTATATTTTTTTTTATGTTTTATACAAATTAAATTTATTTTAAAAAATAAGAAAATATTTATTTCTAAATAATATTTCTATCACATGCAACCTTGCATGACATTTTTTTTCTTTTATTTTATTCAATCATTTTTTTGTGTGTTTATTTTATTTTTGTTTGATTTAATAAAAAAATAATTTTATTTGACAAATTTAGTAAATATAACCTAGTTAATATCACATGTTGCAAGATCAAATATTTGATCTACATCTATCTCTTGAGTTTTTTTTTTCGTTTTTTTTAGTTATAGCTATTGAATTTTTTATTTATTTACACAGATAGTTATTAATTTATTTAATTAAATGCTTGTATAAGTTTTATTGTTTACACTTAGAATTTGTTTTATGTAAAACAACATAAAAAAAACCTATATATTCAAAAAAAATTAGATAGAAAGTCTATAACTGTGACAAAGTGCAAATTAAATAACTAGTTAATTCCATTACAAATCTTATGGGAGTTAGTTCAAATATTTAATGGGATTATATTATTAAAAAAAATGGGATTGGTATTGATTTTAAGACCAAATCTTATTAGCACAGACAATTTGGTCACGTTATTATCCGCACTTGATGATTTTCAATAGTAGTTTTTTTTTCCCCAAATAAGGGTGCATTCAATGCTTATTTCCTTAAACTTTTAAATTTATTTCTCAAAATAAGATAGTTTTTGCAACATAAACATCAAATTAACTTTTAAAAAAAAACCACTAAAAGGTATTGGAACAATGTTATAATAATTTTTTCATTCTAAAAAAACTAATAAAACTTGCTATTAGGGGTAATTTTTTTTTATTTGATCCATGGGATATTACTAAATTGATTAGGAACAAATTTGTCTATGTATATATTTTTAACATCATGATTTTATTACCATTAAAAGCAAAATTATTAAAAATGGGATTCAAGGGTGTTTCGGTCTTTTTTTTGTTTTTGCTAGCACAGTAAAATGACTACATTACCTTTAAAAGCACAAAAATTAAAACAAACATCCAAGGGCTTCTTTGTAGTTTCATCATGGCCTTTTAGTTATAAGCAATGTGAATGGGGAGCAAATTAGTTTTCAACAAATATAAAAGTAAATAAAAAGTGGCTAACATGTGCAACGCATCCTCTAAAGATTAAGAGGCACATGTCCTCTTTAGGTTGTGTGTGTGGTGCGTCCTAATAATCAAACGCTACCTTCTGTGATAGGATTATAAGCGTAACGACGTCCTCTTCATGATGACCAGGTGCGTGTACATTGTTAAGCTAAGCAGTTAGGCTCTGATGGACTTTTTCTTTTCTTTTCTTCTTTTTTTTCTCGCTCCTCGCCTTTAATTTTGTGTCATCCCTTCTAAAAATAAATGTGTACTCTAGTTTATATTTATATCAATTTTAGTCATCATTACTTTGATTGTTATTTCTTTTGCTTTCAATGCTTTTTTAAGTTGTTTTTTTTTTTAATTTCATCCCTAAACATTTTATTTCATATAGTTTTTTTTTTATCCAATTTGGTTCTCAATTTTTTTATTACTATTTTTTATTTTTTATTTTTCTTGATTTGTTTGTTCAATTTCATCCTTCAAAATTTTATTTCATTTAATTTTTATATCTAATTTGGTCCTCATTCTTTTCATTACTATTTTACTTGATTTATTTTATTTTTAATTTAGAGCTTCATTGTTTCTTTCATTTACTTTTTATACTAGATTTTGTCCTCATTGTTTTTATTGATATTTACTTTATTTTTTATTTTTTTATGATTAAGAATTTTTCTTTATGATGTTTATTTGTATTTGCTTTGTATGGTGTAATCTTAGTCTCATGGTCTAGGTCACTTGGTTTTGAAAATTAATTTGATTTAACTAAGAAGTTTTTTTTAGTTCTAGTTTTATTTTTTAAATTAATTTTCTTTTTAATTTTATTATTCGACATTAGATTATTGGGCCTTGAGTTTCATTATTTTTTCGCTTTTTGATTAGTACTTAAAAGTGCATTTTTATCAAGGTTTTATATCATCATTTTGCACTTGAAGTATCAATAACTCCTTAACTAAAGCATGTTTTATAATAACATATCTAATAATATAAGATACCTTTA
>Ga0325403_1001238_pt1 | contig 20787 bp, 7 predicted proteins | sample PopdelMetagenome_19_FD_205665 | JGI IMG/M metagenome (GOLD analysis project Ga0325403, IMG submission 205665) | Populus deltoides microbial communities from Bellville, Georgia, United States - Xylem-PdKOR-R4 | ecosystem: Host-associated > Plants > Phyllosphere > Stem > Wood/Secondary xylem... | reverse complement strand
TAAATTAAAGCTATCTTATATTATCAGATCTGTTATTATAAAACATGCTCTAGTTAAGGAGTTATTAATACTTCAAGTGCAAAATGATGATATAAAACCTTGATAAAAATGCACTTTTAAGTACTAAACACAAACCTCATCTGAGAACGCGAATCAATCGCGTTCCACGACATGATGATGGCGGTGAAGTGCCTTCTAGTGGGAACTTGTCAATATTCTCCAATCCTGAATGACCCACACCTAAAAATGCCATAAGGGGAAGATATTTGTCGGAAATAGAGTTCAGACAAGCACACAATTATGTGCTATTTAACTGTGATGAGCTGAGACCTTTTCTTCAGTAAGTATATATATGCACTACTAATTAAACTTTTTTAATAATATAATATTTATATATTGTAATATCATAAACTCATTATCACTTGCAGGTAACATCGACAATATTTGTTGTTCAATAACTCACAACTGACCAAATCCCAGATATTTCAATTACAAGATGAATGATTTTCCACATGGTTCAGAACACATGTAAGTACTATCACAAACTCATTATCACTTGCAAAATTACTGTATGCATATCATTATAGAATTCTCGTTTACTGTTCATTGTTGTACATTACATACAAGGTTTATCAAATGGGAAGGAGTGCTGCTAAGTCATTGTCTTCACTAAGTCTAGGCCCTGAAAGAAAAGTTAAGTGCTACAACGGGTATTTTGTCATTGGATATCTGTTATATACTGAAGAATACGAGCATGAAAGAAAGGCATACAATAATGGTGTTTGTGTTTAGGGATCGACTAGTAGTGAGTTAGAAGTTGACTATTATGGTAGATTAGAAGAGGTCGTCGAACTACAATATCATAGCGAGCAGAATAAAGTGTTTTTATTCAAATGCTATTGGTATGACACGACTGACAGAGGAATCAGAGTTGATCCTCATTATGGTCTGGTCGAAATCAACTCAAAAGCTAGACTCTACAACATAAACGATGTCTTTATTTTTGCAAAGCAATGTCAACAAGTTTATTACACATACACCCCTTCCTTTAGAAAGGATCGATCAAGAGTTGATTGGTTATCCATTATAAAAACAAAACCAAGGGGTCGTGTCGAGGTTGCTCATGTTGAGAACAAAGACACAAGTGTGCGGGATGAAGTCTTTCAAGTTAGTGAGTTGGTTGAACCATATCGAGTTACTCCTTCGATTGACTTGGAAGACAATTTAAATTTTTGTGTTTTCGATGATAGTCTTGTTGATGTTAACGCAGAGAAGTTGAATGTTGTTTTAAGCTCTAGCGGACAAGCAAATGTCGATGAAGATGATGATGATATCCATATTGAAGATTGTGATGAAGGTGATGACTGTTCAATTGACGACGAAGAAGAAGAAAAATTTGACTAACTATCAGAATGAAGCAATGTGTAAAACATTTTTTTTCATGTAATATATATTATAGATGATAAACAATTTGTAATTTAAGTGTTTGCAGGAAGGTGAATAGGCAAAACAAACATAATCTTTCTTGCACGATGCACTATCACCGACGTCCATACCGACGGATTACCATCCGTTGGCATTTCACAGTAGCCTCACTGGAAATGACACAATAATCACCAACGACTTTGCGGACGGTTTACTGTCCGTCGGCCTTTCACAGTAGCCTCACTGGAAATGACACAATCATCACTAACGACTTTGTGGATGGATTTAGTCTGTCAGCGTTTCATAGAGGGTGGTGGAAATGGCACAATCACCGACGACATGGCAGACGGAATCCTGTTTGTCGGTATTTTTCAGCAATTCATGATCACCGACAAGTTCACCGACAAACCGCGAAAAATATAGAGGGTAATTAAAAATTCTTGTGTGAAATTCAAAATTTACCGATGGATTTTCAAAACGTCCCCGATGGATTTTCAAAACGTCACCGATGGAATAAAAAAAATTTACTGTTATTTAAATGTCCATCGGTGAGTTCGTCGGTAAAACTGCGCTATAAATCCCAGTGACCGCCCTTTCAGTTCATTTTTTCGTCTTTTCATTTCAGAGTTTTGTTTTTTCCTTTCATTTCCTTCAAGATTTTTGTGTTTTTGGCTTGTAATCTTTAGTTCAATCTTCAGCAAATTAAAAGGTATGTACTTCCTCCTCTTTATTTGCTTTAAGATTTTATTTTTTAATTTGTTCTTTGTTTTATCTATTGTTATTTTTGTTATGTATTTCCATTACTTTTAATTGTTATTGTTGAATTTAGCTTGTAATTAGTAATTGAATATATATGAATAAATATTTTGGCTATAATATATTGTTGAAGTTTGTTTCGATTTTTTTTAATTATAATATAATTTATGAATCACTAATCAATATTTCATTAATTTAATTTATTTTCAGATTTACAAACATTGAGGCCGCCCGAGTAATATCATCGGCGTTTAAATCGTCGATGGAGATTCTATTATTTCAATGGAGTAAGGTATCCAGACATCTTGAATGGATACCTCAAATCGATGCATGGTTTGACAGATTTGAGGTTGATGTTAATTTCTAATTTCTAGCTTATTTCTAATAAATTATTAATATAATTGTAAATAAATTATTATTTTTATTTAAAATTTATTATTTATACACAAGACAAATTCAGCTAGGACAGTGCGCATGACACTGTTATGAGGAGGGTGTGGGAAAATCAAGCGGCAACTAGGTAACATCGGAAAAAATATTTTTTTTTTGAAAAACATTTATGTTTCAAAATCTAATTTCTCGATATGGAAGTAGGTTGCGTGATTTTTGGTTTGAAGCACAAAAAAGGACAAAAACAAACGCGAGAGATAACGGTCTTCAAAGCTGGAATGACATGGCAATTTAGAGGGATTTCAAACCGCTATACATCCTGGAAGATATATGGTCGCAATATCTTACGCACGTGATGTCTGAGCGGTTCACACGATGCTCATAGTCCGGTGCTGGCAACCGAAACCGGCTAATTCATGGCTCAATGACAACGCACACCGGCGGCTCCGTTCCTTTTGCTGCACATGCGAAATGGATGGTAAGATTAATTAGATGAAATATATCATTAAATAATTTGTTGTTACTTTATTAATTTTTTTCCATACATGCTATGTCTCTTAGACGTGAGCCGAGCACAATGGAGCTGTTTGTTGAGACGCATGAGTGGAGTCAAGGCCGCCAAAAGAGAGCGCAAAAGGAGTTCGTGGCCTTGCAGTAACACACGGCTCAGCTCACCGAAAAATACGAGCACCTATCGGCGACTTATAAACAACACATTACTCATCTCATCGAGAAATACGAGCAACTCTCAGCGAATTATGAACAACTTCGCCAAATGGTCATGAACATGACATCGCAGAGTGGTGATACATGTGTGCCTCCTTTTTGGCCGTATAACAAACAGCCTCCTCCTCGTCCTCCAGCTTCGCCATTATGTTAATTTAATATTTTTTTTGAAACACATTCAATTTGTAATGAATATTATTTAACCTTATTTTTTTTGTTTTTGATGTTTAATAAAAAATGTATTTGCATAATTGGTTTTTTTACTATTAATTTATATAATTTGATATTATTTATTCGATATAATTTTTTAAAAAAATATTTAAAAAAATCACTGAGGGATTTACAGACGGACTGTATCCCTCGGCGTTTGACAGAGAGCAGGAAATGCCAATATCACCGATGAATTTACAGACGGAATGTTTCTGTCTGCATTTCATAGTAGATTGGTGGAAATGCCACACTCACCGATGAATTTACAGACAGATAAATTTTATCGGCATTTCACAGAGTGGTGGAAATGCCACACTCACCGACAAATTTATAGAGGGAATTCGTTGGAATTTAATCGGGAGCTAAAAAATATTATTTTAGGATATGCCATTATCACCAACAGAATAAATCCGTCGGTATATTTCAAGCGGGAATTTTTTTTGGTGTGTGATTTCCGTTTGTAAAATCATCGGCAATTTTTTTTTACTGACTGACTTAGCGATGAAATTAGGTATTACCGACAAAAGATAAGCCGACAGACGTTGTTCGTCGGTGACTTAGTCGGTAAAAAAAGTACCGAGGAACTCTAAATCACAGACCGACAGAATATTTTCGTCGGTAAAACTGTGAAATCTTGTAGTGGTAACAAGGGTAATTCTCTAATTTTTTTTATTTAATTGTGTGGTAATAAAAGAAATGTTTGTAAAAAATATAATTATTTAAATTTTGGAGAGAAATGTTTTTTTGTCAAAATTCTATTTTCTTATAAATGTTATTTGTTGTTTTTTCAAAAATAACTTCTTTATTAGAAATATGGTTTATTGAATAAAAAATAAAGGCAATTAAAAAAAATCTATTGATTTGAAATGAGTAGTAAAAAATATATCTCTCTAATCAAAACTTCCCTTTTTTATTCATGTTTTTTTCTTTTTTACAAAAAATTATATTTTTAAGGACCATTTTTTAATTAAAAATTATTATAATATTAAAATAAAGTTTGGATAAAATAAACATAAATTGATAATTTATATGTGAAATATCAAAAAATATAAAATATGAGAAAACCATTTAAAGTATCTATAAAAAAACAATAATTAAATAGACATTTAAATGCTCATGAGGTAATTTGCTTTAAAAAAATAAGTCTTTTATGTTCATATATATAAATGTTAATACTATCATAAAAGCTATAATAATATTTGAAAACCATGCCATAATTCAATAACTATTTAAAGTCAATCCTATTAAAAAATATTAAAGAAAAGAGTGAATGAAGCTCCCATATATTTTTTTTTATAATCTGCACCATTTCCCAACCATTGAAGCTAGCTCTTTGATTCAAAAATTAGGGTATAAGTTTTTAGAACATTTAAAAAAATCTAAAAAATCAAATTTCAACTAAAACTCAAAATCAAATCAAATATTAAAAAAAAAATTAGAGTCTTAATTTACCTTGATGGGCATCATTGAAGGCATAAATCACTTCTATTGAGATACTCTTTTAAAGATAAATCTAAAGACACCAAACTCGTAGTTATCGGTGACTAAAATTTGGTCATTTGAGAACATTTTTTCTTTTTTTTTCTAATAATTTTCTCTTTTTTCTAGACATTCAATGATTAAAATGTAAAAAATAATACAAATTGAAACGTGAAAAGCTAAAAAAAAGGGACAACATATGAAAAAAAATGAAATTTGAGGATTCAAATTGAATATTTACGTGCTATTTGAGTAGCAAAAGCATGAAAAGGTGTAGTTTTTTTTTTTTAATATCAACTTTGATCCTTTATCTTTCAACTTTAGATTTAAGAATAACATAAAATCATGTTTTGTAAGATTGGTCTCTAATTCAAAGTTGTAATATTTAACTTTAAATCAGGCATGCATATGAGAATATGCAAATTGAATAAAAAAAACAACAAATAATACCATGTTTTTCTTGTAATGATGTAATTAAAAATAAATAAAATTTAATAATCAAAATGAAAACAAATAGAGAAATTCGAAAGACCAAAAGGGGACACTATAGTAAATGAACACTGTTTTTCCCAAATCATTTTATGCTAATGTTCATAATCTCCTTTATGTACAAGGAATTTTGGGTAAAGAGATAATTTTAATAAGCCGTTACTGGAATTCCTTTTCTTTTCTACTTTCAATTTGAGTTGAATTTTCTAAAAAAATCTTATATTACATTTGATTGATGATTTTGTTTTTAATTTTATTTGGGTTTGACTTAGTTTTTTTTCCCTCTATAATATTGAGGAGAGAGAGTAAGATGTGAATCTCGTAATTACATTGTCACGCAACCCACAACAAAAATGATAATGAATCCTAAAAAGTCGAAACACGTTTGATAGAAGTGTGATACAATGCAAACCTATCCTAAAGTACCAACATTATCAGAATAAGAACCCCTACAAATACCAATTCGTGAATGAGAAGTATAAAAAAGACACCACAAAACCAATTAATCTTCGATATGTCAATTTTGTTCATTAGAGAACCAAAGAATGTGAAAATCTCTCTCATAAATTCAACAACTATAGTATTAACAAGTCTAAATATTTTGTCCCTATAAAGAGTATTTATACTCTTGAAAAATAAATGTCCTAATGGATCTACTATCATGATCTAAATTGATCCGCTTACAAAATTGATCTAAGAAATATATTAATAAACCCGAAAGTATGGACCCAAACAAGTTTTGGATCTTATCTAATTAATCAAACCCAAAAGTATAAATTAAGAATAAAAAGCTGAGTGTTAAAATTTTTCCCTAAGCTGTTGAAAATTAAAAAGAGCCAAAAGAAATAAAAGAAAAATGAAATTAAAATATTTATAAAGCCTCTAGCCATCACAAATAACTTAAGAAAAAAGAGACTCTAATTCTTCAATGAATCTAAACCACATTATAAACTATTGTAGCTCATGCCCATGCCCATGCTCATGCTCATGCCCATGCACAAGTTTAGGGTCTAAATAAGTTTTATTTAATCTTTATTTTTTGTTCAAAACTAACCTATTATAAGTCTGGATTGATTGAACTGAAAATAACGAAAAAAAAAATACTTTATTGATGAATCTATCAAAATAGTAAGAGCAACTTCGACCAATTTAAATAATATGTTACTGAAATCAAATTGACCTAAAATTTTATAAAATATAGTTACTTGTGTGTAGTATCTCCTTATAAATTTCAGTTTGATCCGATATATGGTTTGAGAGATATTTCTGATCTCGTAAAACTAATATAACTTATCTACATTTTTTTTTGAAAAAAAATAAACTCTCATTTCTTATTTTTTTCCCAACCTCTTTCATGAAAATGAAGTTATGTTTAATTTATATTTCTTTTCACATTCTTCGTTCTTATTCCTACTTCATTCGAATGAGATTAGAATAAAAATATTATTTTCATTTTTGTAGTCCTTGTTATCAAATATAAATATCTTATTAGAGGGGCCATATTTTTATGAATTTCCCTCGTATCTCCATCAAGAAAGTGTCAAAGAGCACAAAAGGAGCAATTTCAAAACAGCACTAGGAAGGAGCAAGTTGTGAAGGTTCGCCACCACCTAACATAGGAGGAACAAGACTTGGTTGCCAGCGTCTCAAGGTCTCCCTTGTTAGAGGAAAATAAAGTCATATATATATATATATATATGAACAAGAATATTTATTTTGACTTTGGAATGAGCTACGGAATATTCAACCTCCAAGCATTCTGGATCTTCTTACTGGGAACATTCAATAGCCTAATTTATTGACTCTAAAACAATTGAACAATATTTTCCGCCAAGAACTTAAATGCTGTGATGTAGTTTTCTTCAAGAACGTAAATGCGGGGCGCGGGTCAAGAAAATAAAATGAAATCATATAATCAAAGTTGTATAGTAATATTGTATTTTTGAAATTTTGACTAAAGAATGTCATAGCATGCCGTCTCAATCTTGTTTTGTCATGATTATATAGAAGCAAAGATATTAAAAATACCAAAATTTGATATATATATATATATATATATATATATATATATATATATATATATATATATCCAGTAAATGAATAAATTTATAGGAAAAATTATAGAAATTAAGAATATAATTAAAAGAATGATTTGTGTGGTGGCATAACACAAAAGAATGATGAAAAAGCAAATTAAATACCCTTTTGTTAGTATTTTTTTTTTTTTAGCTTGATGTTTTATCCTCATTAAAATTTGTCTCGAGAAATAAAAAAAGTTTCAAAATTCCCACCTAACGGGTATCAACTGTGAAGCGTGAACCCTTTTTCTCAATCAAAGTGGACCCTGCGTGCATGCAAATGTTCAAGGAAGACCGGCTTCTTTGCTTGCCATCTCGCAACCCGCGTTTTGTTGGGCCCGAGCAGCAGTGTAATCGCCTTCTTAATTCTCTATATATGCTTCATACACTAGATCTTCTGTGACCATAACATTTGAATATTGCAAGCACAACAGCCAATACACTTGCTGAAATATAGTGAGGAATTGAACATCATATTATATTGGGCTTGAGAGAGTAATGGCAATGTTTAATATTGGTGTAACATTTGGTTTTGCCATGATGGTTCTGTTTCAACGCTCTGTGGCACAAATAGTGTATGTGGTCGGAGACAACGACGGTTGGACTGTTCCACAGGCCGGTGCTCAGGCATACATTACCTGGGCTAGTGGCAAGAACTTCATGGTTGGTGATACCCTAAGTAAGTGCATGTCCTCTTCTCTCGTCTCGGTATCTATCATGATGATTTAAATATTCCGAGACTTGATGTGTTGTTTTTTTCTTAGTACGATCAAATTATATATATAGGTATAAATCATCATCATCTTAATTTGTTTTCTTTTTCTTCTTCCTTTCAGCTTTTGATTTCACCACCAACAATCACGATGTTCTCCGAGTTCAAAAAGAATCCTTTGATGCATGCACATCTTCAAACTCTATTGGAGACGTAATTTCTACTGGTCCTGTTAACATAACCCTTGATTCTACTGGAGAGCACTACTATATCTGTACTATTGGCAGGCATTGTCAATCTGGACAGAAGCTAGCTATCACTGTATCATCACGCACAACAGGCGCATCACCACCCTCCACCACCCCTAGACCACCTCCACCACCAAGTCCTACAGCTACCCCTTCACCGTCTTCAAATAATACCTCGGATGGTTGTGCTCCAACACCAGCACCAAGCCCCACAAGCTCAATGACTCCAGAGTCACTTCCAACTATCCCTCCTCCACCTGGTTCATCGTCTTCTAATGTTTTGGCAAGTTTCTTGTTGACCATGCTAGCTGCTATCGTTGGTTTGGTGTTTTAAGATTATGGAGAGGGACGTATATATAGTTAATGCTTTTAATTAATTAATTTTATATTTATTTTGGCATTGTTATCGAGTTTACCTTTTTCCATTATTAATAAAAGTGGTGATTTATTTATAGTGCATGTATTCTGTCTTTTATTTAGTATTAAAATAAAGTTACTACTTTTCCTAGATATTTATACATGTAGTCGATAACTTTGGGGTAGTTGCTTTTAATGTGGTAATTTTAGTTTCATGACCCGGATCATAGATGTGAAAGATTAGCCCGGGTTGATTTTCACGACCACAATCTTTAGATTTACCGACGGAATTTTCTGTCGGTATTTGCACTACCATTCCGTTGGTAAAAAGAATTACTGACGAAATCACCAATGGAAAGTTTTCGTCAGTGAATCTTTCGTCGGTAATTTTTTGTCTGTCGGTAAGTCCGTTGGTAATAAAAAAAATATTATTACCGATGGATTTACTGACGGAAAAAGCAAGCAAAAACAATTTTCATTCTGTTAGTAATTCCCTCAGAAACAAACTGTATATAATTCCATCGGTAATTATTTAAAAATATTTCTTTAAAAATATATTTTACAAAACTATAAAATAATTAAATTAATATTAATCAACACTCTATAATACTCAAAATGGTTGAAAAAAAGAAGAAGAAAATTAACTCAAAAAAATTTGCAACAAATAAATAACATGAACAAATAAATTCAACTAAAAAAATTCATATGAAAAAAATTTAAAAATCCTATAAATAAATCAACTAAAAATTGATCTCATATAAAAACAAATCCTACAACAACATTCATACAATTATTAAGAACAAAAACAATTAAAAATAAAATAAAAAACAAAGATAGTGAAAAAAACACGAAAAAAGAAGAAATTTTTTTCTTTACCTTAATATAATTGCAAGTGAAACTAAAAAGAGAAAAAAAAAATTCGTAAAGTATACTAATTAAAAAAACTGAGAAAAAAAAATAAGAAAGGAGAAGAAAACATACCTGAGCATGGAGGAGAAGAGAAGGAGTTGAAGAGAGAAGAGAAGAAGAAGAAGAAGAAGAAGACGAAGAAGAAGAAGAAGAAGAAGAAAGGAGACGAGTCTGTTGTGAAATTAGGGATTCTGGACTTTTTGTTGAGGGGTTTTACCGACGGATAATTAAATATTAATATTTTTAATCATTCCGTTAGTGATTCCATCTGTAATATTTAATTTAAATTTTAAATTTAATAAAAAAATTTCAGAAACCGCCAAAAATCATCGAAGACTTTTCAATCCGTCAGTGATTCCGTCTGTAATATTTAATTTAAATTTTTTATTTAATTTAAATTTTTCAGAAAACCGCCAAATAACACCGATGACTTTTCAATCCGTCGATGATTTTGTCTATGAAGAACAATAATTAACAGAGCAATTGAAAAGTGAATAGTCTAGAGCTCTCTGTAAAATACTGACGGAATTTTCCATCGATGATTCCCTTTGTAATTTACATGATGAATAGTGTTGACAGTTTACCAACAATTTTACTGATGGAATTACCAATAAAATTTATTTTGCTTCGTTTTAATTATTTTTTTCCCACTGTAATTCCCTCGGTAAATGCCGAGGGAATATTTCCGTCAGTAAAATCCATCGGCAATTTACCAACAAAAATATTCCCTCGGTATTTCTGTTTGTATTTATCAATTTTCTAGTAGTGTTTGGTATTTTTTAAAGCATTTTTTAATATATTTTTCGGTATTTTTTTTGCTTTTTTATTTATGAGATCATCTCAATTTCATGTCCTAAGTCATGTGTTTGATTTGTTCACCCAAGTTGATTGCCAGGTTTGCTCGAAGCGTTTTTTTATATATATGTTTCTATCATATCAGCAGGTGCCCATTCCTTATATTTTTCTGATGTGTTTGGCTTTTTATAATATTTTTTATGGTGCAGGTTTATTCAGTTATTGTCATTTGTATTTATCGTTTAAGCAATGAGTTTTTTAGTGTTGATTTATCTTTTATTTATTTAAATAAAAAAATTTAGTGAACATGATCTGGTAAATAAATGTTTATCGATTAATTTAATTAAATGATTGCATAGGCTTTTCAAATGACACTTTTAATTTTTCATGTAAAAAACACATTGGAGCAACTAACATACATGGTATTTGTTTTCTTAAAAAATTATAACTTGCATGCCAAATTCATGTTTTTAATGTTTTTAGTTTTTTTTTCTTTTTTTTCTTTGCACTTTTTTTAAAAATATATTTTTTTTATTCTTTACACTTGGCCTATTTATACCCTTCTTTTTGTTCAGTTTTTTATTCTTTTGTAATTTGTTTTCAATTTTTTTCTTTACCTTTTGTTTTTAGATTTATTTTGCACAGACTAAGAAAATGATGTTTTACTATGGTAATTGAAACATTGTTTTGTTTTTCGACTATGTTAAAAATTAGCTTGAGATCTTACAAATTTTTGTTGATACATATGATTTTTATTATATTTTATTATATGTAAGCATTGACTTTGTGATTTCCAGTTATATTTTTCACTTAATGTAAAAAAACAAATTAATAACATCTGCATATTAATTCTTTTGCGTCGGAAAAAACATTATTTGACTTGCAGCTAGATAAATTGAATAGATGTCTTAACACTTTGTTTTTTGTATTTATTGACACAAATAGTTCTCATCGACCTTTTGATTTATGATTAGATTTTTTTAAAAAATAAATAAATTTGAAAAGGTTGCATATTTATTTTTTGTTTTTTGCCAAAAAACTTTATCCGACCTACGACTCAGCATATGTCACATAACTAGTATGGTAGAAATCCTTAGCATATGAAGCATGCTAATTAAGATGTTATTTAAACCTTCATGATATCATATGAAATTAAGTTACTTTTAATGGTATGCTAAAAACTATTTAAAACATGAGTGATGCTATTTTCACTTTACAATTTTATCCATTTCACTTCATGTTTTTATGGTCCGATGAAAATAATATTCTTCCATGGCATTATTTTATAAATTATAAAACAAACATAATTAGCTTATAAAATATCTTCTAACATTAAATATAATAATTCAAAAATATATATTATTTATGATATTCTTTGTCCTAAATAATTTAGAGGTTTTAAATAATCAAAAGCTAATTGGTGAGAGAAAAATAATATTTATTTTGAGAGGATTCACTATTTATTGGAACAATCTATTAACAATTTGACCATTTTAAAAAAATAATAATCAATAAACTGACTATTGAGGGCGCCAATATGGCTTTTTATTAAGGTCCATGGTCATTTAAAAAATGTGCATAAAATATTGTTCACCCATACATTATAGACCATCTTATATTTCACTGTGGATTGAAACATTATTTTTTATTTTATCATTAAATCTTTATTTTTGTATTTTTTTTTTGTTTTTCTTTTTCAATTGATAATATCTATTTTTTGTATTTCCTTGAAGTATGAAGGTTTTGATAAGATTTTAGGGCTTAATTGTAGGTCAATTTAATGAGATATAATGTTGATTTGTAGCATTAAGATACAATTAAAAGATTATAGACCAAACCAAGAAATAAAAAAACCCATGGTGGTCTATCACAAATTCACACAAAAAATTATTATTTAATCCCCATATTTTATGCTGACTTTCTTTTAGATCCCTATAGCTTGGATTTTTTCTATTATTTTGGGACAAAACCTCATTTTGCTCATGTTAAGTCCTTGAGTTGGAGAAAAGAGAGAGAAAGTCATCGTAAAATGAGAGAGGAGAAAGAAAGTTGTTGGTTGTCCACATTCTAGCAACAAGAAAGTTATTATTCGGGTCAATGAGTTCATTTAATACGTTTTTTTACCTTTGAACTTGCCAGGAAAGATAGAATGGGGTTGAGAAAGAATTGTTTATGGTTTAATTATTATTTTTGGACCAATTTATGGGTGATTTGGGTTGAGAAGTTGGTTAATTGAGATTCTTAAGTTTTTCCTAGGTGTTTTAAGGTTAAAACAGGTTGAAAATATTAGGGTTAAAAAAACCATGACTTAATTTTTCGATCATCTCTCTAGTGGTCGGAATTTGAAAATGTAGACAACGCGTCATATGTTTTTTCTTTTCTTTTTATTAAAGGGGAAATTACCTCGACCCTCTTGTAGTTTAATAATTTTCTCATTTTGCCTCTATTATTTCAAAAATTACAATTTATATATTAAAATTTATAAGTTCATAAAATTTTACATCCTCACTAACGTGCAAAAAAACAACAACAACAACAACAACAACGAAAGGTAAGATTATTTATAAGATCATCATTATATTTCAATTAAAGATTAAAAAGATTTTATATTAAATATTACAAATTTATCATATATATATATAGCTAGATTCCGATGAAAAGAATCCCATGTGAACCAAATCAAAGCAAAGCAGTGTCTAAACACCAATTGATATAAATGTATATCTTTCCAATAATAGAGGAAAAGGAATAAATCAATTAGAATATTCTTTAATAATTAGAAGCGTAATATACGTTATGAACTACATAAAGCTTGATATTGTTTATTTAGTTAGTAAACTGAGTATATTTATAAGTAATCCAATTATGAGTCATTAAAAAGCAATAAAAAGGATACTCAAGTATTTGAGTTATATTTTGGACTATGAACTACACTATACTAGTTATCCAACAATAATAGAAGAGTATAGTAATGCTAATTGAATATCCGACACTAAGGATTTAAAATTCATAAGTGGATATGTCTTCACACTTGATGGAATATATATGTCATAGAAATCCTCCAAATAAACATATATCACTGGATCTATAATGCAATCAGAGTTTATTGTTCTTGATAAAGTTGGAGATGAAGATGAATGGGTTCATAATTTCTTAGAAATATTCCATGTTATCCAAAATCAATGTTAGTTATTTGTGTCCATTGTGATAATCAATCGACAATTGGAAGGGCATAAAAAAAATTGTATAATAGGAAGTCTAGACATATATGTCGTAAACATAATATCGTCAAACACTTGCTCTCGAATGAAATTATTTTCATTAACTATGTGAAGTCAAAGGAAAATATTACAGATCTGCTAACCACAGATTTGTCAAGAGAGTTTGTGTCATTGAGGAGGATGAGCTTAAATCTTTTGAAAGATGAAAGAGTGCAATGATGGTAACCATACTTAGTTGATTGAATATTTCAAAATCTAGGTTCAAATGCAAAACTAAGTTATATAATATTCTTGGTACCACTATAAAATTATTATTTCCTACTTATTTCTACGATGAAATAGGTGCTAGTTGCAATGTGATAAATGGTGAGCTGAGCTTTTAATAATTTTTATATCTTGGCACACCAAATAAAGTATAGTATAATACTTTTAATGAAAAATTACATATATGAGTGAGAAATGTGGTTGTTTATTTGAGAATTACGATAAACGTTGAATTCTCTAAAGCACTTAAAATTCAAAAGTTGTTTAGAGTTAAAATAAACACAACAATTAAAACCAAAGAAAATCTCTAGGTAGAGAACTTTGTGAGTACTGTTGTCTTGGTTTGCACAAAAGGATGTATAGTTCAAGATATCGTGTTTGCTATGCAGTAGAGTAAATCTCATAGTATTTCACCAAGAAAAATTTAAAGCCAAAAGTTATATATCCTGATATAGTAATTTATCAAATTAATAGCTTTAATAAATCTTTGAGTTGTTTTTAAATTGGCAAGACAATTTCCATTCATATAGAGAATTGTTGGAAATTTGTTTTAACTAACATTATTTAAACAAATTATGGATGAATGAAAAATTAATCTTAAAGAACCATTGATTTTTCTAGATTTAATTCTTAATTTACGATGGCTAATTAATGGTTAATAATGGTTAGAATTGATTTTCAACCTTTTAGCTTCCTAAATTCACTACAAAAAGAAAGGTGAAAGAAGAGTTAGTTTCTAATTTAAATTTTTAGATTTTACTCTTCCTAACCATATATTTTAGTGTTTTCTTCTAATTTTAAGATTTGGTTTTCCTTCCAAATTTAGAGTTTAATTTTCTCTTTAAGAGAATCAAGTTTTATATCTTTAGGTTCAAAGATTTTGTTTAGAAGTGCATTTAAACCAAGGTGGTGTTGTTAGAATCTTGAGAGTCATGTTGCAAACATTCTAGTTGCACAAATAATAAGCAATAAAACCTTAAAAACAAATAATTCATCATTGACAACAACAAAAGAATATTTATTACTTTAAAATATTTAATACCCCTGTTATTTTAATTTAAATATAAATATTTTTATTATTAGTATGTATACTGGAACTTTGAATTAATAGCAATTATAAATTTTAATTTATTCTTAGTATGCATGTTAGTGTTTCATTATTATATTTGTTCTGTATACATGTTTGCTATAAACTATTGTTTTACATACTTGAATATTTGAACTATAAACTTTACATAACATGCCTTATTATAATAAATTAAACATAATCTCTCGCTGGCTTAAAATAATATATATTTATAAACTTTGAATCTCCGTAAACATCCTGTTTACATCATATGCTATTTTATAGACAAGCTGCGATTGTCATATCCTGGATGGGATGGGATGGGACGGGGAAGTCCATAAATATCATGAAATCTTCCTCTCAATATAGTAGTTGGTTCTGAATCCCCATGTCTCTTTCAATGTTTTAAATTAGCAAGTGTTGTTATAATATGATATCAACTATAGAGTAAAAAAGGTCTACATTGCTTGATGAAGAGAGACGGGCCCACTTGTTATACAGCAGATGAGATTACAAAGACTTTCTAATCCTCGGTGGTGGGGTGCCCGTCAACGGCGTCATCGCCGGTAATCTGATCAAGAATCAAAACCAGCCCCATAGCAAATGCCCCGTCAAAACCAGGCTTAAGGCACAAGGAGAAGACGTCCTTGCCAAGCAGCACATTTGTGGAGGCATCTACTTTGCGTCTGATCTCAGCCATTGATTCCTTCTCTGCATTGAATATGGTGCTTGATCTGTTTGCGAAGGATCCTTCTATCTGGTACTCCGCACCTGGTTTCCCATAGACTTCCACCGTCACGCTACACCGTCCGATTATGGATGATCTACGCACGCTAAAGATCGGTCTGTTGCCGTCCGTTCCTTCACCGATATACCCTTCCCACCTTTGATGCAGGCTCGGCCTCTGTGCGTGCCATGTGATTGACAGATCACAAATACTATCGAGTATAATTACGATAATTATACGTCATGTATGTAACGAAAAGTGTGTATTTTGTGTAAGTTTTATTCCAAAGCCACCTCTTTTACTTACGAATTAGACACAAAATTATAACCGGCAAGTTAATTTCTTTCAGGCGGTTAACTCACCGGGTTGACTCGGTATCAGTCAGGCTAGAAATCAGACGTTACATTTAAATCTAAAATCCAATAGAATCCCAGTAATTAATTGAACGAACACATTCCAATTAAGCATTCCCCCTTTTTTTTTAAAAAAAAAAAAGTTATAGAAAATGTTCAACCAGATCCGTAAAGCTCAATAGCTCACAAGTTAATCGGGCCGATTAAACAGTCTAGAGAGAGATGACCAGCTGAGTGAACTCGTTCATACAGATATATACAGGGAGAGAGAGGAGTACCTTTCTTCTGACAGTAAGAAGACAGCGTCCATGGGCGTCCATGAGAACGATTTCGCCCTGATCACGAGTGTCAGGCCCATACGATTCAACTCGGAACACTAACTCACCTTTGCAATCATAGACAGTGAAGCCATCATTAGCGAAAAACAGACTAGTTTTAAGCACTGTGAGAAGCTTCTCCTCTTCGTAGATAAACCCATCATCCACGATCAAGCCTCCCTTCATTTCTCTCTTCTGGATTCTTCTATTCAATTCGAAGATGATATCTATAAAACAGGTTGACTATCTTAAAAGTCAGGTCAGGTTCTGTACAGTAAATGTTACGGACGCTAAAGAAATGAGAGATGCTGTCAACGTTAAAGGCACGGTGAGGGAGGGAGAGAGGGAGAGAGGGAGACTTGAGGCGAGCCTCGAGGGATGATGGATTGTGGAATATAATAATATCTCGCTGCAAACGCTTTTTTCCATCATTGCGGAGGCATGGGGTCTTGTCTCTTGAGAGAGTTGATTACAATTTGGTCCCTCACATTTATTGAAAATAAATAATTAGTCCCTTTATATCCAAAGTTCTTAAAACGCTCCTTGACTAGAATTAATCATGCTCAATTTACTAGTTTCTTATTATATATATTTTTAAAATAAATTATAGGAACATGAAGTTGATCAAACATCATGATTAAATAAAATTTAAGGATTGAATATATAATATTTGAAATTAACAGGTTGTCTCAAACTCTAAGAATTAAAATGAATTCATAGAGTTAAATTAATTTTTGTGTTTGAAACTCTCTTTTTAAAGTATTTATTTTAATTTTAAATGAAATTTAATTAACAAATAATGACTAAAACACAAATAAAAGGGGAGATACTTTTGAGTTACTCAAAGAATTCAATTCTAATTGACATTGAGAATTATTTTCCAAAAACACCCCTTCTTTTTTTCCTTCTAACATATCTTGTTTCCCCAATCTCTTTCCATCTTTTCTTCAACAAAAAATCAATACAAGGTTAGGATGGTATTTTCTGTGAGGAATTATGCTGAAGATGGATTCAATCACAATTGGATTGATCTAGTAATGCCATATGTGACCACAACTCCATTCTCATGATAGGAGGCTACATAATTTTCATGATTCTTTGTTAGCTAGAATTCTTAAATCAAGGAATTTTTTTTCTTAATTTTGCATAATTAATTAGTTTTGTTAAGCTATATGTAGGTTATAACTAGCTATGTAACCCGCGCTTCACCGCGGGTTAAATAATCAAAACATTTTAAAAAAACATCTAAAAAAAAAAGATGATGTTTTGTTCTGGTTATAAAAGGGTTCAAAAATGTTGGGTCCTAGTGGCAGTAGGGCTCAATTGGATGTTGGGTTATGATGATAGGTAGGACCCAAAGCTGTTGGATCCTGGTAGCAACAGGATCCAATTTTTTAATTCTTAACATTAATATATCAAAATAGTAAAAAAAAAGTATTTTAAAAAATAATTTAATATTTTTTGAAAAGAAAAACTAATTTTAAAAAAATAAAAAAACAATAGCGCTACAATACGTAACTAGCACTAATATTGAATTTTTACTTTAGAGTTTTGTTCAACAACTTACGTTTAATAAGAATAATTATTTGGGTAATTTAGTTTTTATATTATTATTACTCAAACTTGTTTTTCTATTTAATAAATATATTTTTATAAACACACCTGACTGAAGAAAATTCTATACAATTTATCTTTTTTTATTTGTATGAAGACTAATCTACTTCTAACATAATAATAATAATAATAATAAGCTCTGAAAAGAAAGAAAAAAGAAGAAGAATTGTGAAGATTCAACTAAATTTTAAGTACCCTTTGAAATTACAAACTGGGATTTAATTACCTGCGGCCAACTAATATAATTCACACCCACAAATTTATCTTATTAATCTCCGAAACCTTATATTTCAAGAAATTAAACTTTAGATTTGTTAGTAACAAAATAATACATGTAACAAACAAAAAGAAAAACTAATAAATCTTACACTACCAGGCAGGACCCAAAACTATTTTGGATCCTATACCCATCAGGATCCAATTGGATTTTAGGCCTTGCACAAGCAGGACCCACAATCCCGTCAGGATCCAGCTAGGTGCAGAAGCCAAAATCCCTTTAGGTCCTGCACTCAACATGATCCAACATCTCTTTGGGTTCTGCACTGTGCATGACCCAAAAACCCTTTGGGTACTGCACCGGTAGGACCCCACTCCCATATGGGTCTACACCCGACAGGAGCCAACACCTAATTGGGTCGTGCACTCTACAAGACCCAAGATCCAATTGGGTCGTTTATTTATATATTTCATAATATATATAATTCAAAACTACTGCATACAATAAAACATTGATAAAACTTTGAATCTCCCCCACTAATGTTATAAAATTAAAATATCTTATATTACCCAAAACAAAATCTCTTATATAATACCAAAAATTTATAAAGTATATGATGTAAAACAAAAATTTATTAAGAGCTTATCCTCTTTATAGTATGAAAAAAATCAATAAGACAAAAAAAATTAAGAGAAAAAAAATATCTTAAAATATTTTTTTAAAATATATTAAGATAATATTTTTTATTTTTTAAAATCTATTTTTTATATAATCATATCAAAATATAATTTTGAAGTAAAGGAAAACATTTTAAATTTTCAAATTTCATGGGTCTCTCGCATCACAGCCAGACACAATGACAGTATATTTTTTTTTAAAAAAATAACTTTGAAGTAAACTTTTTTTTTAAAAATTTCTTGAATCTCGCTTCGCAGCCAAACATAATTTCAATATATTTTTAAAAAAAATTCAAAAAATAATAAAAAAACATAAAAAGTATTAATTTGAAATAAAGCAAAAACTTAAACATTGTCAAATTTGTTTTATAGAATTTTTGAAACACAAAATCAAATATGTTTTAATTAGAAAATTCAACCCAACCTCAAACAAAAAAAAAATTATCATCACCTAACTTTTGTACAATAAAAAAAAATCACATCAATTTATCTCGTCTTTAGAATATGAAAAAAACATCAATAAAAAAAAGAAAAAAATATTTTAAGAGGAAGTACTAAAATATCATTTAATGGATGAGAACAGTAGAATTGTTAATCACAATCCATACAATAATAATGTTTTGAATCCATTCAAATTGAATTAGTATTTTCTCCATCATAATTATCATAATAATTATTGTGAAGAAACATTCAAAATAATTAACTTGGAATAATTTATTTTTTCTATACAAGCTGACTATTTAAAAAAGCTCTTTCCACTATATCAGGTACTAAAAGCTTTCTTCTTCCAGTAGTAGTAGTGGGTGTTGGGTCCTGCAATATTTACAGTATAAGCAATCAATCCTAGGGACGTCAATATAGGAAGATTGTAACAAAAGAAAAGAAAACAATTGATTTCCTTTGGTTGACGAATTGAGAATCCATGTTATCATATACGCATTTGCACATTGTGTGTATGTGTGTGTCTTCTTTACTACAGTATCATATCACCCTTGAATATTAATGCAAGACCATTGATCAACAAGGACGATTAGCTTTCAAACCCAATAGCTATACCCAATTAGATTTTTTTTTCATTGCCTTCTATGATTTAAATTTATTTTTGAAAATAAATTGATGATAATTTTTTTTTATATTATACAAAAGTTGGGTGATGATAATTTTTTCTCTACTTTAAATTGGGTTGAATTTTCTAATAAAATCATGTTTGATTTTGTGTTTCGAAAATTCTTTGAAAAAAAATTGACAATTTTAAGTTTTTTTTTCTTTATTTCAAATTAATATTTTTGTATTATTTAAAAAAAACATATATTGAGATTGTGTCTAGATGAGAGGCAAGACTCAAGAAATTGAATTTTTTTATTTTTTTTGCTTCAAATTAATATTCATTTGATATTTTTTCTCTACTTCAAATTAATTAGATCATGTTTGATTTTGCATTTCAAATTTTTTTTTGACAATTATGAAGTTTTTTTTCTTTACTTCAAATTAATATTTTTTTTATGTTATTTTTTTTAAATGTTGGTATTGTGTTTGGTTGAGACACCAGATCCAAGAAATTTTTAAATGTTTGAATTTTTTTCTTTGCTTTAAAATAATATTTTTTGCATGATTTTATATTTTCTAAAAAAAATATTAAGATTGTGTTTGGCTGAGTAAATAATTCTCTAATATTGTCATATTAAAATTGATAGAGCTCTCAATAAATTTTTTATTCACATCATATACTTTATAAATTTTTAGTATTATATAAGAAA
>Ga0325403_1001236_pt1 | contig 20791 bp, 5 predicted proteins | sample PopdelMetagenome_19_FD_205665 | JGI IMG/M metagenome (GOLD analysis project Ga0325403, IMG submission 205665) | Populus deltoides microbial communities from Bellville, Georgia, United States - Xylem-PdKOR-R4 | ecosystem: Host-associated > Plants > Phyllosphere > Stem > Wood/Secondary xylem... | reverse complement strand
AAAAAAAAATATGTGTATGCATGGATAAAAATAATATAAATTTACCGGTTTACTCACCAACGCCAGAGTCGGGAGTAAAATACTGGTTTAAGTTTATATTATTTTTTTATTCGTTATATTTTATTTTATTTAGCTAGAAAATAAAAAAATATGTGCATGCGTAAAAAATAATTTTTTTTTATGTGAACTTTTACTGGCGCCAGAGTCAGGAATATTATAAGTAAATTATCACAGCATAAACTAATAAACATTTAGCAATTTAAGACAAAATCAGCAATGCAGTCTGCCTTAGGCAGAACGTTTAAGGGGTGATAATATCTTCCTTTTTACGTAACCAATCCCGAGCCATAGAATCTCTGTTGACCAGTTAGGGTTCCTAGTGACCATAATACTAGGTTGCGACTCCTTAAACAAGACATTTTTCCCTAAAAGAACCAGATGCCAGAAATCTGTTCTTTTTCCACGATCGAGAATTATTTTGTGGGCCGCCGAGATGTCAGGTGCGACAGAGAGAAAGATGTACTTTTTGAGAAGATCAGATCAGATGAGATGTAAAGAGTCTCCACAGCAGCCAGGATCTCATTATACGTGGATTTCTTAACTCTTTTGGTTTTGATTATTTCTTGGATTCTAGCTGTTTTTTTTTCAACTCTTTTTTACTGTTTATTACAATTTGCAGGCCAAAGATGTTAATGATCTTATTTCTTAGAAATATTTGCTGGCCAAAGATGTTAATGATCTTATTTCTTGGAAATCCCTTGCTTCCACACAGTTAGATGGACTCCTCAGGGACAATTTGATTCTCAGGTTACTTTTTTTCCTTAGTGATATATTTCATCCTCTTTTGGGTACCATGCTTCTAAAATTTGTTTAAATAGCATATATTTGTCATTGTTTTTCTGATAATTGATACAGGGATTGATCTAGGACTCCATTCTTTTGAGACCAAAGAACTTTGCAACATAACAAATATGCTTTATTAAACTTCAAACAATCCATATGAGGATGGCCTTACACATTATTTGGAAAATAGAAAATGATGGGTTTCCTAGTGATTTGTAGTAATCGAAAGTGGTAGTGAGCAAAAATTAAACAAATAACTACAATTAAGCAATTTTTTTTAGCAACTATATTAGTTGTAGCAAGCATAAAATAAACTGTGTAAAAAAACATCCCAAGTATTGAGAAACTAATGGCTTCAAGGAAAAGTCAAAAGTCAAAAGAAAAATGGACGAGGGTTTCTCATCTATAGCAGTCAGAAAGTTAAATAACTATTCCTTCCCCGGGATAGAGATCTTAATCTTCTAGAAGTGTAGGAATTGATTATGCCTTCTCCTTGGATTAGTTCTCTCTTAAAAGGAAAGGGGATAGTAAGAAAGGAAAGAAGAAATTAACATCAGCATTCAGCAACACAGCTAGCCTAGAATCAAATCAGTGTGTGTGTTTTAACTAGCTGGCCTATAATCAAATCAGTGTGTGTGTGTATGTCTTGATAGTAAGACATTTGTATTGTTTATTTCATTTTCATTTTTATTTTGTTATATTATTATATACTACTTGTCTGGATCTTATAATTTAGTTAAAATATTTTACTTGTGATTTTACGATTTTAGTTAAAATATTTTACTTGTAATTTTATGATTTTACGATTCGAGTTTATACTGTATGTTCTGTGTCGTGTCAAAAAAGCGCTTTTGATAACCTTGAGTAAATGTTTGCCTTTTTAAATTGTTGGATATTTGTGCTACTATACTTATTGTGATATTCATGTTTCAATAATATGTATTTTGTTTCAGGACCATCGCATACACGACAAAAGTAGATCCTAGCTTTTGTTCACTTTTTGTTACTAGTTCTTGGGAGTATAACCTTGTATTTTGAAATATTAAAACATTTATATAATTTAATTTGTATAATTGATGTTTAAACTTGAATAGAAAAATTTAACTCTGAAATTCATATAATCATGTTTCATGTATGCGTGTTTATCTCATTTATTCCTCTATAATGATATTTGTTGTTCAATGAATATTATAAAATTATGGTTGTGATGATGATGATGTTTGTGAGATTGAGACCCAGGATAATTAGGTCGTGATTGAGTTATGAGATGTGAGTTATTAAAAGTGTAAACAAGGTATATGTCGATAACTTGGGACCTCCCGGTATAGGAGAAACTCTGCTGAAATTTCAATGGAAATTTTAGATAAGATTCCCTAGTAGATAGCTAAGCTAAGAGAGTGCTCCGGGAGAGCTAATATTCAAAATTCTTTCCCTTTCTTTCACCGAGAAGGCTAACTAGATAGATGATGGGTCTAAGGAAGAGAAGAATATGAGCTATATTTTCATCCCCTTTCAGTTCCTTTCCTTATCCTTAGAACAGTAGGGTTTGAAGCTGGCAAAGTCAATCAACCAACGCCTTTCAAGCAAGATCTTAAGTAGGGGTAGGGCTCTTAGGCAGCAATAGAAATGACTCTGACAACCTGTCTCAATCTTTACCTCTCCAGGATCAAGAAAGACCTCTTTTACATGAGAACTGTAAATAATAATAATAATAATTACCTGTATTTTTACGTACCAAATCGTAGAAAAATAACTATAAATGCATATGAAAGTATGGGGCGTTACAAGATGTATGACCATTTTTATTATCATGGAGAAATAATTCACTTAGAATTCATTGAAAGAATTGTATAAGCATCAAGGTATATGCAATAACTAGATCATTAGTCTGCGTTACGTTGTAGGTTGGATCGATTTTTTTTTAATATAAAAAAATTACCCAAGCATTGATAACGTGTTTTTAATAAATAAAAAAAATTAACCATAAACTCAAAATATGATGCATATTGTATGATATATTTTTTAAAATATTGATACGGTGATACATTGAATGATATTTTTTTTCAAATATTGAGACTGTGACATATTGGATCGACCCGAGTTAACCTATCAAATCTACGATCTGGATCATGAGACCTTTATAACCCTATAGAAAATAAATCAAAATAAATTATAAAGGTTAATTCCAAATCAATCCATTGTTGAAAGAAAACATTGAAAAAAAACATTAAATTAAAAAAATAACAAAACAACAACCCAAATCGACCTATGTTAACTTGCCAAACCTGCAACTTGAGTCATGAAATCAAAATAACCCCATAGAAAGTAAATAAAAAAAATAATATGAAACCCAATTTCTAACCAACCCAATGTTAAAAGATGAAATCAAAAAAATAATAATTAAAAAAAATAAAAAAAACTCAAGTCAACCTAGACTAACCTATTAAATTTATGACCTAAATTATGAGGTTGAGATGGCTTAATGAAAAGAAAATAAAAAAATTATGAAGCTCCATTTTCAATAGATCCAATGTTGAAGGTTGAAATCAATAAAAAAAAAATAATTTGGCTAGCTGTTTTTTATGCTTACTTACTGACAAATTCCATATTTGGCTACAAATTCAATAATTTGTTTCTTCATGTTTGGCTACCAATAGAATTCCTTTAGGTCAATGTACATCTTAATACTTCTTGAATGTATTGCAAACCTCGATTCATGGGCTTCTCTTATCACTTCCTATTTCAAAGGTTTATTGTTAGGCAAATACATTCGTCTATCCATCACTATCATCCCATCATCCAAGACTCGGAAGGGTGTCTCAACCCCCAGTTTTGCTTTATCTCTTACTTTGTTCACTTTAGTGTCTTTTCATTGAACTTCTAAAACTCTATCTCACAAAACAGATCGTACTTTTAATTGAGCTAGCAATGAACCCTCAGGCCCAAGCTCAATCTTAGTATCAATCTTTTTCAACTCTATCAATTTCCTTTTATCATTCTCCTTTAGTGTCTCCATTACTGCCTTATTCTTATGACTGAGGGCATCGACGACCATATTGGGCTTTCCCGGGTGATAATCTATTACACAATCAAAATCCTTAATTAACTCTATCCACCTCTTATGTCGTATATTCAACTCCTTTTGTGTCATTAAATATCTTAAACTTTTATGGTTTGTAAAGATTTCAACACAAGACCCATACAAGTAATGTCTATATACCCTTAATGCAAATATCATAGCTATTAGCTCTAAATCATGGATAAGATAATTGAATTCATGAGTTTTAAGTTGTCTAGATGCATAGGCGATGACTTCACCATGTTGCATTAGAACACAACCAAGCCCCTTGTATGATGCATCACTATACACCACAAACTTTTCAGTTCCTGAAGGAAGTATCAGCACAGGAGAGGTACTATACCTTTTCTTCAACTCCTTGAAGCTTTCTTCTCATTCTTTTTTCCATTCCCACCTGGTTTTCTTCCTAGTTAGTTGAGTTAAAAGAGTGGCTATAATCGAAAAACCTTTTATAATACCTTGCCAATCCCAAAAAACTATGGATTTCTGTCATATTTGTAGGGTTTTTCCATTTTAATACCACTTCAACCTTCCTCGGGTCTATAAATATCACCTCTACAGATATAACATGCCTTAGAAAACCACCTTTTTTAGCAAAAACTCATATTTACTTAATTTGGCATACAACTGGTGATCTCTTAGGGTCTGCAACACCTGTCTCAAGTGTTATTCATGCTCCAAATAGGAATTAGAATAAACTAAAATATCGTGTATAAACACCACTATAAATCTATCTGAGTAAGGTCATCAAATTCATAAACATTGTCGATGCATTTGTCAATCTAAAGGGCATTACCAGGAACTCGTAGTGACCATAACGAGTCCTGAAGGTAGTTTTTGGTACATTTTGCTTCTTGATCTTTAACTAATGGTACCCTAATCTCGGATCTATTTTTGAGAATACTATGGCCCCTTTCAATTGATCAAACAAGTCATCTACCCATGGTAACATATACTTATTTGTCATCGTCACTCTATTCAACTGTCTATAGTTTATACAGAGCCTAAAGGTTCCATCATTTTTTTCCATAAATAAAACTAGAGCTCCATGGGGTGAATTACATGGGCGTATAAACCCTTGTTATAGTAATTCTTGTAGCTGAATCTTCAAATTGCAGAGCTATCAACCTTTGTTTCAGTTCCTACTTAAGTCCATCTCTGAATTTCTCTATTATGTGTTGCTCAGTGGCCACATGATGTGGGGCAAACATTGAGAGGTCGTTGAACCTCCTCTCATACTCCAACATAAACATTGCACCCTGCCTCAATGTTAAGAACTCTTGTTTCTTTATTTTATAGTGACACTGTAAGTAAAACTAATTCTCAAATTCAACTCTAAAAACTCCCAACATCCATAACCCCATGACTTTCATTGACTACACTGTCTCCCATCATGACTAGGCTCTGTCGGTCCGTAGTTGAGTGGTATAGTCTGCCCTCAGTTCATTTGGTACTTTTATCTGTATCAGGGTCTTCTTTATCTTCTTAATCCATCTACTTACAACTTTGGCATCCTGATCTCTCATACAAGGTTCACAACCCATCTCTCTCATGCTCTTCATAATTCATACTAAGGCAATTACATTATCTACATGTGCTGTAATCATTGGAGCTAGTGGCACTACTAGGGCTACAGGAGCTAGGGCACTACCTATGGTCTCCATCACCGCCTTTACTATCTATGCTATAAAAGTAGGATTTGCATACGAGGCAGGAGTTCCCATTGGTGTTGCTGGTGAAGGCACAACTGTCTGTTCATGTCGAGCTGTCCTTTTTGTTTGCGATGATGCCCTAAAATGTCTAAAAATAGTATCCTCATGAAGTCCTCGCAACGCTCCCATACTATCTTTACGATGCCCATCACCAGACAAATTTGAGACCCTTTGAGACCAAGTAGAAAACCTACCCGTGTCTACTTAACTTTTTAGAGGAGGCCATTTCATAATTTTTGCCATTTTGGACTGATCAATATGCACATCATCAACATAAATCACAAAACCAAAAATATGATAATGTTGGTAAAGAACATACACTTCTTATGATTCACATATAATTTCTCTTACCTAAATGTGTTGAAAACAACATACAAGAGCTCCAAACATGACTATAAAAAGGGGATATAGATCAAAATGTCGTCAAAATAAACTACTACAAACCTACCATGAAAGTTCTCAAAACTTGGCATATGAATCTCATGAAAATGTTAGGGGTATTGGACATCCCAAACGGAATCACAATCAACTTATATAGCCCATGTTGTGCCTTAAAGTTTGTCTTTCAGTCATCCTCTAGTTTGATCTTAATGTGATGGTAGCCGCTTATAACACATTAAAGTCGACTAGTTGATCTAGCATGTCATCCAACTGCAATATATTATACCTATATTTCATAGTGATCCTGTTGATGGCTCTACCATTTAACATAAATGAGTCTCCTAGGCTTTTTGCACGACTCACTAGTAAAAGATCCACAATTAACTATTTAGATCTATTAGATTTTATGGACTCGCCTAAATTAATTAGTGAGCAATTTTTTTAAGAAAAAATTACATATTATGTTCATATATAATTATTCATAAAATAATTATTGATATTATCATAAAAAGCTCTAATCTTATTTGAAAATTATGACATCATCCAGTAATTTTTAAAATATCATTGTATTTATTTTATTTAAAATGAATTTTATTTTAAAATAAAAAAAATAATATAAAAATTTTAATATAAAAAAGGTTGAAGGGTCAAGAAAATCAAGCTTGGAATTGCCTAGCCTTTTTGAAAAAATATGATCGACGATATGTCTGTTAGTGTATATGATTTGAAGCTAATCGATTGGTTACACACGGCAAGGACTTTGTTCAAGAAAAATATATTTATTATTAATAAATATATTCTTTATCTTTAATATTTATTTATATTTGATTAATGAATCTAAAGTAAATATAAAATCATTAGGACAAAAATATTTTGCAAAGAAAATTATAAAGTGGTTATGATTATAATAAGTGGTTATGATTATGAGATTCTTATTGAATTAAAACATTGTTTCTAAATATTTCTGGTGAATGCTCTATTAAGACAATACATTAATTAGAGATATTAAGACTTATAAATGAAGCAGATATTCTTATAAGCCGTTGTATAAGGGATATTTAAAACTAATAAATAGGTGTTTGTCAAATTATATGTGTAGTGAACTGACCCGTATGAAAACTTTTTATGAACAAATCACGTTTGTCTATAGAAAGACTAATGTAACAGTCATGTAAGTGATCCTTAAATTTAAGATTACTTAGTTATCTTATATAAGAAATGTTATTCTTTAATTCTAACTATATATTGCCTTAATCAAAGGTAACAAATAAATAATTATTGGGTATAACATGAACTACATAAATGTATTTGAGTAACTAAAGGAGGACTCATCACCTTAGATGTATTGGGAAAAAAATGTTCCATGTGTTCTCGAACAATATGAAATCCTTGCGCAATGTAGAAAGAGACTTGAAAATAGTTTCAAATCTTATTTAAAAAATCAATAACTCTAATATTGAGAACAAACATAATTTGACAGAGCAAACATACTCTATACTCTAACATTTAAATTGAAATATTTTTTTTATGTAAGGATAATAATTATACTGAGAACTTAGTTACTAAAAGGTTAAGCTAGATCATATATGATTTTCCAAATATTCTGAAGATTGTGAAACATTTCTAGATGTTACACTTGATCTTCAAATATAAATCAATCTATTATTGAGTTGATAGTAAATTAAATTATTTTGTTTATTTACTATGTTATTTGATATTGTGATTTATATTTAGGCAAACATATTAGAGAACTTAATGGGTCACACACATAAAGAACCATTAGTAACAAATTAAAATGAGATAATTAATCAAGTGTAACTTAATTGTAAATAAATTTTAGAAATTGAGGATAAAAATATAACTTATATAAGATATTATAGTTCTAGACCTAGAAAATCCAAGTAGGTACTTCATTGTATGAATTTCTAAAACTATATTGAAATAATAATTATGATATTATTGAAGGAGCAAAATGATATTTTATCATTTATGAGTTATTAGGTTTTTCTATAAATAAAATGTTATGTCTCATATATTTTTTACACAAAACATACCATACATAAACATTTGAAAATACACAAGAAAAGAGCTAGCACTTAAAGCATAACTCTCTTTCTTCTAAAAAGGTTTCAGTTGATTTCTGATCTGATGGTTCGTGTGGATTATAATTAGAGGCTAACCAATTGGATAACTTGTAGTCTGCGACAACCTAGATTTGAATAGTTGATCAAACCTAAAAAAAAAGAATTGATCTTTAAGTAATCTTCGCACAAATCTTAAACGACCTTTCTTTATCTAACATGATCACTAGGACTCCCACAAAAATTTAAATTATTGTTTTCATTGCATTTATCTGTTTCAAAAAAACTAACGGTGTCATCTCTTTTCATAATTATTTTGTTTTAGATTTTATTATTTTAATTTAATCTTAATCATAATTAATTTTAAGTTTTAATTTTTAATTTAATGCTATTGTCCTCAAACTATTGTCTTAGGAGGCTTTAAACAACTTGGCTTTTATATCATTTAAATAAGCAAATATTATAGCCCCGTTTATTTTTGCAGTTAGAAAGCATTTTTGCAAAAAAATAAAATTATTTTTTTCGCTTCAAATTAAATATTTTTGGTGTTTCTAGATTTTTTTGATGTGTAGAAGTTAAAAATAAATTTTAAAAAGTAAAAAATATATTATTTTGATGCATTTCTAAGCGAAAAACTCTTTGAAAAACAATATCAACAACAATGCCAAACAGGCATAATCCATCTTCACATCATAAGCATGATTTTTGTGTAGGAAAGTGTCCTATAGGCTTCCCTAGTTTCTACAAGATCTCATAAATTGAACCATAAATAAAGATGAGGAAATATATCATTGGAATGTTCAAAATCTTTCATATGTAAATGAACTCTACTACCTATTGTTTTGTACTAGAATATACTAGATTATTTCATGCGCTATGTTATGTGTTTGATCAATTTTTTTATCATAAAAAATATAATATTCAGATGTTATTAACGTGTTTTTTAGAAATTATTTTTTAACTATATGAGGATTAACATGGTCGAATTGGTAAATTTAAAGATAACTCGGACAACCGATGAAAATATAGTTTGACTAAAAAACATTAAGATGATATTTTTAAAAAATATTGAAATGACAACATATTAGATCAACTTGGGTTAACCAATCAAACCTGCTACTTAGTTCATGCGACCTTGATAACCCTATAGAAAGAAAGAGAAACATTAAATTAAATTTTTAATCAACTCAATGTTGAAGGATGAAATTAAAACAAGATTCAACTAAAAAAAGAGTCGAGTCAACCAGGCTAACTTGCCAACATGGATAATGAGATCGAGATAACTCCATATAAAGAAAATAGAAATAAATTATAAAACTTAATTCTCAATCATCCCAATATTGAAGGATGAAATTAAAAAAATCAATTAAGAAAAGACATAAAAACCACTTGAGTCAACCCAAGTCAACCGACCAAACCCATGAACCAAGTCATGAAACCAGAATAACCTCGTAGAATGCAAGCTGAAATAAATTATGAAACTTAATTCCCTATCAGCCCAATATAAAAGAACTAAATTGAAAAAAAAGAAGAAAAAACCCGAGTCAACTAGTCTAAGTTGATACCAAAGTCATATGATTATGATAACCTTATAAAAAGAGAAAAAAATTATAAATCTCAATTCTCAATCAACCTAATGTTGAATGATTAAATTGAAAAAAAAAGGATAAAAATGACCTAAGTCAACTTGGGTTAACCTGTCATACTCAAGTCAGAAGACCAAAATAACTCTATAGAAAACACATAAAAAATAATTATAAATTTCAATCCCCAATCAACTTAATTTTGAAGAATGAAATTGAAAAAAATATTCAATTAAAAAAAGGATAAAAAAACCCAAGTCAACCTGGTTAACTTGCAATGAGATCATAATAATCTCATAAAAAGAAAATAAAAAATAAATTATAAAGCTCAATTCTCAATCAACTCAATGTTCAAGGATAAAATTGAAAAAATAATAATTAAAAAAGATTAAAAAAATAACTCAAGTCAATATGGCTAACCCTCAAAACTCACGACCTGAGTTATGAGACTAGGATAACTCTATAGAAAGCAAATCAAATTAAGTCATGAAGTCCAATAATACCCAGTAAACACAATGTTGGAGAATGAAATTGAAAAAAAAACTAAATTTGATTTAAAAAAAACAAAAGTCCTAAAATATTTTGAGGACCAAAATAAAAAAGACATTGGTTTTTCACTTGTCATTGCTACAGTGAAAAGTCACACTTTTTAGCAAATGTTAATACTTGGATATTGGTCCTATATTTAAGAGACTAGTGAGATCATCAATCCTTCACCGTAGATCATATTCAAAAATTGCAACATAAAAAAATATTGGTGTTATCAATGTGTTTTCATACATAAAAACAAAACTTAACTATAAACCAAAGTGTTGATGTATGCACTTAATAAAATTGCTCGCGATTTATATATGTTGATGGTAAACAAAGACTAAAAAAAAAGTTAAGAGTTAGATGTATATTAAGTTATTTGATTTTCTCTGGTAGAGAGCTCTTTAGTTTTTTTTATCTAATTATACGTCAAAAGTATTTCAAGCAAAGCACTAATTTAAATTCCATAAGAACAAAATAATTTTCTAGTATAATTCCTCATTTTCTTATCACTATTTTTTTTAATCTATCTTTTCAAGATATGTTATTTGTTCAATAAAAAAAAAAGCAGATAGAATAAATATATAAAAAACTTCTCAATATTTGAAATAAGAATAATTAGAACTCCTATATCTTAAAACTTTTTAAAATCTATTTTTAAGAAATCATACGATAATAAAAATAGATATTCACAGACAATACAATGAATAAAATATGATACCAAAATGTAATATTATTTTTTAAACTTGTTTTTGTGGTTGAATTATTTTTTTAACCAAGAAATATATTTCTAATAAGAAGCATAGTTCATTGAACAAAAAGCAATAGAAATTCAATAAAAAATACTTTCAATAACTATAATGACTTGAAATTAATTTTCAAAAGAATATTCATGAAGAAAAATATAAAAACAAAATTCCATGACAGATTTACATAGAATAATCTACATAATAATTGCTAACATTAAAAAAGGCTGGACTCTTATTTAAAAATAAATGCCAAATTGTTTGAAATACTTTGAAATAACATGTCAAATATAATCATATTTATTTAATTATAGGAAAAAAAAACAATCAGGAAAGACGGTAAAAAAAAGTACTTGCTAGTATAATTAAAAAAAATGTTATAATCCAGTTTGAAAACAAATCTAAAATGGTATTTAATGGAATAACATCATAAAAACAATTTTATATAAATGAATTCAAATTAATTAAAAAACAAATAAAGGCTCATAAAAACAACCTAGTAGCCTTGAATCACTATGTCAATTTTTGGCTTAAAAATAGCAGGGAAAGCATGTGCGGGTCTCCCCTGTAATTTTTATTTCTAGTTAGATCAGATGGACAAAGCATATAGACTACTTGTTGAACTCCTGTTGCCACCTTGTAGCTGGAAAGTTAGGTTTTCGACTTCTAGGTTTTAAAAAGCGCTTTTTTCAAACTCTTTTTTTTTAATGAAAATATCATAATAACTTTAATAAATCTATTTCTAGCATTTAAAAATTAAAAAATTAAAAATTAACCTGAATTCAAAAACTTTCCAAAACCATAATCTGTGTTTTTTTATTAGACAAGATTATAGCTAAACAATACTTTAATAGAACTCTTTTTATCAAATATAACTTGCTGGCATTAAAATTAATATTTTTTTTATAGCTAAAATATGAGTAACCAACATCTTTTTTTTTATACATCATTTTTTAATGCCTTTCTCAATCATATCTTAAACAATGACTAAAAATAAAATCATAAAAATTATTCAAAAAAGTGCATCTTAAACAATTATATATATATAAACTACACCAATGCCACCTCGACAAACTTAATCCTTGGTTTTTTTTTTTTTTTCTGCAAGCAACAATTTCATTTTATGTTTTGTAAAATCAAATAATTTTTTATAATGTAATAAACTTGTAAAAAGAAAATTGTGAAATAGATCAAATAATTCCAAGCTAACAAGGATCAAATGTTTAGGCGAAACCACCGTGTTTTCCCTCTCACAATATACAGGAAAATATGAATCCGTATTAAGTTTCTTGTTTAATTTTAATGCCTAGCTCTAAAATATACTTGGTCAACTTAACTCAGAAAATTATAAAAAAAAGAAAAAAAACTAACAGGAAGAAAAAGGAGCAAAAATGCTTCCAAAAAGTTAAACGTATATCCAAGATGGAATAGTGAAATGGCTCATCTGCAATCAAGTGTTCGGTCCTCCTTGTTATTCTATAAAATTATATTTTTTAAAATATTTTAATGCATTGATATAAAAAAAAATTTTAAAAATAATATTTTTATATATTTTTATAAAAAAAAAAAAGTTATTTAAAAAAGAACTTTAGCTACATTTCCAGACCCTTTAACCCTAACCACGCTACCAAAATTTTTTTATCTTTAAATTAAATTTTTTTAAAATTATTTTGATGTGTTAATAATTAAAAAAATAAAAAATATATATATTATTTTAATATATTTTTAAATAAAAAATATTTAAAAAAACAATATCTGCCGTATCCAAACAAGCCCCTTCATCTGTTGCTTATACGCAAAACTATAGGAGCTATACCCAAAAAGATAAAGGATAATTGTAGAGGTTTTCACCAATTGCTTATCAAACGGGCTTCTTAGTAATGGGTTGGCAGGAGCAAGAGCAACAAATTTTCTTCAATCTAACTCTGAATTAGATTCCACGTAAAATGGTTCTCATAGGAAGACGCCAACATTTGCTTAGTTGTGTGACCAAACCAATTTTGTACGTCCAAAACATTCCTTTTTACCACCAAGCAAACTCATCACGCCAGAAAATATGGAAAATGAAAATTCATTATTTCCAACTGAAACACCGTAGATACATTTCTGTTCATTAAAGCCAATTGTGCAGTTTGGAAGGGGAGTCCAGGGGACAACTAACGAGATCTCATCTTACCAATGAATTTGAATTGGCACTCGGAAATACTTGACAAGGAAGAATATTTACAGATTAAATCATGTCAGGGAAATCAATTCGTCTGTAGCATGAAAAGAATGACTCACAGGTGAAACTCCAAGCTGCAATGGCAGCACAAGCATGAATACAACAGTGGATATCCCAACATGTACCAAGGACATCAAAGAAGCTTGGATATAACATGACAGGAAGTCCAGAAGGCTTTTGAGGCAGCCCCGAAGAGTACAGGGTTTTGATATAACCTGTTAAGTAGAGAAACCAGAAACATCAGGAGAATGTCAGCAAAAATTTCTTTCCAGTTATAGTTTGAATGATAATATGCATATCAAAATATCATTCCAGGAAAATGTAGACTTAATGGATATTGTGTACAAGAAAACCACACATAAAGATAATCGGATGACCAATGCAAGAAGAAAAACCACTAAATTAATAACAATTTAAATTAGATAGCCTACCCAATGGCAGTTGCTCCCCAAGATGCTACATTATAAATGACTTTGCTTCCATCCCAGGCCTTCCGAAGCTTTCCTTTTTTCTTTTTTACCGAGAATGTCTTGCTAAGGGCTAAAAGAAATATAACAGGAAATGTCAGAATTCTTTTGCATTAAGTGCTGAAAAGGAAGCTTATTTCAGCTGAAGAATAAAATGCGCTCGGAATAGGACTGGAAATTATTATAAAAGCTTTGAACTGACCTTCCTGGAGTTGCGTCGGGGCCAAATCCTGTAAGTAGAAAGTACCCAAATAAGAATCTCAGACAAAATGTCTTTGTTAGCACTAAAGACACCAAAAAATTTCCTTGCAGCTCACATGTAGCGGATTAAAAGCCAACTCATTGTGGTGATACAACAAACACAGTTCAGTACTCAAAACATCTTGCATCAAGCAATAAAACAGCTGCAAATAGTGGTCAAACAGGATATTTCATTCTAATGATATCCATTGGCTGCATGGACACGTATGTTGTAAGGTTTTCCTCCAAAAAAGATGTAAATTGTAGATTCCAACAGCTCCTATTCACTAATATGATTACCCCTCGATGTTCTGTATTTATAAGTGTATCCATGTGTGCAGTAGTGCCTCTGTGCATATGCACATACATCCATGTATTTTATTGTGCTGATATACAAGCAATAGATGAGACTAATTTTATAAATTCTTGGGAATCAACCAGCCTGGAGAATTCGCCTAACAGTTGTGGATCACAGATATAACAGGTAGGGAAAAAGGGTTGATGGCACAAACGCCACAGAAGATCACAATGATTAGCACAATTTATTACTTCAACAATTATGGAAAAGGTACCATGAACCAGTAACATCACATACCTTTGTCTGTTTAAGAGACAACAAATAGGCAGCCATGAAGCACGCAATACCCTCTACTATATCTTCTTCCCGGACAAGGACATAATCTTCCTGATCTGATTCATCAATTTCAGCTTCCCAGAGATCATTCTCACTGATCATGTCCCAAGAACTACCTTCTTCTGCCACCATACAAGAGCTCATTAACATCCAGACTATATAATGAGGAAACTACCATCCTAAATATCTAAGCACTGATGTTCTACATATAAACTTCAACATACAAATAAATCTGCATGCAATTGGTAACAACAGATCAGCTATATTATGGCAGGAAGCATCTCTCAGCACTTACCAGTAATGTTTTGTGAAACAGAGAGTTGAGCACACTCAAGCTTCTCAAGGAAGTCAGGGCATTCAACTCTCGATTTGAGGAGGTCGCATAACTGCATCAGGAAAAAAAATATTTGGCCCCCGAAATCATAACTAGATCAAAATATGAAAAGAAAAAAAAAACTTGGAAAACGAAGTGATTGCATTGAACCACAGATAGCTTAAATAACACTCAATTTTGCAAATTAACCAAATAAAACAGCCAAACAAATTCCATCCAGGAAATACTAAGTTCTAGCTTCTTCCACATTATCAGTTATGTCCATATTATCCAAATAAATCAGTTGTCTATGAAATACTAACCGTATCCTTGAATTATGCAGTTTAAGAAAGAGGGAGAGATAAAAGAAAAAAGACAACATCTCAGGAGCAAACTTCAACACTCTCTCTTCTACATTTTATATGTTTAACTCCAATAATTCACAGCATCCAGTTTGTTTTCCTTCTATTTCCTTCTAAATTCATCGAAATATTAATTATCTAAGGATAGTTATTAGCTAAATAAAGTTTTCTTGTAATCGAAAACCTATAACATCAATTAGAAAACAAGGCCATTAGCCAAAAACTCTACCTCATCGGCTTCTTGATCGCCAAGGGAAGTTGATGAGCTGTCTCGGCTCGGCGACGACTCCACTTCCTTGGATTCCTCTCCGCTGGTATACCCGTCATCGTCAACTCCGTCAGCGTTATTTAGCAATTCAAGAGCTCTCTGGCACTGCTCCAGCACTACCTTCAAGGTTTTTCTCCTCACGCGCACCTGATCCTTGTTTCTCTCCTCTAAATCTACAGTTGACGGCGGTATCGAACTCGAAACCTCGATTTCCATGCCGTGTAATGTTTTCTTAAGGTTTGTATAATTGTTTGTTGTCTCTCGAAGTCAAAACCCCAAAAGAAATTAAAAAGGTAATTCGTGTTCCGTAAGGATCCGAGAAACAGTTTCCGAGGAAGAATTAGTAGTGTTTGGATTCGACATCCTATTGATTGATGTCTGCAGAGGGAAGGGGAAGCCGAGGGAGGGGATTGTAGCTCTCGCTGGAGCCGCCGTGTAGGGTAGCTCTTCCTTTCCTTTTATACATTTATTTAATATATAAAAATAGTGAGGTAACGTTAGGTTTTTTGTTCCGTAGAATGGAGTTTTGGTCCCCAATTGCACGGCTCAGTGATATTCTTATTTTATTCCAACATATATATTATATATATATAAAAAACTTATAGTGCGTAAATTTTTCTATAGCAGGTGATATTCTCATTTTTATTCCAACATATATATTATGCAAAAACTTACCGGCCATGAATATTTTACTATAACACTAGATAGATTTTATTCTAAATTATTATAATAAAATCATCATATTTTTTTCTAAAACAAACTGGGTGTCTTTGTATAGGAGATAAGTCAATATTTTTAATAATTTATTGGTCATTAAAAAAATATCATGAGTTATATCCATCCTTTTCACTTTGTTACCTTGAGGATAATTTGATTTTTTTTTTTAATGAATCATTGCTCATTAAAAAATTATCATAGAGTATATTTATTTTTTATTTTTTAAAATAGTAAAATAACTAATTTACTCTAAATATAAAAAATTTATAATTATTGACCATAGGTATTTTAGTCTTTTATTATTTATAAAATAGTGAAAAGATATTTTTACCCTTAGAATCATAAAACAATAGTTCATATGTCCAATTACATTTTCATCCTTTCAAGGAGATTTTTTTGTTAATTTCAAATTCATGGCAGAATTTTTGGTCTTGTTACGTTGATTAATAATTTTTAAATTCAAAACGTTGCTAGTACGTACTCTCCACACACTAGTGGATGAGAGGCACCAACGCTTTTTGGGCGATGCGTGCTATCATAACCCAATTTTGGATTTCAAAAATCATTTTATAAAAATACATTTTAAAAAATAAAAAAAATTTAAAATTTAAAATCCAAAAATATTTTCAAGACACAAGGAGATAAGTCCTCGAGCTACAACAGACCAAAATAACTAGACTGGAATATTTTGACTCGATCAGCTAAATAAAGACATGACAGAAAGGAAGTGGTGGTTGAAATCCAACTTAACCAAAATTAGAAGAATTAATTAAGTTTAAGGACTTAATTAAACTTTTAATTGGTTTAATTGGCTTAATGAAAGACTTAATTGAAGAAAAATTAAATTTCAAAGTCATTTTGGCCAAAATTGAAAGAACTAATTAAGTTTAAAGACTTAATTTACTTCTAATAGGTTTTATGGATTCAATCAAGGACTCAATTGAAGAAAAATCAAGTTTGGAGACCTAATTCGAATCAATTCACAAAGATTGAAAGATTAAGGACATAATTGAAATTTCAAAAGGCTAAATTGGTGCAATCAATTGTTGAATTGAAAGAAATTTAAAGATTAAAGGCTTATTAAGGGTTAGATTGAAGAATTTCCAAATCAAGAACAAAAATGCATAAAGCGAGTGAGTTCGGGGATTGAAATTAATCAAATTAGGGGTCTAATTGAAATAAATTAAAAGTTTAATGGTTGATAAGGGTGAAATTGAATAACCTGGAAGACAAGGACCAAATGAAAAAGGACGATCAAATTAAAGGATTTAAATCAAGGTTTCTAGGTGTGTAATTGCTAAAATTAAAAAATTTTAGGGTTAGTTAAGGATTCATATGCTTAAGTTAGAAAGGCATGGAATAAATTGAAATTTTTTTAAAATGCTATTTAAAAAACCTAATTTTTAGAATTTAAATGAACAACGCGTTACTCAAACTTTAATGAAGAAATAAATGACACGTTGTCTGGCCATCTTATCATCTCCTTCAGCCTAGAAGGTTGATTGTGTTGTTACTTTCAGGCGAATGAATGTTACATCTCTGACCACCTCACAAGCTCCGACCACCACCACATGACTTGGAAACATCTCCTTTATAAGGATCGATTATTCTCATCACATTTTTGTACCTTATTCGGTTCAATGAGCTCGATAACATTTTGTCATTGATCAGCCACCTCTATATTGACAAATTCAAGTTAATTGAGAGCTCACCTTCCCATCAATGAATGTGGAGTTTTAGACCTCTAAATCCAATATGGTTTGTTTTTAATGACATAATTACATCCCCTATACAAGGTATAGGTCAATAAATGATACTTTTATGGCTCAATCTTCAAAATGATCTTGAAAAAATACCCAACCTAAGCATCTATGATTGAAGAAAAATTCACCATGACAGAAAAGACTTCAAGGTTGTTTTCTCATATGTGATTTTGGTTTATAAAAGGAAAAAAAGAAAGGGATCATGCACCACCTATTTCAGAGAGGAATATTCCCTAACAACCTCTAAGAAAAAACCACTGTTGTTTTGAAATTTTTTGTTTTGGTTTGCTTATGAAAAGGCATCTACTATTGAGTAAAGGTGATACGGTTTAAGTTCAGCCTTGGATTCCTTATAGTAAGGATTAAGTTACGTGTTTGAGATTAATTGTTGATATAATTTAGTATAAGGTTTAGCCTTGTTTTTTTTTATGATGGATTTTTACTTAGGGATGTATTCGGTCAGATTGATGTTCTTATAAATGATGGGTACGATCCAATTTTTTTGATGGGTAATTCGGCCAAATCAGGACAGGCTATGCATGATAATTTTTTGGTAGCAAAGAAAGTTTATTTATAGTGTATTTTGGGTCTGGTTTGGTCCCTATTAATGAATATAAGTTTAGGTCATATGGGATTCAAAGTTGGCTTAGGTTAATTAATCAGATCAGATTTGTTTGATGTTGACTTCTAATTTTACAAAGACTTAAATCAGTAAAATATTCTTCTAAAATTCAAGGAAATTTCACTCATTATTTTCCCTATTATTTAGGATAATATTTATCAACAAAAGAGAAAGTTTCCTAGTCAACAAAGGATGCTAGGGGGCTGCCAAATTTGATTTCCTAAGCTATGACAGATTAATTATTGATTCTTTTATTCTAGGAAGGAAATTGAATTGACAAGTATAAAAGAGAGAGATTTTCTTCATTAATTTTCCATGTAAAACAAGGAAACTAAGCACAAGAAGTCTAGTTGAGACTTTCTAGGGGTGACAAATCTGATTTTAGTATATCTAGGATATTAATTTTGGATTTTTATTATTTTTATCATTTTCTTCTTACTCTTTGGTTTATTTTTATTTATTTGGGTCAATTTTATAAGTGAGATCGAATCAACCCACACATGGGGATCCATAAGGGTTATTTAAAGCATTATATAAGTCTTTTGTATGCTAAAAAGCAGGAAGCCATGGATTTATAAAATAAACTTGTGTTTTACGTGATGTAACATGTTATCTTTGCCGGGACAAAGATCAAATCTGACTTATCAAGGTATAATTGACATTGTGGCATCATTCGTTTCAATTCCAATAGTGTTGATGCCTTGGGACAGGTTTCCATTATGTCTGTAATATCCCACATCGGCGAGTGAGGGAGTGGTAGCTGGCCTTATTAAGAGTGCTGGTTGTCAACTTGTCATACACGTTTTGGGGCGTCAGGCTCAAAAGTGGGCTCGTGTCACCAGGAACAAAACCGTGAGGGCGGTAAGGCCCAAAGCAGACAATATATGGCAGATTGGGTCGGGCTGTTAAATTTGGTATCAGAGCTAACCTCACTGGCTGTCCGGTTGTGCCGATAGGGTCATCGGGCTCCTTAAGGGGGGTGGATTGTAATATCCCACATCGGCGGGTGAAGGAGTGGTAGCTGGCCTTATTAAAAGTGCTGGTTGCCAATTTGTCATGCGTGTTTTGGGGCGTCGGGCTCAAAAGTGGGCTCACGTCACTAGGAACAAAACCGTGAGGGCGGTAAGGCCCAAAGCGGACAATATATGACAGATTGGGTCGAGCTGTTACAATGTCACACTTCTCAAACCTGATTTTCAGTTTTGCTTTCTTAGGGAAGTATCATCTTCGTTGGGGGTTGCTTGATCATATGATCAAGAGGTTCGTATCAGTTGATATTAAAGTTGCGCTCCAAAATCAAGTTATATCCTTTTTGTTTTCGCTATCTATTTGTTTCGCGTTAGTTTTTCTTCGCTTGTCTTCATTTATTTCGGGTTATTATTTGTTTTCTTTCTTGTGTTTATTCTTGTTATTTTGTGTTTATTGTGTGCTAATTAAAGTAAAAAAAAAAAGAAGCAATTAAAAAACGTTATTTGGGTTAAGACACTTCTGCAACACATATGTTAAGCGGAAGCATTTCAAAACTTATTTTAATTAACTCAAAATTGATATTCTGGCTATTTAGTGTGAAATCACAATAAATATCAAGTTTTAAGTCATTTGGACATCGTTAGGCCTAGGTTAGCTTTCAAAACTTGTTTTGTTTCAGTTGATTCCATTTTTACCAGTATATTATCATTATATTTGGGACATTTGGCTATTGTTTGAGTCATTTTTGCATATGTTTATTTTCGATCTGTTCTAGTCCAAACAAAAGTCAAATTTGTAATTTCAAGTCTAAATCAATGTTCTTTTTGTCATAAACTATATTGTTGTTGTGTCTTTTTCTTTTTCTTCTTTTTTTTCCTATTTTTTTCATGTATTCAGCAAGGGAGAGAGAACAAAAGAGGATTCTAGCTCAAGGATACAAAAAACTAAGTCATAATTTGAGGGTTTTAGAACGAGAAGTTGATAAGTGTAAAAGATTATTCTATGAATTTCAAGCTTTATAGGAAAATAAGGTACAATCCTAAAAGAATGAAAGACAAAGGAGAGCCATTATGGTTATCATTCAAAAGTATATACGTAAATGGTTAGTATGACGTGCTTATTTGAAATTCTTATCAGTCACTACTTCCATTCAATGTTGTTAGAGAAAGGTGTTAGCAATAAGAGAATTCCAAAGGCTTAAACAAGAGACTAATGAAGTCGTTATTAATCATATTCAAGATTCGAGTGCGAATCTT
>Ga0325403_1001234_pt1 | contig 20798 bp, 18 predicted proteins | sample PopdelMetagenome_19_FD_205665 | JGI IMG/M metagenome (GOLD analysis project Ga0325403, IMG submission 205665) | Populus deltoides microbial communities from Bellville, Georgia, United States - Xylem-PdKOR-R4 | ecosystem: Host-associated > Plants > Phyllosphere > Stem > Wood/Secondary xylem... | reverse complement strand
TCGCCAACTCCAAGATCTCCTCGGTCAAGGACCTGCTGCCCCTGCTCGAGAAGGTCACCCAGTCGGGCAAGCCCCTGGTGATCATCGCCGAGGACGTCGAGGGCGAGGCCCTGGCCACGCTCGTCGTGAACAAGATCCGCGGCATCTTCCGCTCCGCCGCCGTCAAGGCCCCGGGCTTCGGCGACCGCCGCAAGGCGATGCTGCAGGACATCGCGATCCTGTCCGGCGGCCAGGTCATCTCCGAGGAGGTCGGCCTCAAGCTCGACACCGCGGGCCTCGACCTGCTGGGCCGCGCCCGCAAGGTGGTCATCACCAAGGACGAGACCACCATCGTCGAGGGTGCTGGCGACGCCGACCAGATCGCCGGTCGCGTCAACCAGATCCGCTCCGAGATCGAGCGCAGCGACTCCGACTACGACCGCGAGAAGCTGCAGGAGCGCCTCGCCAAGCTCGCCGGCGGCGTGGCCGTCATCAAGGCGGGCGCGGCCACCGAGGTCGAGCTCAAGGAGCGCAAGCACCGCATCGAGGACGCCGTCCGCAACGCGAAGGCCGCCGTCGAGGAGGGCATCGTCGCCGGTGGTGGCGTCGCCCTCATCCAGGCCGGCTCCAAGGCCTTCACCGACCTGCAGCTCTCGGGTGACGAGGCGACCGGCGCGAACATCGTCAAGGTCGCCATCGAGGCCCCGCTGAAGCAGATCGCGGTCAACGCCGGCCTCGAGGGCGGCGTCGTGGCGGAGAAGGTGCGCAACCTCCCCGTCGGCCAGGGCCTCAACGCCGCGACCAACGAGTACGTCGACATGGTCGGCTCGGGCATCATCGACCCGGCCAAGGTGACGCGCTCCGCGCTGCAGAACGCCGCCTCCATCGCGGCGCTGTTCCTCACCACCGAGGCCGTCATCGCCGACAAGCCGGAGAAGGCCGCTGCGGCCCCCGCCGGTGGCGACGGCGGCATGGGCGGCATGGACTTCTGATCCGCGACGCCTGAAGGGCGGCACCCCCTGCGCGGGGGTGCCGCCCTTCGTGGTCCCCGGCCCGCGGGTGGTCTCAGGAGGGGGGAGGCGCGGTGGACGCGCGGAGCTGCAGGTGCACCGGCACCACGGTGGTGCCGGTGCGGTGACGACCCGGGTGGGCGATCTCCTCGAGGAGGATCCGCACGCAGTGCTCGCCCACGGTCTCGAAGTCCTGGTGCACGGTGGTCAGCGGAGGCCAGAAGTCACCGGCCTCGGCGACGTCGTCGAAACCCACCACGGACACGTCCTGGGGCACCCGGCGGTCTCGCTCGTGCAGGGCGCGCAGCAGCCCCAGCGCCATCTGGTCGTTGGCGCTGAAGACCGCCGTCACCTCGCCCTCGGGCAGGCTCGCCAGCAGGTGGCCCGCGCGGTGGCCGGACGCGGAGGTCCAGTCACCCACCACCGGAGGGGGAACGGGCCGCCCGGCCCCGCGCAGCACCTCCTCCCAGGTGCGGGCGCGCACCTGCGCAGCGCGGCTGGTCGGTGGGCCCGCCAGGTGGTGCACCGTGCGGTGGCCGAGGTCGAGCAGGTGCTCCACCGCGGCCCGCGACCCGGCCGCCTGGTCGGTGTCGACGCTGGGGAAGGGGCCGGGGACGGCGTCCGTGGTGACCAGCGGCAGACCCGGGCGGACCGCGACGTCGAAGCGCTCCAGCAGGTCGGCCTCGACCAGCACGAGCCCGTCCACGTCGGAGGCGCTGAGCGCAGCGATGCCGCTGTCGACGCGTGCGGCCGTGGCCTCCTCCAGGCTGAGCAGCTGGATCGCCCGCCCGGCTCGGCCCGCGGCCTGGGTGATGCCCGACAGGGAGCGGACGTCACCCAGGCGCGAGACGGAGAACACGAGCACGCCGATGGCGCCGTAGCGGCCCGTGGCCAGGGCCCGGGCGGCGGTGTTCGGCTGGTAGCCGACAGCCCTCAGCGACTCGAGCACACGCGCCCGGGTCTCCGGCACGACGCCCTCGTGGCCGTTGACCACGCGCGAGACGGTCTGCGCCGAGACTCCGGCCGCCTGGGCGACGTCGGCCAGGGAGGGGCGGTCACCGCGCCGCACCCCCCGCGGCCGCGGGGACACTCAGGCCCCGCCGAGGCCGGTCTCGGCGACGCCGCGCACCAGCCACCGCTGGAGGACGACGAAGACGAGCAGCACCGGGACCAGCGACAGCAGCGCCGCTGCGAACAGGCCCGTGTAGTCGAAGGTCTGCGCCGTCAGGAACTGCGACAGGTAGACCTGCACGGTGAGGGCCCCGCTGCCGCTGCCGGCGACGACCAGCGGCCACAGGAAGGCGTTCCAGGCGGCGACGAAGCCGAGGACGGTGAGAGCAGAGGCGAAGGCGAGCGAGTTGGGCACGACGATGCGCACGAAGACCCCCAGGTGGCCGAGGCCGTCCAGTTTGCCCGCCTCCTCCAGCTCCTTGGGGAAGGCCAGGAAGAACTGGCGGAACAGGAACACGTTGAAGGCGCTGAAGAGGGTCGGCACCACGAGGCCCTGGAGGGAGTCCACCCACCCGAGCCTCGCGACGATGATGAAGTTCGGCAGGAACGTCGTCGCGCCGGGGATCAGCAGCATGAGCACCGTGAGGGCGAACAGCGGCTGCGAGAACCGGTGGGGGATGCGCGCCAGGGCGTAGCCGGCCATCGCCGCGACGACGATCTGACCGACCGTCATCGACACGGCCATCAGGCTGCTCGTGATGAGCGCCGTGGTGAAGGACGGGTCTTCCAGGACCCTTCCGAAGGCCCCCCAGTCGGGCTCGGAGGGCCACAGCACGAAGGTCGGCGACGCGATGTCCTGCGGAGCGGAGACCGCCGTCTTGACCATGATGTAGAAGGGCAGGACGAAGAGCGCCGCCAGCACCGCCAGCACCGCGTAGCGCAGTGCCAGCAGAGCCCCGGCGGCCGGGCCGCGGACCCCGGTCACGAAGGGGCTCCGGTGCGGCGGGCGCGGCGCGAGCGGCGCTTCGTGCGGTCCTCTGCGGCGGCGAAGCCGAAGAAGTAGTTCTGGCCCAGGGCCACCACCACCATGATCGCTGTGAGGATGAGGGAGCCCGCCGAACCGAGCCCGAAGTCGCGGTCGCCACCGAGGGCCACGCGGTACAGGTAGACCAGGGGCGGCCGGGTGTCGGGGTTCAGGGGCAGCAGGTTGATGAACTCGTCGAACGCCTGGAAGGCCGCGACGAGCAGGAGCAGCAGCACGGCCGCGACGGTCGGCCGCAGCTGCGGCCACGTCAGGGAGACGAACCGGCGCGGGCCGGCCGACAGGCCGTCGATCGCTGCGGCCTCGTAGATGGTCTTCGGGATGCGCTGCAGGCCAGCGAGGAACAGCAGCATGTAGAAGCCGATCTGGAGCCACAGGCGGACGCTGACGAGCACGACCCACCACTGCGGCGACTGCGCGAGCCAGGTGCTGATCGGGTCGAGCCCCACCACCGAGAGCAGCGTGTTGGCCACGCCGGAGGGCAGGCCGCTGAACAGGCCGAGCTTCCAGATGAGCGACGCGACCACGTAGGAGCAGGCCAGCGGCAGGAAGAACACCGACCGCAGCAGCGCCTGGGCGGCGGGCAGCTCGTGCAGGAGCAGCGCCAGGCCGAGGGAGGCGAACATCGTCACCGGGACGATGAACAGCGCGAAGACGGCGAAGGTGCCCAGGCTCTGCAGGAAGGCCTGGTCGCTGAGGAACCTCAGGTAGTTGTCGATGCCGACGAAGCGCACCGGGGTGAGGGAGCCGCGGGCCTCGGTGAAGCTGAGGTAGGCGCTCCACAGGATGGGCAGCACGGAGAAGACGGCCAGGCCCGCGAAGAACGGGGTGACCAGGATCCAGAAGGCGCGGCGGGCGCCCGGCAGGGCGGTCCCGGCGCGGCGTCCGGCGGGGGGGCGGCTGCTCGGGCCCCCCGCCTGGCGCCCGGGGGCGCCCCCGCCGGGCGCGTCGTGCGCCCGGCGGGGGGTCGTGGTGCTCACCGGACCAGCGCGTCGAGCGTCTGCTGAGCGGTCTGGGCCGCGGCGGCCAGCGTGCTCGTCGGGTCGGCGCCGGAGGAGATGATCTTCACGGCGGCGTCGTTGTAGGCGGTCTCCATGGCCGGGGTCCAGAACGGGCCCACGGCGTAGCCGTACTGGGTGGCGGCGTCGACGCACTGCTTGGCCACGCCGTCCTGCAGCTGGGTCGTGCTGGAGGCCACCGCGGTCTGCGGCGGGATGTGGAAGCCGAAGTCCACCGAGAAGGACTTCTGGAAGTCGGTGTCGTCGATCCACTGGGCCTTGGCCGCGGCCTTGGCGGCCTCGATGTCGGAGGCCTTCGCGGCCACCTGCATGTTCCAGCCCGAGACGCCCACCATCGGGGTGCCGGCGCTGCCCACCGGCGGCACGGCCATGGCGGCGAGGTCGTCGCCGAGCGCCTCGACCATGGCGGGCACCGCCCACATGCCCTGCCAGGTGATGGCGGCCAGGCCGGCGTTGAAGGAGGTCGGGTCCCACCAGTCCGTGGGCGAGCCGAGGAGCACGGCCTGCTTGTCGTAGGCCTCCTTGGCCTTGGCCAGCGCAGCCGCCACCTCGGGGGTGTTGAAGCCGACCTCGGTGTCGTCGGCGGTGAGCAGGCCACCGCCGCTGGCCTTGGCCACAGCGCCCTTCCAGACGCCGGCGCCGCCGTCGTTGCCGACCCACAGGCCCTTCTGGCTGCCACCGGTCAGCTCGATGCCGGCGTCGATGAGCTCCTCGAAGGTCGTGGGCTCGGCGATGCCGGCCTTCTGCAGCATGCTCGGGCGGTAGAAGAGCAGCTGCGGGTCGCTGATCATCGGGATGCCGTAGATCTTGCCGTCGATGGTGACGACCTTCAGCGCGGTCTCGCTGAACTGCGATTTCACCGGGTCCACCAGGTCGGTGAGGTCGGCGTACTGACCGGCGCGCGCCGAGGCGACGTCGATGGCGTTGTTCTCGAAGAGGTCGACACCGCTGCCCGCGGTGAGCCGCGACTGCAGCTTGGGGGCGTAGTCACCCAGGACCCACTCCACCGCGACGGGGGTGGCGGTGTAGGCCGCTGCCCACGCCTTGACGGCTTCCTCCACGCCCTCCTCGCCGTACTGGTGGAACCACTGCGACAGACCGCCTGCGCCGCCCCCGCTCCCGGTGCCGCCGGTCCCGCCGTCGTTGCCGCCGCAGGCGGACAGCAGCGGTGCGGTCACGGCGGCGGAGCCGAGGAGGGTGAGGAGGGCGCGGCGGCTGAGGCCGTTCGGGGTGGCGCTGGGGACCATGGCTCGGCTCCTGGGGGTGTGAGGCGGCGTTGCATCACTCGAGCGGCTGTGCTCGGTGTCGAGGATGTTAGCGATAACAAGGACCTCGTCAAGCACTTCCTCGATCCGTGACCCGATCGAGTCCCCGCCCCGCCCCCGAGGGAGGTGGTCGAGCGGCGACCTCCCCCGGCCGGGTTCCGCCGGGTCGGTCGCGTCCGGCAGAGTTGCCCCCGTGAGCGCTAACAGCGACGTGCGTCCCACTTCGCGACCGCACTGGTTCGAGCAGCACGCGCCCTCCCGCGGCGTGCTCCCGGCGCGGGCGGCGCTCCGTTCGGACGCGCCGCGCCTGGACCTCTCCGGCGGCTGGCGCTTCCGCTGGAGCCCGCGCGCCGACGTCGAGGAGTCCTTCGCCGCGCGGTCCTTCGACGACGGCGCGTGGGACGTCATCTCGGTGCCCGGGCACTGGCAGCTCGACCCGGCGAACACCGACGGCCGCTGGGGCCGCCCCGCCTACACGAACGTGCAGTACCCCTTCCCCGTCGACCCGCCGTTCGTCCCGGACGAGAACCCCACGGGCGACTACCGGACCAGCGTGCAGCTGACCCAGGCGTTCTCCGACGTCCTGGCCGCCGGCGGGAGGGCGGTGCTGCGCTTCGAGGGCGTCGACTCCGCCTTCCGCGTCTGGGTCGACGGGGTCGAGGTCGGCCGCTCGGTCGGCTCCCGCCTGGCGTCGGAGTTCGACGTCACCGACGCCCTGCGCGGTGCCTCGGACGGCAGCCCCGTCGTGGTCGCGGTCCGCGTGCACCAGTGGTCCTCGGGGTCGTACCTGGAGGACCAGGACATGTGGTGGCTGTCGGGGATCTTCCGCGACGTCGCGCTCCTGGCCCGCCCCGCCGGCGGCGTCGACGACGTCCACGTGCACACCGGGTACGACCACGTCCGCGGCACCGGCTCGCTGCGCGTCGAGGTGACCGGCGGCGCCGGCGCCCGGGTGCTCGTGCCGGACCTCGGGCTCGACCTCGCCGCGGGCGAGGAGGCCGTCGTCCCCGTCGACCCGTGGAGCCCCGAGTCCCCGCGCCTGTACGACGCCGAGGTCGTCACCGGCAGCGAGCGGGTGCGGCTGCGCCTCGGGTTCACGACGGTGGCGATCGTCCCCGCGCAGGACGGCGAGTGGGACGTCTTCACCGTGAACGGGGCCCGCACCCTGATGCGCGGGGTGAACCGGCACGAGGTGAGCGCCGACCGCGGCCGCTCGACCACGCCCGCCGAGGACCTGGCCGACGTCCTGCTGATGAAGCAGCACGGCGTCAACGCCGTCCGCACCAGCCACTACCCGCCCCACCCGCGCTTCCTGGACCTGTGCGACGAGCACGGGCTGTGGGTGGTCGACGAGTGCGACCTGGAGACCCACGGGTTCCTCTTCAGCGGCTGGCGGCGCAACCCCTCCGACGACCCGGCCTGGGAGGCCGCGATGGTCGACCGGATGGTCCGCACCGTCCACCGCGACAAGAACCACGCGTCGGTCGTGATGTGGTCGCTGGGCAACGAGAGCGGCGCGGGTCGCAACCTGGCGGCGATGGCGCGGGCCGCCCGCGCCCTCGGCACGGGGCTGCCGCTGCACTACGAGCACGACTGGGGCGTGCCCGACGTCGACGTCTACAGCCGCATGTACGCCCACCAGGACGAGGTCGCCCTCATCGCCGGCGGCCGCGAGGCGCACCTGGGCAGCGACGAGGCGCTCGCCGGAGGCGGCCTGAGCGCCGGGCCGCGCGACGACGCCGCGGACGCGCGACGCCGCCGCATGCCCTTCGTGCAGTGCGAGTACGTGCACGCCATGGGCCTCGGTCCGGGGGGCGTCGCCGAGTACCAGGAGCTGTTCGAGTCGTCCACGCGCTGCATGGGCGGGTTCGTGTGGGAGTGGATCGACCACGGCCTGCGCCAGGTGGTGGTGGCCGCGGACGGCACGGCGCGCGAGCGCTGGGCCTACGGCGGCGACTTCGGCGAGGTGGTGCACGACGGGAACTTCGTGGCCGACGGCCTGCTCTTCCCGGACCGCTCGCCGTCGCCGGGCCTGCTCGACGTGGCCGCGGCGTACGCCCCGGTGAAGCTGGAGGCCGCTGGCGCTGCCGGGTCCGAGGCGGTCCGGGTGACCAACCGCTACGACGTGCGCCGCCTCGGCGACGGCCGGGTCGCGCTGCGCTGGACCCGCGAGGACGACGGCGTGGAGGTGGCCTCCGGCGCGCTGGACGTTCCCGACCTCGCGCCCTGGGAATCCGCGGAGGTGCCGCTGCCGGCGGAGGCGCTGACCGACGCCGCCGCCGCCGTCGGTGACGGCCGCGCCGCCGAGCGGTGGGTGACCGTCACCGCGGTGACCACCGTCGACGAGGGCTGGGCGGCTGCCGGTCACGTCATCGGCTCCGGCCAGGTCGCGCTCGGTCCGTCCGCCGGGGAGCCCGCGCCCGTGCCGTCGTCCTCCGGGGCCGGGGCCGGGGCCGGGGCGTCCGCGGCGGCCCCGGTCCGGCGGGGGAGCGAGGTCCTGCTCGGCGGCGCGATCTTCGACGCCGCCACCGGCGCCCTGCTCCACCTCGGGTCGCTGCCGGTCCACGGCCTGCGGCTGGACCTGTGGCGGGCGCCCACCGACAACGACGAAGGGGAGAACGGCCACCTCGCGGACCTCTGGCGCGCCGCCGGCCTGCACCACCTGCAGCACCAGGTGCGCTCGGTCGAGGTCGACGACGACGCCCTCGTGGTGACCGCCCGCGTGGCCCCGCCGGTGCACTCCCACGGCGTCCTGGTGACCTACCGCTGGTCGGCGGCCCCCGCGGCCGGGCCGGGTGACCGCGTCGCGGGCCCCGCCGCCGGGGTGCGGCTCGACGTCGACGTCCAGCCGCAGGGGGAGTGGACCGTGCCGTGGCCGCGCGTCGGCGTGCGGCTGCACCTGCCGCGGGCCGTGGAGCGCGCCACCTGGTTCGGGCGCGGACCGGGCGAGGCCTACCCCGACACCGGCCTCGCGACGCAGGTCAGCCTGTTCACGGCGAGCATCGAGGGGCTGCAGACCCCGTACGTCATGCCCCAGGAGAACGGGCACCGCGCCGGCGTCCGGTGGCTGGAGCTCACCGGTGCGCCGGGGCGCACCGCCGGGCTGCGCGTGGAGGGCGCCCCCACCACGGGGTTCACCGCCCGCCGCTGGACCACCGAGCAGCTGGCTGCGGCGCGGCACGACGCGGAGCTGGTGGCGGGACCCGACGTCGTCGTCACGCTCGACGCGGCGCTGCACGGGACCGGCACCGCCTCGTGCGGACCCGGCGTGCTGCCGGCCTACGAGCTCACCGCCGAGCCGCGCTCGTTCGCGGTGGTGCTGCGAGAGCTCCCCTCCTGACCGCCCGCTCGCGGGAGACCGTGACCACGCGGGGGGCGACGTAGGGTCGAGCGGTGGCGGTGCTGGTCGACGAGGCGCGCTGGCCGGCGCACGGCCGCCTCTGGGCCCACCTCGTCAGCGACACCTCCCTCGCCGAGCTCCACGCCTTCGCCAGGGCCGCCGGGGTGCCCGCCCGCAGCTTCGACGCCGACCACTACGACGTCCCCGACGCCCTCGTCCCGGCACTGGTCGCGAGCGGCGCCGAGCACGTCGGGGGCCGCGAGCTGACGCGCCGCCTGGTGGCCTCCGGGCTGCGCGTGCGCCAGCGAGACAAGCCCGCGGCCAGGGCGGCAGCAGCCGCGGACCCCGACTGGCCCGACCCCGTCGGCACCGCGGGCCTGCTGCTCGCCGCCGGCGCCGGGACGCGCTCCGGCGGTCCCGGCGCCCTCGCGCTCGACGACGTCGGCAGGCCCCTCCTGGCGCTCCGCGTCGCAGCGCTGCGCGAGGCTGGCCTCGACCGGGTGCTCGTGGTCCTGGGGGCGCAGGCCGACCGCGCTCGGGAGCTGGTCCCCGACGGGGTGGGGGTCGTCGTCGCCCACGACTGGGCGCGCGGGATGAGCGCCTCCCTGCAGACGGGCCTCGGGGCGCTGGCGGCCCTGGAGCCGCCTCCGGCCGCAGCGCTGGTCGCGCTGCTGGCCCGCGGCCGGCCGGGGGAGCCGGACGAGGCCGTGCGCCGGGTGCTCGCCGCGGGGGCTGGCGCCTCGCAGCGGCCGACGTCGCGCGTCGCGGTGCTCGCCCGCGCCGGGCGGACCGGTCGCGCCTCCCATCCCGTGCTCCTGGGCCGGGCCCACTGGTCGGCCGCAGCCGCGGCCGCCACCGGTGAGCGCGGAGCCGGGACCTACCTGCGGGCCGCGGGCTGCCCGCTGGTCGAGTGCGCCGACCTGGACGACGGCGGCGCGGGCGGTGCGCCCCCGTCGGAGCGACCTACCCTGGGGGCGTGACCAGCGACATCCTCGGCACGGAGCACGTCCCGTCCCGCCTGGACGAGCCCGCCCGGCGCACAGCGCTGGCGGTGGTCACGGACGCGCCGCTCGACGTCGAGGCCCACGCCCGCCTCGTCGGTGGGCCCGCCGCCGGTGCGGTGGTGACGTTCGCGGGCGTGGTCCGCGACCACGACCACGGCGCACCCGTCGACAGGCTCGAGTACGTCGCGCACCCGACGGCGCAGCGGGTGCTCGCCGAGGTGGTGGCGCAGGTCGCCGCGCAGCACCCCGTCGACGCCGTCGCCGTCTCCCACCGGCTGGGCGCCCTCGCCGTGGGTGACGTCGCGCTGGCGGTGGCGGTGTCCGCGGCCCACCGCGGAGAGGCCTTCGCCGCGTGCGCCGCTCTGGTCGACGAGGTGAAGGCCCAGCTGCCGGTCTGGAAGCACCAGTTCCTCGGTGACGGCACCGACGAGTGGGTCGCCTGCCCCTGACCCCGCGGCGCGCCTCCGCGGCGGGGCACCGCTGACCCCCTAGCGTCACGAGTGACAGGTGTGACTCGTGATGCGCGTGGGGGTGGTCAGCAGGTGCAGCAGTCCTACCGGGGCCCAGACCGCCGACCCGGTGCGGCCCCGCCCGCCGGCGGCCGGCGGCGCCTCGTCACCCGAGCCGCGGCCGGAGCCGCCACCGGCGCGGCCTGCGCGGTCGCGCTCGACGTCGCGGTGCTCGCGGAGCGGGCCCACGACCCGGTGCAGACGGCAGCCCTCGCCGCGGTCACCTGGAGCGCACCGCTGCTGGTCGCCTCCGCGCTGTGGCTGGCCGCCGCGAAGGTCGACGGACGCGCCGCGGCTGCCCGTGCGGGCATCGCCGCAGCCGTCGCCGGAGGAGCCGGCCCGGGTGCCGCCTGGCTGCTCTCCGCGGTCCAGCCGGGAGCGGCGGGCACCGTCGTCCCCGCTGCGCTGGGTGCGGGCGCCGTCGTCGCCGTGGGCCACGTGCGCGCGGCGCTGCGCGGTCCCGCCGTGCAGACCGACCTGCGGCCGCTGCTGGCCGTGGTCGGGGGAGCCAGCCTCGTCGTCGCCGTCGGTGCGGCCGCTGCGGCCGTCGCCGGCACCGGCTGGCCCGGCGGCGTCCTGCCCGCGGGCTCGACCGCCGCCGGCCGCTGGCTCCTGGCCGCCCTCGGTGCAGCCGGCGGAGCGGCGCTCGCTGCCGCCGCGGGGAGCCTGCGGGTGGCGCTCGGCCGTCAGCAGCTGCGCGGGCTGCTCGCGGTGGCGGCGCTGCGGCGGCACGCCGCCGACGCTGCGGAGGAGCGCCTGCGCCGCCACGACGCCCGCAGCGCGCTCGCCGCGGTCCGGGCGGCCAGCGCCGTCCTGACCGGCCCGGTGGCCGTCCCGGACGCCGGCGAGCTCGCCGGTGCCGTCCGCGCGGAGCTCTCGCGCGTCGAGCGGCTGCTGGGCGGCGCCCAGGCCCCTGAGCACCCGGGAGCCGTGGACCTGCGGAGCGCGGTGCTGCCCGTGGTGGCGGCCTGGCGCGCCCGCGGCCTGGACGTGCGCGGTCCCGCAGCCGGTGCTCCCGCCTGGGGTCTCGGAGGTGACGACGCCGTCCGGCGCGTCGTCGGCAACCTCCTCGACAACGCCGCACGCCACGCGGCCGGTGCCGCGGTGCGCCTCGAGGTGCTGCCGGTGGTCGAGGGGCGCGTCGGGCTGGCCGTCCACGACGACGGACCCGGCGTCCCGGCCGCGGAGCGCGACGCCGTCTTCGCCGCCGGGGTGCGCCTGCACCCGCACAGGCCCGGCGAGGGGCTCGGGCTGGCCTCGGCGCTCGCCCTCGCCGAGGCCGACGGGGGCTCGCTGCAGCTGGTCGACGCCGAGCGCGGAGCCCGCGTCGAGCTGCGCCTGCCCGCGGCGCAGCCACCCGTCGACCGCTCGGCCCCCGCACCGGCCCCGGCCGTCATCCCGCCCTCCTCCTGGACCGCACTCCCCGAGGAGAGTACGGTCCAGGAGGACCTCCAGACCGCACTCTCCGTGGAGAGTGCGGTCCGGGTCGGGATCGGGGTGGCGCGCTCGTGAGCGGGCTGCGCGTCACCGTGGTCGACGACCACCGCCTCCTGGCCCAGGCCCTCGCCCTCGCCCTGCGGGCCCGGGGCCACGAGGCGCTGCTGCTCGACCCGGCCGCCCCGGAGACCACCGCTCGAGCACTGGCCGCAGCACCACCCGACGTCGTCGTGCTCGACCTGCACCTCGGCGCGGACGACCCCGCCGGGGGCGACCGCCTCGTCGGCGTCATCGCCCCGCTGGCGCCGGTGCTCGTGCTCACCGCGGAGACCGACCGCGCCCGCTGGGGCCGCTGCCTGCGCTCCGGAGCGCGCGCCGTGGTCTCCAAGGAGGCCGACCTCGAGCGCGTCGTGGCAGCCGTCGAGGCCGTTGCGGCGGGGGAGCAGCTCCTGGACGAGCCCGAGCGCACCGCGCTGCTGCGCGCCGCCGTCCTCGCCGAGCGCGACGAGGCCGCGCGCCTGGCCCCCTTCCGCCAGCTCACGCCCCGCGAGCAGGCGGTCCTGGAGGCGGTCGTCGACGGCCTGCCCGCGCTGGAGATCGCCAGTGCGTCGTCGGTCTCCGAGGCCACGGTCCGCACCCAGATCCGCGCCGTGCTCGCCAAGCTCGGGGTGCGCTCCCAGCTGGCGGCCGCGGCGGCCGCCCGGCGCGCCGGCTGGCAGCGCGACGCCGCCTGACGACCGCGCGCTGGGGCAGTTCATCGAAATCGATGATGACCCCGCCCCCGCGCGGCCCGGACCCTGGGCGTGCTGCGCGGGAGGTCCCCGCGGCGCCCTCGGGCGCGCTGGCCGGAGGTGCTCGATGAACGGCAGGATCGTCAAGGCGGCGCTGGCAGGGGCCGGCGCCCTCGCGCTGCTCGGCGCGGGGAGCACCTACGCGGCGTTCTCCGACTCCAGGGTCGTCGAGGCCGCACGCGTCTCCGCTGCCACCTTCCAGGTCGGCGCCGCCAGCGCCTCGAGCGGCGGCGGGGCCCTCGTCCCGGGTGACGAGACGGGCGTCTCCCAGACCTTCCTCGTGGTCAACAGCAGCACCACGAAGGCCCGCCTCGGGGTCTCGCTGGCCAACCTCGTCGACCGCGAGGACGGCTGCAGCGCCGACGAGGTCCAGGTCGACCCCGACTGCAACAGCAACGCCGGCAAGCTCGGTGACCTGTCCAACCAGGCCCTCGTGAAGGCCGTCGCCTTCCCCGCCGTCCCTGGCGGCTCCGTCGACGCGCGCTGCCCGGCGGCCTCCGCCGCGAAGGGCACGGCGGGCATCCCCGTCGGCCCGGTGCCCGCGGGCCCGGTCACGACCGACAAGACCACGACGGTGGGTTCTTCGGCACCCACGACGGAGACCTCGACGGACACCTACGTCGCCCCGCCCACCTCGCTCGCCGCCTTCGTCAACGGCCCGCGCTACCTCGACTTCTCCGAGCTCGCGCCCACCGAGCCGAAGGCCGCGACCTGCGTCCGGATGACGCTCACCCTGCCGCTGCGTCCCGACAACAACGCCGTGCAGGGAGACACCGTGAACTTCGACGTGCGCCTGCGCCTGGCCCAGGTCGTCAGCGGGAGCTGAGCGCAGCAGCCACCCGCAGCCGCCGACGTCCGACCAGGAGGCCCCGCATGCCCAGCACGGGCCGCCACGCGGCGCTGCACGGCGCCGCAGCGCGCGCGGGTGCCCCGCGCCGCGCTCCTGGCACCCACCGAGGCCCCTGGGGCCGTGCGCTCCGGTGGGTGGGGACGGGCCTCGCCACCGCGGCGCTGCTGGTCGTCGTGGCCGCGCTCGCCGCCGTCGTCGTGGTCCCCCGCGCTGCCGGGGCGGCCCCCCTGGTGGTGCTCACCGGCAGCATGGCGCCCGGCATCTCCGCGGGGTCGGTGGTGGTGGTGCGTCCCGTCGACCCGCGCAGCCTCGCCGTCGGAGACGTCGTCACCTACGAGGCCGCCGACGGCAGCGGCGCGCTGGTCACCCACCGCGTCACGGCCCTCGGGCACGACGCCGCCGGCGAGGTGCAGCTGACCACCCGCGGTGACGCCAACGCCGACGCGGACCTCGACCCGGTGCCGGCCTCGGCGGTGCGCGGCGAGCTCTGGTACCGCGTGCCGTGGGTCGGCTACGCCTCCGACCTGCTGAGCGGATCCGTCGCGGGACTCTCCGAGCGCGTGCTGGCGGTGCTGCTGGCGGGTGGCGCGCTCGCCGTCTACGCCGTGGTGCAGCTGGTGGGCGCCGCCGCCGAGCACCGCCGGCGCGCCGGGACTGCACCTGCACCGCCGGCCTGGGGCGGTCGCACCGCCAGTCGCGAGCTGCTCGTCGCCACCCTGGAGGTGGCCGAGGGCGACGTCGACCCCGACCGCCTGGACAGGTTCCTCGAGGTCTTCTCCGCCACCGTCCTCGCCACGACGGACACCACGGTCAGCGTCGTGCTGGCCGCACCGCCCGCCGTGGTCGACGACGCCGTCGTCGAGCTCGAGCGCCTCGCCTCCGTCGACGTGCAGCGCAGCGGCCCGTTCACCGCCCCCCTCGGCCCCGGGTCGCCGCACCTGGCCGGGGGGCGCGACCACCCCGGTCGCGCCCGCGACGCGGCGTGAGGCGGGCCGCCCTGCCGGCCGCGCTGCTGGCCCTGGCGGTCGGGGCCCTCGTGGGCGGGGGCGCGGTGGGGGCGTCCCTCGCCGCCACGGGCACCACCCGCGCCGCCTTCAGCGGCAGCGCCGACGTGCCCTTCGCACCGGTGACGGCCGCCGTCGCGACCCCGACGGCGACCCCGACGGCGGCTCCGACGGCGACCCCGACGGCGGCTCCGACGGTGGCTCCGCGGGAGCGCTCCACGGCGGTGCCTGGGCCTTCCGGACCGACGACGGCCGCGGCCCCCACCACGGCCCCCACCACGGCGTCGGCTCCTGGGACGGCTGCCGCTCCCACGCCCCAGGCCGCGTCACCGTCCGCGCAGGAGACGGCGTCTGCGGCACCTCCGACCCCGGGGACCACCCCCACGACGTCGTGACCACGAGGCCGTCCCCGCCGATCACGGGGTTGGGCCCGGTGATCACGGGGTTCCAGCGGAGCGCCCTGGGCGTCCTGCCCCGGAAGTCCGTGATCGACGAGCGCGGGGAGGTCAGCCGCCGGCGAAGGGCGGCAGGACGTCGACCTGCGCGTCCTCGCGGGCCGCAGCCACCAGCGGCTGCGACCTGTCGCGCACGGCCACCTCGTCGACGAGCAGGCTCGCGACCTCCAGCACGCGCACCAGGCCCGGGTGCCGCTGTCCGAGCACGACGGCCAGCTCGGCCGCCGTCGACCCGCGGGCGACCTCGAGGCGCTCCTCGTCGGTGCCCGCTGCCGCGGCGGCCCCGGCGAAGTAGCGCACCAGCACGCGCAGACCAGCGGTCTCCGCCACGTCAGCCACCGATCGCGCTCATCGGCCGGGTGGGCCGCTCGGCGTCGTCGCCAGCGGCGCCGAAGCCCGCGACCAGCGGGTCGTCGCTGCCGTGCCCGCGCACCTTGCCCCACATGGCGCCGCGCCAGACGTCGGCAAGCTGCTCGTCGGTGGCACCGGAGCGCAGCAGGGCGCGCAGGTCGTGCTCGCGGGAGCCGAACAGGCACTCCCGCACCTGCCCGTCGGCGGTCAGGCGGGTGCGGTCGCACGCGGCGCAGAACGGGCGGGTGACCGAGGCGATGACGCCGACCCTGCCCTCCAGCGCCGCCACACCGGCGGCGGGCGTGAGCTCGCGGGCCGTCCAGCGCTCGGCGGGTGCGGCCCCGCGCACCGAGGCGGGCTCGGGCTCGAGCGCGAACCGGGTGGCCAGCGAGGCGAGCACCTCAGCGGCGTCGACCATCATCGAGCGGTCCCAGGCGCCGTGCGGGTCGAGGGGCATCTGCTCGATGATGCGCAGCTCGTAGCCCTCGCGCAGGGCCCAGGCCAGCAGGTCGGGGGCCTCGTCGTCGTTCACGCCGCGCAGCAGCACGGCGTTCACCTTCACCGGGCCCAGGCCGGCGTCGGCCGCGGCGCGCAGGCCGGTGAGCACGTCGTCGAGGCGGTCGCGGTGGGTGATGGCGGCGAACCGCTCGGGGCGGAGGGTGTCGAGGGAGGCGTTGATGCGGGTCAGCCCGGCGTCGGCCAGCCCCCGCGCCCGGCGGCCGAGACCGAGGGCGTTGGTGGTCAGCGACGTCTCCGGCGCGCTGCCGTCGGCGGTCCGCAGCGCGCTGGTGGCCGCGACGATCCGCTCGAGCCCCTTGCGCAGCAGCGGCTCTCCGCCGGTGAAGCGGACCTCGGTGACGCCGAGGCGCTCGACGGCGAGGGTGATGAGGCGCACGACCTCGTCGTCGCCGAGGAGCGCCGAGGCGGGTGCCCAGTCGAGCCCCTCCGGCGGCATGCAGTACGTGCACCGCAGGTTGCACCGATCGGTGAGGCTGACGCGCAGGTCGACGGCGGTGCGGCCGTGGCGGTCCACCAGCCCGGGGGCGCTGGCCACCGACGGCCGGTCGGCCGGGAGCGCCGGCACCGGCGGCGGGCCACCGGGCGCGTCGGCGCGGCGGCGGGGGATGCCGAGCGCGACCGTCATCGTCCCAGGGTAGGTCTCCCCGCGAGGGACGCTCCCTCAGGCGCCGGTGGACCAGCGCCAGGTCATGTGCACGGCGAGCGCCTCCCCGGGCTGCACGACCTGCTCCAGCCCGAGAGCGGTCGCGTCCGGCGGCCCCGTCTGCGGCTCGACGCACACGGCCTCGTCGCGCTCGGTGAAGACGACGCCGTACCCGGCGTCGGAGGCGACCTCGAGCCGCGCGACGCCGGGCCACTCGACGGCCACCGGCCACCGGACCCCGACCAGGGTCTCGTCGATCCGGTGGGCGTTGGGGGCCCCGTGCGGCAGCGCCTCGCGGCGCCCGTCGCTGATGCCCTCGGCGTCCTTGGCCATGACCGCACGGGACGGGTCCTCGCAGGTCACGTCGATGACGGCCTCCGCCCCGCCGAGGTGGCGCGGGAGCCACGGGTGCATGCCGACCCACGCGGGCATCGGTCCGTCGTCAGGAGCGCCGTCGTTCCAGCACTCCAGCCGCACGTCGAGCCGCGTGGGGGAGAGGTCGTAGCGCAGCACCGCGCGACCCGCCCACGGCCAGTCGGGGCCGAGGTCGCGGCTGAGCACGGCGCTGCGCTCGGAGCGCTCCAGCACCTCCCACGGGGAGCGGGCCACCGTGCCGTGGATGGCGTGCGGCGCCTTGTTGGGAGGCAGGTCGACCTCGTGCCCGCGCCAGGACAGGTGCGCGTCGCGCACCCGCCCGGCCCAGGGTGCCATCGGGAAGGCACCCCACCCGTGGGGGGTGTCGCTGTAGCGGCCGACCAGCTGCAGGTCGGCCGGCTCCCCGCCGACCCTGCCCGCCACCAGCAGGGAGGCGATCCGGGCGCCGAAGGCCTCGTCGACGGTGAGCCGGGTCGTGCCGGCGGTGAGCTCCACGCCCCCAGCGTGGCGCAGGGCCCTCCGCCCCGGTAGCCGGAGCCGTCAGCGGCCGAAGGCCCGCAGCGCGTCGGCCTCGGCGGCCTCGTAGGTGCGGCCGGTGCTGGCCAGGGCCTGCCCGATGGACTCCAGGGAGGCGCGCACCTGCTCCTGCGTGCCCCGCCACTGCGCCACGACGCCCTGGAAGGACGCCGACGCCTGGCCCTGCCAGCTGCCCTGCAGGTCGAGGAGGTGGCGCATCATCGCGTCGACCTCGGTGGCGATGGTGGACGCCGAGGTGGCGACCGCCCCGGACGCGCCCTCGACGGCGGCGCTGTCGACCTGGAACCTGCTCATGGGAGACCTCCGCTGATCACGTGGTGTGGACAGCGGAGACGCTAGGAGGCCGTGGACCCTCCGCGCTGGTCACGAGCGCCGCCTGTGGACAGAGGGCCTCCAGCGGCACCTCCGTCCACAGGTCCGTCCACAGGTGTGGGCGGCTCGCTGCTCCGATCGGGGGTGCTCACCGCGTCGTCGGGGGCGTCGAGGTCCTCGGCGCCGTCCTCGTGCGCACCCTCATCGTCCGGGCCGGTCGCGGCGGGCGGGTCGTCCAGGGGCAGCGCGACCTCGATGGTGGCCCCGCCGCCCGGTGTCTGCACCACCCGGACCGCCCCGCCGTGCGCCTGCACGATGCCCGCGACGATCGCCATGCCCAGCCCGGCGCCACCGCCCGCAGCGCGCTGGCGCGAGGAGTCGGCGCGCCAGAACCTCTCGAAGACGCGCTGGGCGTCCTCCGGGGGGATGCCCGGGCCGTGGTCGACCACGTGCCACAGCGCCCAGCCGTCGCGCTGGCCCACCCCGAGCTCGACGGGGGTGCCGGGAGGGGTGTGGCGCAGGGCGTTGCCGACGAGGTTGGTCAGCACCTGGCGCAGCTTGGACTCGTCGCCGGTCACCACGACCGGGGCGGGCGGCGCGCCGTCCACGCCCGTCACCGAGACGGTGCGGTCGGGGGCCTGGGCGCGGGTGTCGTGGCGGGCGTCGGCGACGATGGCGAGCAGGTCGACGGGCTCGCGGCGCATCGGGCGCTGCTCGTCGAGGCGGGCCAGCACGAGAAGGTCCTCCACGAGGCCGCCCATGCGGGTGGCCTCGGCCTCGATGCGGCTGAAGGCCGTGGTGACGTCGGCCTCCTTGCGCACGATGCCCATCCGGTGCATCTCCGCGAACCCGCGGATGGCCGACAGCGGGGTGCGCAGCTCGTGGCTGGCGTCGGCGACGAAGCGCCGCATCTTGCCCTCGGAGGCCTCGCGGGCCGCCAGCGACGTCTCGATGCCGTCGAGCATCCCGTTGATCGCGGCGCCCAGCCGCCCCACCTCGGTGCCGGCGGGCTGCGGTGACACGCGCCGGCTGGTGTCGCCGCCGCCGAAGGCCGCCGCCACCGCCTCGACCTCGCGCAGGGGCTTGAACGCCCGGCGCACGCCGTAGGCGCCCAGGACGACGCACGCGACGACCACCACGAGGCCGACGAGCACGAAGTACGCGGCGACGTCCTTGAGCGTGTGGTCGACCGGTTCCAGCGACTTGGCGACGGCGACGGAGGATCCCGGCGGGTAAGAGGCTGGCAGCGCGATGACGCGCCATTCGTCGCCGGAGTCGTCCAGCACGGTGACGGGCTCCCCGCGGTGGGTCTGGACCCACTCCGAGGTCATGTTCTCGAGCACCACGGGCGGGGTCGTCTGCTCCGTCCCAGGGGGAGGAACGCGACTCCCGTCGCTGGCCGACAGCTGGATGACGTAGTCGGAGGGACGCCCGTCGTTGGTCGGCGCCGATGACCACGCCCGCTGCGCGAAGGGCGTCGTGATGGCGGTGCGCAGCTGCTCGTCGGTCTGGGCGACGAGCACCCGCTGCAGCACCAGCAGCGTCACCGTCCCGGTGAGCAGCAGCGCCACCACGAGCAGGCCCGTGACCACGGCGATCAGGCGGGCCCGCAGCGACAGCGCGTGCCCGCGGGCCATGACGACGTCGTGGACCGCGTCGAGGGCGGGGCGCCGACGGGACGCCGGGCGCAGGGGGGGTGCGTCCGGCGTCCCGCCGGCGGTCGGGGGGGTGGTCACCGCGGGAGGGTGCCCGCTCAGGCGGCGGCGGGGGGCAGGCGGAGCACGTAGCCCACGCCGCGGCGGGTGTGGATGAGCGGCTGCAGCGGCTCCCCGGCGGCGTCGGTGCCGGTGTCGACCTTGCGGCGCAGGTAGGAGATGTACGACTCGACGATGCCGGCCTCGCCGCCGAAGTCGTAGTGCCACACGTGGTCGAGGATCTGCGTCTTCGACAGCACGCGGTTGGGGTTGAGCATCAGGTAGCGCAGCAGCTTGAACTCGGTGGGCGAGAGCTCGACCGGGCGGCCCGAGCGGTGCACCTCGTGGCTGTCCTCGTCCATCTCGAGGTCGGCGAAGACGAGGCGGCCCGCGGCGGGGTCCGCACCGCCGCCGGTCCGGCGGAGCACCGCGCGGATCCGCGCCACGACCTCCTCGAGGCTGAACGGCTTGGTGACGTAGTCGTCGCCGCCGACGGTCAGGCCGGCGACGCGGTCGGCGACGTCGTCCTTGGCGGTGAGGAACAGCACGGGGACGTCGCGGCCGCGCTCGCGCAGGCGGCGCGTCACGGCGAAGCCGTCGAGGTCGGGGAGCATGACGTCGAGGACCACCAGGTCGGGGCGGGTGCGCTCGGCCTGGTTCAGCGCCTCCTGGCCGTCGGCCGCGGTGTGGACCTCGAAGCCGGCGAAGCGCAGCGAGGTCGACAGGAGCTCGCGGATGTTCGGCTCGTCGTCCACGACGAGGAGGCGGGCCTCGGCTGCTGCGGTGGTCATGGGAGGAGTCTGGACGCCGTTCCTGAAGGTCCGCTGTGCGCCTGCCGTGTGCTGGCTCGATGCTGGTCGGGCGCTGGGAGCCCGCTGGGTCTCGGCGAGCGCATCCGCCCCGTCGGGTGTTCGCTGGCCGACGGCGGCGGCGTCGTGACCAGGCGCGCGACCGCCCACGACGTGCACCGGAGGACGCGTGGCAGCCCCCGCCCAGCCCCGACCCAGCAGCAGCGCCCGCGCGGCGATGACCCCCGCGATCGCGGCCACCGCCGCCGTCTCGGCGCTCGCGTCGCTGCTCTACGGCTACGACACCGGCATCATCTCCGGTGCGCTGCTGCAGATCAGCGACGAGTTCGGCATCGAGCACGGCATGGAGCAGGTGATCGCCGGCGGCATCCTGCTGGGCGCCGTCATCGGTGCGCTGGTCTGCAGCCGCCTGTCCGAGCGGCGCGGCCGCCACGTCACGATGGTCGTGATCGGGTCGGTCTTCATCGTCGGAGCGCTGCTGTGCGCCGTCGCGCCGACCGCGTGGACGCTCGCGGCGGCGCGCGTCGTGCTCGGGTTCGCCGTGGGCGGCGCCACCCAGACGGTGCCGATGTTCGTGGCCGAGCTCGCCCCGCCCGCCGTGCGCGGCAGGCTGGTGCTGACGTTCCAGGTGGGCATCGGCGTGGGCATCGTGGTCTCCACGCTGGTGGGCGCCAGCGAGGCGCTCAGCTGGCGCTGGTCCATCGGGCTCGCCGCGGTGCCGGCCGCGGTGCTCCTGCTCATCGTGCTCCGCCTGCCCGAGAGCCCGCGCTGGCTCGTCGGGGTCGACCGGGCCGACGACGCGCGCGCCGTCCTCGAGCGGGTGCGGCCCTCGGGCGCCGACGTGAGCGCCGAGCACGAGGAGATCGTCGGCAACGTCCGCGACGAGCAGTCCGAGAGCGAGG
>Ga0325403_1001230_pt1 | contig 20856 bp, 12 predicted proteins | sample PopdelMetagenome_19_FD_205665 | JGI IMG/M metagenome (GOLD analysis project Ga0325403, IMG submission 205665) | Populus deltoides microbial communities from Bellville, Georgia, United States - Xylem-PdKOR-R4 | ecosystem: Host-associated > Plants > Phyllosphere > Stem > Wood/Secondary xylem... | reverse complement strand
TATTATTGTTGTTGTTGTTGTTGTTGTTGTTTTATTAATTATAATTTATACAATTAACCTCTCTGTGGTTCGACCCCGGTCTTGCCGGGTTATTTATTACTGTGACACTCCTGCACTTGGGATAAGATATCAACTCTTTGATCGTGTCATTAGGGTAAAGTATATCCCATGAATTTTAGAATTATAAATGTGCATGGTTGACTTAAAGCAATGAGACAAGATTAACTAAAATGAATCATTGAACAAAAAATGGATGAAATATTAAGGTATTTATGATGGTAATAAACTTATGTGTAAAACAAAAAAATGGGGTAGTTTACCCTTGATAAAGACAATGGATTTAAATAAAATGATGACAATGTCTTAATGTTTTTCTGAAAGATTTGGCAATGATTTGTGTAACTCAAGAGTTGTATGAAATCTATTAATACGGACACGCTCATCATGTGTTATGTTCTTTTATGCTTTACAGGTATGTTTTTTCATCCATCAAATCCAAGGTGAGACTCGCATCAAGACTTCACAGTTGTCTTATGAAATAGGATATTGTAATAAGATAATTGTATGTAAATAAATTAAGACATAATGTGGATTATTCAAAAGACATAGATTATAACATCCTTATATAAATAATAGGTGGTCATACATTAAAACTCGGGGAATCCCTTATAATATCATGTTTTTTTTTGTCACAACCTTGGGTGACTCTTGTCCACCAAAGACTTAATCCATAATTGTTTATAATATTTTCAATCCAAATAACACAAATGCATCTTTCAATACATTTCCATAAAAATAAAAATGATCTTAAAAGCGTAAACCATCAAAATTTGCATCATATACTTAAAATGGAAAAGCAAACCATAAATTTTTGTATTAATTGTATATGGTTGATGTCCACTGAAAATAAAAAAAATAATATTAATGAAAATGATATTTGATATTTGATAACAAAAGGCATAATATTAAACCATAATAGATCTAGATTTATTTAGTATAACCCTTCAAGGTTATCATGGAAATTCTATAACTAGGTGAAAACATTTAGAAAATCCTATAGCTAAACATCATGTCAAGTCATCTAGTTTCGTGGAGCACATGATGGACTTGTCAAAAATAAAATATACTATACGATAAGGATAATAGTTATATTTTATAGCACAATATTAAATGGTTAATATACAACAATAACATCTTTTTACATATACACATGCTGCTCACAAACCTTTTAGCTTCTCAACGTAGTTTTATTTTTATTTACGATACACATTTCTCTACCGTCTATTAGTAGTAACATCTCACCTCTATATGTTCATTCTTGTGTTTAAATTACGAGTTATCTACATAACTCTAGGATTCTATATTAAGCTTGTGGTACTAAAAGCTTGTGGTCCTAAATCCTTTGGCCGACCCTATTTTACAAGGTATAGGCCTCTAATGGTGTATTTTTATGTTAGCACCAATAAGTAGTTGTCAGCATTAAGGTCTCCGCTCTGAGACCCTTTTTAACCACCCATTAGAGGTCTATTAACTTATTCAACAAGTAAATCTTGTCCACCGATATCTATGTCAAACATGTATTCCCAACATCTTTATGGTTTTCGCTGTTATGGTTGATTATTAATCAACAACTACCCCAACACCTATGGTCGGTATCTTAACTTAATGATTGAGTCCCAATGCCTTATGACCAGTCAAATTATTCATTTATTCTTGTCTATCCAACATAGATACCCTTAATTAAGACTAATTTTTAATATTTTTCCCAGTTATCTAGCATGGATACCATTAACCAAAACTAATATTTAACATCTATTCCCGGCTATCTAGCGTGAATGTCATTAGTCAAAGTTAATCTTATCATTTGTTCCTAACTATCCAATATAGATATCATTAGCCAAAGCTAATCATTAACATCTATTTTTGGCTATCCAACATGGATGTCATTAGCCAAAGCCAATCTTAACACTCATTCCTAACTATCCAACATAGATATCATTAGCCAAAACCAATCTTATCACTCATTCCTAGTTATCCAACATGGATACCATTAGATAAAGTTAATCTCAATATTCTTTATAATTCATGGTTAATCAAGTAAAAAAATTTGGATGGCAATACTTTATAATAGTACCTCAAGGATTTAACAAAATTAGATGAAAGTCGAAATCACCTACCTACTCCCCTCTTAATATGTCATTGCCCGATCAAAGATCTGATTCATGTAGCACCTCCTAATCCATAAAGAGACCATTACTCAATATATTTTATCTCTAGGCATCGTCAAAGATTATTTCCACATACATATATGCACACACCTATATATACAAATATCTTTTATATTTGTATATTTTATTCACGCCTTTGCATGGTAACAATGTTATAATAAGACATCCATTCCAACTTTATTGAAAATCATCAATGAAAATTGAGTTATTTTAACATTAAAAATCATCAGCGAAAACTAAGTCATTAAGACACTGAAAATCATCAACAAAAACTAAGTTATTTCGACACTGAAAATCGTTAACGAAAACTATTATAATTATAACCACTTTATAATTTCCTTTAGTATTTTGTTTTCTAATTACTTTGTCTTTACTATATATTCAAATAATCAAACATAAAGGAATATTAAGGGTAAAAAAACCTTCATCAATAATAAATATACTTTTACATGAACAAAGTTAATGTTACGCGTAACCAACTGATTGACTATAGAGAACATATACTAATACTTAATCCTTAGTAAATGCATGTAGTAGTCTTATAAATCAAATGGAATGTGGGTGTCAAATGTTTTGATCCCCAAGCAAGTTATATTGTTCCAGACATTTGCTAGGTAAAAAGTAGTAAAAGAAAAAAGGAAAAAAGAAAAGAAAAAAGCTAGAATATAAAGGAAAGCTAAAAAATAGTACAGAAAAATAATAAATTAAAAGAAATTATTTACATGAGATTAACCATTTTTTCGAGTAACTGGATTACCTGTTTATATTGGTACAATATTAGAATTTCATATAAAGACCTAAGTCTAATCCTATATTGACAGTTCATATTAGATAAGAAGATTACATAATGAATCCTAAAACAAACTGAACTTTAACTCATTACGCATCTTTTTACTAGTAATACCTTGAATCCTAACTAATATGTAAATATTAGTTTCTTCTATTAAGGATTCATGTTCTGAATATGACTAAATCTTCTAGTTGATTACATGAACTCTTGTTATAATGATTGATTGTTTCATATCTTTCCTCGTTGATTTAGACTCTACTCTACCTTGACTTAGTTAATTTTACTATTATTGATCAATTATAGCCTTTCTTTCTATATTTGGCAGTGAACAATTAGTGTTGTAACATAGTTGATACATGAATGTTTATTTTTTGCATGGATAATACCCCTATATTCCTTTATTTCTTTACTAAATAAAAGAATATTCTTCTATCATAATAACATTGGAACTAATTGAAAAATTGACCATCCTTGACTTGGATAATGAAACACTATTTACTTAAAAGTATCGACCTTGCTTTTAGTGTATTTTTAACATGTCAACCAATCAACTCATTTCAAACAAGCATGATCTAGCAATGTTGTCTTTAACAAAAGTCAATTGTTGCACTTTAATAATATTTATACAAGATTATACTCAATCTTGTCTAGTACTAATCACGAGTGATCCTATCTACCTCGTGTTAACAATTTAAAAGGAGTTTAAGGTTATTTAATGTTAACCATATGATTGGTCTTCTTGGTGTCCAAAACTTAATTTTTTTTGGTAATGTGTATGGTTTCTCCACTTCTTTCCTTACCAATGTGTTTAGGTGATACATTCTTCTAAACTAGGTTTTGGACAATTGTCCTTGTTTCCATCTCTTTTCTTGGTGCATGATTTATATTTATAGTTATTAACTTGATCATCATCCTCGTTGATGTATTTAGATAATTCCTATCATGGAAAATTTTTATGCGTCTTAGTGTTAATTGGTTTTTTAGGCCTAAATATCTTAGTTTGTTGTTGAGTCATAACTAATTTAGCTTTTCCCCTCAAGTCCTCTCTTTTAGAAAGGATGGTATAATATATAAGGCACTTGTATACCTCAAGAAAGTATATCCTAATTTTTTTTCCCACCTTTTTGGCTTTGGAGTGATCGATATATCTCTTTCTAATACTACCATCTATGACCAATTCTGACATTTGTTATGGTTGATCAAGCCTTACCTTTTGTAATTCTCTTTTATCAATAAGTCTTTTTGGCTTATGGGTGGTTGTTGTTTTTATCACTTTAGAAAAAGGTTTGTTATTCACCTTTATCTTCTTTTCTAGATCTGATTTTTTAAGATAGCATAATTATTAGTGTCATATTTTCATAACTCATAGCATTTGCAACACTTCTTCCCCTTGATCTGATCAATAGTAGAAATTGTATGGTTACTGAATACCTTGATTTGCCCCCATCCCATATACTAGTTGGTTGAAATTTTCTTCAATTTTTTTTATATCTAAAAAATATTTTTTATTCTCATTAACCACATTTATAGTCTTTGTATATTTTCTACCAAGCTTCTTAGCCTATTTAGGCTTTCTCAGTATAGTTATCTCAAATGGTCTCCCTCTTTAATTTTTATAACTGAAATTAGCTATCATTGATCTTCCTAAACTCTTTGTAATCTTAATCAATCAATTGATGGGTCATCGTGACCTCATTCAAGTAGCTAATTGGGTAGGTTTTTTTTAATGGCTTCTTTCCTCTTGGTTTTGATAATATCTATTCATAATGAGCAACATCATTTGTCAAGGTATAGTTATCCAAGTAATTGGTTAATTGGTTCCCATTAACCTCCTTTTTTATATTGACCAATATCTCTTCTCAAATGAGTTTAATGCACCTTTATTATGTTATAGGTGTCGTGCACTTGATTTTTAGAGTCCCAAATCAAAAGGCATAACTTTCTATAGACTCTCTCAGATCTTGGACTATCATGGATAAGTTAGTCAATGTAACCTCTATTGATAGAGTTGGTTGGTAGCATAAAGAACTAGTGAAATGTTGTTTTGATCAATGATGAACTAAATAGTCTTTACTTTAAAAATTGGTTTTACTACACCATCACCACATTGATCAATGAGTTTAGAGATAGGCTCCCTTGTTAAATGATTGTCTTCTTTAGAAAACTACTTCAAATCAATAATTTTCATGGCTTGAAATTGGATGTAACTTTTCCATCCATTTGGGATGTAGACATTTGAATGCAAGCCTAAATGTTCGTTCAATTTCTTAACCTGTCTCCTAGGTGTTGGGCTAGCTCAACTTTGTTTATTCCCTTGCTTGTTATTCAATAACATTTCCTTAAGGTATAAAAAGGTTCACTTTACCTTGTTGGAAGGTAGCTTATGGGGCATTGTATTGCATAGGTATAAGATGGGTTGCTTGTTGGTAAAGCTGTAATGCCATATAATTGGCTTGGGGTTACTTGTACATTTGCAAAATGGGTGGCACTTCATTTGTAATTGTGCTTCAATGTTGTTGAGGCTGCAACTATGTTTGTTGCGTAGGCATATTACCCTAAGATATGGTTAGGACCTTACATGCATTTCTAATGAATGGTTTGTGATTGAAAGATACCCTTATACTTCTCCCCCAACCATGTGTGTGATGGATCAATTCTATTTTAGCTTATTCTAAATATGATTGAGTTGATCGATTATAGCCTGCATGGTTTTACTAACCACCACAATGTTGTTGGGGTAAGTCATGTTTGTTGTGTTCTCTATCTCTAACTTGATGGCTCTTAAATTAACCTTAGATAGGTTTATTTACCGATAAAAGACAATCCTTTAAGAGGAGCAATTGGTGGTTGACTAGTATTTGGACATAGTGGTTATGACCATCTCACTACACCATCAATCCCTTGAAAAGGGTATGTAAGAGGTTGTGTTAATTGTGTTGGAACACCATCTTATCCTTTAAAAGCTGGTAAAGCTAATGATATCAAGAGTAGTGGTGAAGGTATAAGATGTATAAGAGCACTATGAATTTGTCTCTGTGTAGCTTTTTGTTTTTTAGAGAAGTTAGACGATGAAAATCCATATTATGGTGTGTCTAATTAAGGTTTATCAATTGGCTTCTGAATTGGAGATTGACTGCCACATTCTTCATGACCGTGTAATTGACCTTAATTATTCACTTGTATTGCATGTTTGTTAGTCATAATAATGACATTTTAATTGATTTTTTTTTAGGTGGCATGGTTACTAGCTAATGGAATAATACTAAATATATTGTCTCACTTGTTATGCTAATTTGTTTATCAATAAGGTTATTTTCTAGATATTATATTGTATGTTCTTTGTTTTTTTCTTTTCAATAAGAAGAAACTTCAATTATAAACTTAATTCCAAGTGAAGATGGTCCAATATTTCAGTTCTTAAGAAAGTTATATTGTTCCAAGCGTTTTTCAAGAGAAAAAAAGAGAGTAAATAAACAAGCTAGAATGTAAATATTGTAAATAAAATAGTAAAGGAAAAATTGCATGAAAGCTATAAATTGCATTAAAAAAATTATGTATATGAGATTGTCTATCTTATTCAGCTTTAAATAACCTATTTATATTTGTATAACTCCTAAATCTAATATTATACATCCTTTTCTACTTAGATGAGGAAATTATATAACGAATTATAATACAAACTGAATTCTAATTTATTTCATGTCTTATTTCTAGTAATTATATGAATTCTAACTTAACATGTAAATATCAATTTAATCTATTGAATACCCCTACTCTGAGTAGATATGAATCTCTAATCAATTACACAAACTCTTGTTGTTATAATCGATCATTTCCTTGTCTTTTGTAATCAATCTGGGCTCTTTCTAGATATAAAAATGTTACCCTCTTTCTCCTTGTTTTCATAATGAACAATTAATATTCTTCAATAATCTGATACATTACATATATAAAAGGGCTATGTCACCTATTTTCTTAGATTTGAATAAGGGTTGTTGTTAGATATGGCATCTGCTTCTACTTGGCAATTAGTTATGATCTAGGAACTCTTGAACACGTGCTCCCTACCCACAAGGATTCCTGTTGGCGCTGGGTCCTCTCGACCTTGACCAGAGCCCTCGTTTACTCTTAGCTGCTTACTGTCACCCTACAGACCACCCACGCCGACCTCTTTCTGTTGCTGTTTTGGGCGTGGATCATGATAACAGGGCTTTCTCACCTCTTTTGCTTGACTTGTTCTAGTTGTTCTTGGCATGACTTTTCTATCGGATTTCCAGAGACAGTGCCAAATTTATTGATTGGATGACACATCGACAGGCGCTGGGTCTAAGATTAGCACGTATTAGGCCTGCTGGATGACCTCCACTCACAAGGCTGAAACAGGAACAAGAATAATCAGCCCCTCCAATAATCAACTTGGGTCCTTTCCCTTTGAAAGACAACGATATAAAATGGATGTCTATGATGTGTGTAATTATGTACCTCTCATTAAGTCATCCATTTTCCTTTTACCTGTCCTACGAACATTCTTTCCTTTCATGATCCTATTCCTTGTAGTAAGGCTACCGTCGTCCTTCAATAATAATCACAGCAATGGTCCACAAAAGCAGTGCTTATATTAAGTAAAAATAAATAAATAAATAAATAAAGGACTGCTGGTTTTCTTCTCAGTTAAACAGAAGCTACACACTGGTCTATAAACGTGAAGGGGACAGAGATGGGAATCAAGGGAGTTAAAAAAGATCACACGAATTCCATCAAATTTGTTCCTCAGATACATAAACAGTGGTTAAATGATTCAAAACTACATGCATATCAAAGAGGACAAGTGTCTGGGAAAAAGCAGAAGCTTCAGCCATCGAGCAAAATATTTCCCTCTTTGTAACTCAAGGTCTTCTCCTATGCACAGGCCAAATCAGGTTAAAAAAACTGCTAGCAGAGAAATCATATTTCCTGAGTCCAAATCTTCACGGTCTTGTCATTGCCCAGTGCACCAGATGCAATAATATTTTGGGTGGGATGACATGCTACTGATATAACTGTATCTGTGTGACCTTCCAATTTCTGCACTATTTTCCTGCTTTGAAGCTCCCACAGGTATACACAACTATCCTCCGAACCACCAACAATGTACTTTCCATTTGTTATGGAAAAGGTGGGCGAAATACAGAATTTTGTATTGACATGCCCAGTGTATGTCTTCAGAAATTTCCCAGTTGAAAAATTCCAAAGCCTCTGCAAGTGTATCATAGCAGATCCAGGTGAGAGATCATCTAGGAAATGAAAAACACCAGAAAAAGAAAGACTGGACCCTCCAAAATAAAACTAAAATGCTTAGTTCTCTGGAACAACAAGCTAACAAATGAACTTTATGTGTTCTAATTATTTGCCCTCGTATATAAAATAATAAATGAACACGAGATATATGTACAAATATAAATTCAAGAACAGGAATACTCAATGAGCTTTGTTAAAAGAACAAAATATCATCATGGAACCCAATTTAATGGGTTATTCTGCAAATTTCCACTTAATTATACACAAAACCTCTAGGATCCAGCAGTGATCCCAAGAAGTGAACTGTTAAGACACATGTCCATGAGATACACATCAAAACGGTAAACAAAAGCAGAGAAAAAGGATCACCAGTTAACAAATAAGCAGATAAAATTCCTCGCCAAAGAACCTAAATGTTGCACAGACAACTTCATAACATAAAAATCTCCATTTCATGGGCATAGGTCATGACGTATAACAAGAAAGGAAGGGGAAAAGTTAAGGATGATAATGCTATGTATTATCTGCACATTTTTATTCAAGACAGCAAAATTGCAGCCATAAAAAAAACGCTTACAACAATTTCAACTGCATTCCTACGAAAGCATATGAAAACAGGCATAGTTTTCCACCAAGACAAGTAATTTACACATAAACTACATAAGTTGATCAATATTGAAAACTATCAACCATTACCAACACCAATACATGAAAATAGCATCCTAATAAAACCAACTCAATGACATATAAACTTTACTCCTTAAAATGAACGTACCAAATTGTTATCCAAGGTGCCAACAAGAATGAACTTTCCATTAGGCGAAAACTTGACGAAGGAAACAGGTGGGTTTTCATCATCAATCAAGGTCTTGATACAATGACCAGTCCCAGCGTCCCAAATTCTACACAATCCATCATAACTACTCGATACAATAAGCGAACCATCTCTATTAAAATCGACAGCTGTGACTGGATCCGAATGGGCAGGTAATACCTTCAAACACTTGCCACTCTTCACATCCCAAATTCTAACAGTCTCATCAAAAGAACCCGAAACAATCATATTCGATTGCGGGTTAAAATTGACGCAAAACACATAATTAGTGTGCCCATGAAGGGTTTTGATTGTGTGCCCTGTTGTGACGTCCCATAGGCGGAGGGTTTTATCGTCGGATGCAGAGACAATGAAGCGGGAATCAGAGGAGAAGGCGAGGTCGGAGACGCCTTGCTCGTGCCCGTGGAAGTCATGGAGATGAGTGATTGGAGATGTAGGAGGATTAGGAAGGGAGATGGAATACGTTCTGAGGGTTTTGTCAGCGGAGGAAGAGCCGAGGAGACGGCCATCGGCGGAGAATTTGACGGATGATATGGGGGATTTGTGGCCTGTTAGGGTTTGGGTTAGGGTGTAAGGTTTGTAGGATTCGGTTGGGGCTGACATTTGCCTTTTCTTTTCAAAGGGTTTATTAGCGTTTAGCCTTTATTTGGCCTTTAGGAGGGAGAACTGGAGAGGGGGAGGGGGAGGGGGAGGGGGAGAGAGTCCTAGACACTCCACAGATGTTCCGACATGCTTCTTGATGAAAGCCTTTTTTGGCCTTTATTGATCTCGTAATTGGCATTTTTTTTTAATGCTGTTTTACTGATTTATTTTTTATATAAATAAATTAATATTTTAATATATTTTCTTAATCAATTTTATAATTTAAAAAAGCGGGTCAATTCGTATTTCTAATAAATTTAAATTTAAAAAAATTAATTTTTTTATATTTTGGATCGTTTTGATACATTAATCTTAAAAATAATTTTTTAAAAATAAAAAAAAAATTATTTTGATATATTTTAAAATGAAAAATATCATTATAATAATGGGTGTAGATTGTGAGTTTGAATCTTGTTGACAATTGTATTTTCTTTTTATTGACATACATGGTGTTGTTTATTATTATTATTTATAAAAAAAATTAATTTTTTTATCTAGCACTCTAAAAAAAATTGATTAGATTTATTTACTTTCTAGTTTTGATATGATTTTCAAATACTATTATAATTTTTTATTTGAATTTTGATATTTTTAAATTATTATATATTTGATATAAAAATAATAATACTAATAATAAATTAGTCATGAAAATTCAATTCAAAATTTTTTTTCTTAAAGTTTTTAAATAGATTTTATCACTCTTATATGATGTTTTTAGCATTAATTCAATCACACAAAAATAATTTATTATAATAAAAAGCCTTATATTTTCTAAGAAAAACAAGAGATACATTTAATAAAAAAAATTATCCTAATTAAAAAAGAATTAAAACAACTATAGTTTTTTGTTTAATAATAGGACCAATGATGTAGTATTTACCATTAGAGATTCATATTTTCAGTGTTGTCCCTCCACTAAATTTTTTATAATGTAGTTCAGCCATTTACTTTCCATTCCTCAGTTTATTACACTTGCTTGGCCTCATATATATGTTATATAAAGTGTGATTGTGTCATAGGGTGGCTGCATTATTTTTTTTGTTAAATATTGTGAAGTGATTTTTACTTCATAATTAATAATAATATTTATTTCATCAAACTAATTATGAATAAATTATAAGATTTTTCTTGGAATTGATTTCATAAATTTAATTTGAATGCGCTAAATTACAAATGCAACTAACATTTGCTGATATCAAAGTGAAAAAAACTATATGCTCATGTATGAGCCTACTTAGCATCTTCAAAGATGAAGAGGGAGGGAAAGTTTAAAGAGAAAAAAATAGTTAAAATTTTCTTTCTACTTTATGATTTTCCTAAAAAAAAAAGACATATAAGAATGACTCTTCATTTTGAATAAAGAGATTTTGCATCCTATATAGATGTCCTCTTCGAGACACAAAATTAATAGATAAAAATCATTCTAATAGTTTTTTTGTTTACTCTCCATAGAGCTCTCTTATTCATATATTTCTCCCAAATGATTACATTACCTCCTAACTACTTATAATATATTTGAAAACAAGGTTCTATCTTGTTAAATTAATGGAATAAAGAATGAGAAGAAAATGCTTTATGATGTTTTTATTGTTCAAAACATGTTAAAAAACATCTTAAAATGATAATAATTGATTCGAATATTAGCTAACTTTATATGCAAAAGTTAAAATTTCAAATAGCTAGATGACTCTATTTATATTGATACATTGTTTAAAATACATCTAAACATACAATTCTAATCCTATATAGGTATTTCATAAAATAAGGTATATTAAATTCTAATACAAACTAAATTTTTTATTTGCAGATAATGACATAAATTACTAACTAAGCTACACCACTTTGTCATTTTAACCTGTTAAAGACTTATGCTCCGTGTAGGATTGAAACTTTTGATCATTAGCTTGAATTTAAACTCCTACAAATAATTACTTTTTTTTATCGATCACGACTCTTGATCATCTAGTTAATTATTTTTTAGTTCTCCTAGTTGACTTGGACTTTTTAAACTTGGTCGATTTTATTGTCCACAATCTATTTCATCCTTTCTTTCCTATTTAAAATGTGAACAATTATTGTTCTTTTTTGGTCAACACATGAATATTTATTTTTGGTGTAAATGGACTCGTTGATGAGTTGCAAGTTTTAGCATCCAAACTCAAAAAAAAAATAAACATTAAAGTTTCTAAACCTTTGTAAATGGCTACACTTATTATAAAGTTTCTATCAACGTGGAGTAACTATAGAAAGAAACTCATACATTCAGATGAAGATATTAATGTGGATTAACTCTTAAAGTACACTTAAATTGAGAAAGAAACTAGTATTTATCCATGAGAATATAAGTAATCTTGAGAATGGTAACAAAGTTAATGTTGTTTAAAATGGATCCAAGAGCAAAAACAAGTTTCAAAAGAGAAAGTTTGTTGATTTTGACAAATCTAACAATATCAACAATAATGTTGGCCCCTCTAACAACTTCAAGAAAAAATAAAGTTGTTTTCATTATGGAAAAGAAAGGGCACATTAAGAAAGATTACAAGTTTACAAGAAGTGCAAGTTCAAAAAAACCCCAACAAAGCAATTATAATGTACAGAGAAAAGGAATAATTTGAGGTCATGGTGATCAAAATGCATATTAGCATGATCTTTAAAATTAACATGGCAACTAACACCGTATCGTTTAATTGGTGGTATCATTTCATTGCTATTGTTCATATTTTCAATGATAAAACTCAATTCAAAGAGTTTGAAGATGCTATAAAAGATCAACATGTTGTGATGGGAAATAATGCTAAAGAAAAGGTTACATGAAAAGAAATATTGGAGCTTTCTTTCACTTTTGCAAAGAAAATCGACTTTAGTTAATGTTTTTATATTCCTAAAATTAAGAAAAATCTTGTATCTACAACTAGGTTGTGTCTGAAAGGAATTAAAGTAGTGTTAGAGGCTAAAAAGTTGATCTTGTCCAAAATAAGGTGTTTATTGGGAAGAACTATTCTTCTAATGGAATTTTCAAGCTTAGTATATTAGTAATAAGAGCAATGTTTATGTTTATATTGCTGAATCTTTTTCATTATAGCATAATCATTTAGCACATGTTAGTTTTAGAACTTTAATGTTTATGTCTAAGCAAGGAATGACTTCTTATAATTATGAAACTTGTTGATAAAAATCAATAAGCATCACCAAAAGATCATTTAAAGGTGTCAATTGGGCCATTACAATGTCTATAATTAAAAAGATTAAAGAAGAATTTTATGGGCTAAGTTAAGATGTTTGGGTTAAAAAATTATAAATATGCTAGACTAAACATTTGTATATTGTTTGAGCCATATATAAAGTTATAAATGGAATTCTCCTGCTATTCTAGTTGGGATGAAAATTAGATATCTTAAGATTTCCATCCATATATGGTAGGCTCAATAATTTGTCCGGACAAGAGAAAACAATATATTTGAAGTTAGGCTTAAAATCTATCAGCAAATAAGGAAAGTCGAAAAACAACTATTTTCTATATAATTTGTGGATTCATATAAGACAAGGATTTAATTACATGTGGAATTCTTATTTTACAATGATTTCTTATTTTCAAGAAGATCAATTATGCAGAAATCCTTATTTTGCAAGGATTTCTTATGCAGCAACAATCCTTATTATTTAAGGACATTAGAGGCGGTTTTTGGGCTTATTTTTCATAATACACAATTTTACACAAATAAGAATAACTTTTGATTTGACCGTTGGATAGAGATAAAAATTTTTCAAACTATTTTAAAGGCCTTGTTTTATGTATTGTTAAAATTTTATAGCAATCATCATCTAGAAGACTTTGCTAAGCATAGAAGCTACTATACAAGAATTGTATTGTTTTCTTAGTTGGTTTACGATGTTTTTTTAAGAACTTTTTTTATCAACTTTTTGACATTGTTTAAAATGATTTACCTAGTATAAATAGTGTTGTTTAACTTGTATTTAGGTTATTTTTAGAAGAGATTGAATTATTTCAAAATAATATTTTTTATGTGGTGAGATCGCTCATACTTTTGGTTCTTCATTAAACTTTTCTTGGACTTATCTAACATCAACTATTTTTATGAGATTCTTCCTTTATACTTCCAGCTCATGATTCATTATAATCATAGAGATGGGGTTGTTTTTCATCCAATAATTTTGATGTGTTGGTTTAGGTGATTAATGTGTAAGATTCTTTATCGTAATTTAATTTTAGGTTTCTTAGGTTGTTTTTTTCTTACATATGGGTTCAAGAGTTTTTACCCTTCAGGTTTGCATCAGTTGATATCAAAGTAAAACTTTGAAATCAGGTTATATTTATCTATCTGAAATTTTCTATGTTATTTATTTGTTTTTTTAGTCTTGATTTTTGTGTAAATAATATACAAAAAAAAGAAAAAAAAAAGAAATCACAGATTAAGTTTTTGCTGCAAACATTAAATTTACATAAAATTGAATTTAGGATTCTTAAGAAATTTTCAATTCATATCAATTTGAATCTGATTATTTGATATTGGTTTTGGATTATTTGAAGTCTACTTTGGTTTTGGGTTTCGTAAAGTTATTTTTGAATTTCATTTCATTTTGTATTTGTTTTTGTTTTCATATTCATCTTTGTTTTGTTTTTGTATTTGTTTTTATTTTCATTTCATATTCATTTCAATTTTGTTGTTGTATTCCTTTTTGTTATCATCTCTTTCTTTCTTTCTTTTATTGTTGTGCGTCTTGAATTATATTGGTTGGATGCAACAAAACTAAAATTATTGGTTGCTTTTTTATTGGTTCCTTAAAGAACTAAAAAGGAAAGCACGAGAGGTAAAAGATGAAAAGATGACCGTATTATCGTGAAATGCTAAAATTGAGTGAAACACGAGTTGAGTGAAATCATTTTTAGTGTACACACATGAGAGAGTGAGGATATAGGTTTTTACTACTAACATAAAATTTCAGATTTCAACAATATCTTTCAAAAACATATCATCACTTGTGAAGAAGAGGGAAAGCCTGTTTTTTATGTTACAGGCTATGCAACTGCAATTTCAGAGGAAGGATGTAAGGTTTGGTGAGGTTTTTTTATAGCTTGGGTAAACAAAATATCATGATTTATAATTTGTAAGAGAGACAATCCTAAATGGTATCTAATACAAGGAGGTAAGAGACGCTAAGACTCCAGGTGGTGAAGGTTGAGGATAAAAAAAAAATTGTAAGAGATTCGTCAAGGTAAATAAGGATGAACAACTTATGATGCTTATTGCAGAAAATAAATATACTACTTGATGCATTAGTAACAAGGATAAGAAGTTCTGGCTTTTAATGCCTTCGTAGCCTTTATACAAATTTGGGAGAGAGCATATTGGACCTTAGTATGGAATTTTAATCCATGGCCAAAGAATTCATGTGCATGTTCATATATATGGAAGCAAAAAAATTCTAGTAAGGAATGTGACTTTTAACAATATATCAGTAGGGTTAACTTATAAGAAAATATTGGTCGAGATGAAAGAATTTGGTGAGTTGGTTAAGAGGAGAGAAAGAAAAGAGGAGATAATAAGCAATTAAAAGTGCATTTTTATTAAACTTTTATATTATCATATTATACTTAAAGTATCATTAAATTTCCTAACTTAAATATGTTTTATAATTACAAGTCTTATAATATAAGATATCTTTAATTTATGATAAATGTTCAGTTGTAAATATAGATTTGTAAAGTAAGTATATCTCACAATCCAGAAAACTTATTGATATGTTTAGTTGTTGAAATTTAGGATTATGTGAAGAGACAAATAGAGGGTTATGCTTAGAGAAGAAATCCTAGTTGGATTGGTACTATTCAAAACCATTTATTTTTAGTTTATAACCAGAGCTATCAACCTCAAATTCATGTTTGGTTTAACTTGATGGAAAGTTAAGATATAGACTTAAAATATTAATGAAGAGCTCAAGACTCAATACTATCATTTATAAGTTCAGATCTTAGTAACAAAAAAAGAGTCTGAATTTGTCTTGTATCCTAGACTTTTTTCGGTGTTCAACCTATATCTAGAGTTTAAGAAGATCAAATAAGCCCATTTTTTTTTGTTTGGAAAGATGAGACAATTATATATAACTATCATGGAAACCATTTATCCAGATTATGATGTTATCGTTACATTTTATCCAACAATCAAATCAATAGTTAGCCACCACATCCATAGTTCTAAATTTTTGCCTTTAAAAGGAGGCATTTTTCATATATATAGACATCTTGGTTTTTAGATCAAAATCCATGCTCTTGCTTGCTTTCTTTGTATTTTTATAATATTCAAATTTTATTTCATGTTATATTCTCATTAATTTCTTGTTTATACTTATCATTTTCTTTATTAAACTTAGTTAATTTATATCATAGCTATGTTCTTATCTTGTTTATTTATGTGTTTTTTAATTTAATTATGTTTAGTTAAATCTATTTTTGGCAAGGTGAAAATGTTATACTAATGATGTAAGAATAAGTATGGTACAAATTCAACATGGATTTTAATGTTTAAATTTAAAAAAGTTTGTTATTAACATGTATTATAGTTATTATCTTAATCAATCTTAATATCATCCATGTTAAGTGGTGAGTCTTGATTCATGGTGTGTAATCCTTGACATAACGAATCCTTTATACTTCCATAGCCTACCGCACGGAGAACCAATACTTGTGCTATGAAAGCATCTTGATTTGTTATTAACATAAGTTAACATCGTTAATACTTTACAACATATACAAGTGTTGGCATTACTCAAATAAGATAATTAAAGATAATTAATACGACCATGTTAATAACTTAAAAATGATCCATTAATGAGAAATCATCTGATTGGAACCTTCTTTGTGTGTGGTTTCCAGTTGAATAATAGAAAGAGTGTGGACTATACTTATTTGAAATACCATTAGTAGATCCTGTAACCTTGATAATTGTTTTATCTTTGTTAAATCTTTATATTAATATCACATCTTTTACATCTCTTTAACTTTGTTTCTTTTATTATTTGTGGTTTCGTATTCTTAACCTTCTTATGGATTGACCCTGGTCTTTCAGGTTTATTTATTACTTTGATACTCCTGCACTTAAGAAAATGCATCAATTATTTGATCGTGTCAAGTTTTTAATGTCATTGCTGGTAAGGTAAGTTAGTGTATAAACTATAAACTTTATTTTTATTTTTCTTTTAACTTTTAACTTTTTTATGTTTTTATTTTTGTTTTTCTTTCTTTCTAAACTTGCATGAAATTTTGGTCACACACAACAAGTGAAATAATTTCTAGGAAATCTTCATCTTTTTTAGAAAACATGAGATCTTTTATAATTATGAGGATGTATTTCTCATAAATGGTATTCCTATTGATGATTCGAGGATGAATCCTTTTAAGAAGATAGGGAATGATGAGAATCAGTGAGCATCACCAAACGATCAATTAGAGTTACCAATTGAGCTTATTACAAGGTCTAAAACAAAAAAGATCAAAGAGTAATTTATTGGGTCAAGATGTTTAGGTTAAAAAGTTACAAATCTACCACATTGAACTTTTGTATACTGTTTGGGCTATATTTGAAAATATAAATGGGATTTTGTTGTGATTCTAGTTGGGATGGAAACTAGACATCTCAAGATTCACATACATATATGGAATGCTCAGTAACTTATCAGAATGAGAGAACGATGTGCTTGAATTCATGCTTGAAATCTACAAGAAAATAAGAAAAGTAAAAAAATGATTATTTTTCATATGATTTGTGGATTTTTACAAGGTAAAGATTTAATGACATGTTAAATATTTATTTTACATGGATTCCTCATTTGGCAAGATTTCTTATGCAACAACAATTGTTATTATTTAAGGATATTAAAGGTGGTTTTTTGGCTTATTTTTCACAGTGCATAGTTTTATACTAATAATAACTTTTGATCCAACTATTGGATCGAGTTGAATGTTTTCTAGATGATTCTAAAGGCTTTGTTTTATATAGGATTTATATTTTGTAGTGATCAAACATGAAGAAGATCTTGTGATAAATCATAAAAGCTACTATGCAGGAATTGCATTATTTTCCTAATTGTTTTAGGATGTTTTATATAGAATTCTTTTGTTAACTTTTCAGAATAGTTTAAGAAATTTTGTTTGGTATAAATAGGGTTATTTATCTTGTATTTAGATTTTTTTTTGGAAAAGATTTAATAATTTCATAAAAGTATTTTGTGTGGCAAGGTTGCTCATACTTTTGGTTTTTTATTGAACTTTTCTTGGACTTATCAAAGATAAATTGATTTTGTGGTGTTCTTCCTATATAATTTCATTTTGTGATTTATTATAATCATAGGGTTGGGGTTCTTTTTCATCCAATAACTTTGGTGTCTTGGTTTAGATAATCATTATGTCGAGTTCTTTATCGTAATCTAATTTTCGTTTTCTTGGGTTGTTTTTTTTTTTTATGTATTGATTCAAGAGTTCTTACTCTCTAGGTTCACATCACTTATGATAAATGTAAAATTTTTATATAAGTACAAAATGACTAAGAAAAAATTTTCAAGTGTTGAAAAGATAATTATTTTCTTGATTTAGTTCATTATGATATTTTTTTTAATTTCAATGGCATTTTAACCAATGGTGGCAATATGTATTTTATTACTTTCATTGATGATAACTTTAGGCATTTATAATTTTTAATCTTTATAAATTTGAAGTTTGAAACAAAATAGAAAGGAGTATCAAATTCTTAACAAATGATATAGGAAATTAATATTTCTCTATGAAGTTTTGTTCCAATTATAAAGAAAATAGAATTGTATATCGAGTAAGAATTGTATTTTAACCAATGGTGACAATACGTATTTTATTACTTTTATTGATGATAACTTTAGGCATTTATAATGTTTAATCTTTATAAATTTGAAGTTGGAAACAAAATAGAGAGGAGTATCAAATGATTAACAAATGATACAAGAGATTAATATTTCTCTATGAAGTTTTATTCCAATTATAAAGAAAATAGAATTGTATATCGAGTAATGGTTACACCAAAAAACCATAGTGTCCTAGACATACCCCAATAATAAAATGGTTTGATGGGAAAAAAAAATAAGACATTGGTTGAAATGGTAAATGTTATGATTCTCTATGCTAAATTTTCAATAAATTTGCCAGGAGAGGATTCGCTAAAAGCTTGTCATATACATAATAGAATATCTTATAGAAAAACTAAAATTACTTTAAATAATGAATTTATTTATCTTATTATAGAGTATCTATTACAGGGAGGACAAAGTTGAGATCATGATCCAATAAAATTATTTTTATGGGATATGTTAAAAATTCAAAATCTTATGGACTATTAAATATTGATTCTAATTTATCGCATAATTGAAATATGTTAAGTTTATTGAAGATAAATACTTCAGTGATTTTGATAATGATATATAGTTGGAAAAGACATAAAATACAAATACAAGTTTTGAAAATTTAAGAAACAATGATAAAAGTTAATGTCTCATATAGTAAAATCAAATGAAGACATAGGGAAAAGGTACAAAAATAATCTCATCCTAATTGTATTTATACATAAATAATTTGTCTTGTGAAAGGGAATTGTAAAACTATGGTTAAAAAAATTCCTAAGTTATTATTAGTTAAAGATGATCCTATGACTTTTGGTGAAGCAATTACATCCAAAGAAGCTGTTTTCTAGAAAGAAGCAATTAGAGAAGAAATGAATTCTATTTTTCTTACAGCACATCATGATTGTTGACTTGCCTTTAGGATAAAAACCAATTAGTTGTAAATGGAGAATCAAATACAATATAAATGGATTTATAAAAACCTTTAAGGCTAAGTTAGTAGTTAAATGGTTCAGACAAAGTGAATGTCTTAGTTTTATTCCATACAAATGCTAAAATAACCTCTATAAGAATGTTATTTACTTTAGCTTATTTATATAATTTGCATATTCATCAAATGAATGTTAAGTTTACATTCTTGAATGTTGATTTATATGAAGAGATATACATGAAACAACTTGAGGATGTTACATTAATTAGAAATGAAAACAAAATGTGTAAATTTACAAAATCTTTATATGAGTTAAAGCAAGCATTGATAATGGCATGAAAAGTTTGAATCGATGATCTTATAAGATGATTTCAAATATATTAAAGTATATAAGAAGAAAAAAAGGGATTAGGCATACATAAGAGTTAGTTCCAAGCAAGGAGAGGCTGCTATGGTGGTAGAAATATTGTCATGTTGACAGTGCATTGTTTTTAGGGTGGTTTTTCTCATGTTTATTTGGTTTCTTTCTTTCTCTTTGGTTTTTGCTTTCTTTTCCTTTCCTTTTCTTTCTCTCTTCTTCTATTCCCTCTATAATTTCCCAGTTCAAACTAACCGCATTTCTAACCTAAAAAAATTCTCTCAACTCAAACTATATTTTTCTTATCTCTCTTTATCTTGGCATTTCATCTCTCTAAGTTGGCTCTCATTGTTTCTTGGATTTCTCTCTTTTTACATGTAAGGATAAAGCTCCTATTACCTTTTTTGGTGAAATGATCATTATCATTTCTCCCTTAGGTCAATCTCAACACATTCACCTTAGTTGTACCATTTGGCCAAGCATGTTTAAACATTGGTCTCTTTGCACCAATCTTGCAGTAGATTTTGAATGTCAGATCATGTTTTTTTTTCTAAGAAAATAGTACACATGTAGGAGAGGAGAATAGTGTATTTGTTATATGTTTTAATGAGGTATTGGACTGAGAAAATAGTGGCTAAAATCAAGTTAAAAGACAAAAAAAAAAAAAAAACAAGAAATAAAGCTAAAATTGTAGATATGCATGGTGAAGAAGAAGGGTCTATTTTGGCATGCATGCCTACACAAGATTGTTTTGGGCTACAACTTTTTTTTTTTAATTCAAGTATGATATGAATTTTGATGCCTTTTCTCTTAATTTTGATACCTTTTTAAACTTCATCATTGGACGACCATAGATCATTGCCCATAAAATTTCCATAAGCCTATAAGTAGCAAACAAATAGAAAAGAAAAAAAG